>OGYW01002902.1_pt1 | contig 12284 bp, 10 predicted proteins | sample 1576621 | NCBI WGS metagenome assembly OGYW01 (sample SAMEA3541528, study PRJEB24748) | human gut metagenome | biome: human gut; feature: human-associated habitat; material: faeces | place: China | collected 2012 | reverse complement strand
TGTTTCAATTCCATAAGGTACGATTAAAAGTGGAACTGGCCGAGTATCGCGGCACGCTGGAGGTAAGTTTCAATTCCATAAGGTACGATTAAAAGAATTACACAGATGCAGTAGTAGATTTTAGCGAACAGAGTTTCAATTCCATAAGGTACGATTAAAAGACGAGAAAACTCAATGAAAGTCATTATCGAAACAGGTTTCAATTCCATAAGGTACGATTAAAAGCCTTCATTTCTATTTCTCATATACACTGAAAATGAAACTCTTTCCGACTGCAAATATATAAAAAATATGAGAAAAGAATGTCGATACTTAATCCTATAAAAAAGCTTAAGCATCGACACTCTTATAAAAGTCTGTGTTTCAACAAGTCAAAGAACAATCGAATAATTTATATTCTACAATGTATAAAATGATAACTCATCGACAACTACACTTTTAAAGAAAAAGATCTAAGTCAGCACATTCTTTACCTACAATCACTTTATCCATTGCATTTTGAGAAGAACCACTAAATATGATAATACTATCTTCTTCTTTTTTCATAAAAGCATCACATTGCATCAATAGCTCCTTTAATCGGACCTCCGAAATTTCACCTTCAAATACAGAATTTTGAATCCAATTCAAATACCTACGACATAACTTCAGCATCTTACCGACTCTCCGCTCCCCAAAATCATATACTAAAATCACATACATCTTTACCAGTACATTTTAAATGGTTTGTATTCTTCCATTGCTAGCAAATGTTTGGCCAGTTTATAACACTCCAGTTTAACCAAATGACGATAACTTACAGATCGTTTCAACGACTTATGCTGGATTGTTTCCTGCAAACGATCCTCCAATGCTTTTACAAATATCTTCTTTCCTGAGGAATTAAGCAAGCATTTATTCAGCTTTCGATCAAAATGTTTCTCCTGTATTTCTTTTCGGTTCAAGACTTTAAAAATAACCCGGTCCACTAGAATAGGTTTGAAAATTTCGGCTATATCCAGTGCCAAAGAATACCGACGCTCTCCTGGCTTGTGCAAATAACTTATGGTAGGATTCAATTGTGTTTGGTGAATAGCACGCAAACAAATTGTATAGCATACCATATTACCAAATGAGATCAACGCATTTACCTCATTCAGTGGAGGACGTTTCGTACGACTTCCCATTTCAAAATCGTTCAAAATCAAATTAAACGCAGCATAATAATACTGCCTTATCTGACCTTCTATACCCATTAGCTCTTCAGTACTTTTTGTCTGAGGTATTTTTGATGAAAGATTTTTTATTATGTTTATCAACTCTTCCATATCCTTCCCCCTCCGATTGTAATATTGAAGGTTCTTAATCATATTACAGGCTGCTCCTTCAATAAACTTCTGAGCAATACACATTCTTTTTTTATTATTTTGGTAATGAGAAGTCTGTGCCAATAACATTCTACCGGAAAGTAGACTGTCTTTAGGCATAAATGAGCCAGTATAATTTTCATAATAATCAAAAAAATGAACAGCAATTTCTTTCTGTCCCAAGAAATTAAACAATGAGCTATTGGCACGTAATGAACCAAACACATAAAACTCACTAATATCTTCCACAGGTAAGTAACGGGGGTGAGCAGCAACTGCCATTCCTTCATCTTCTTCTGTACAAGGAGTGAATTTCAACGTATTATCTTTTCTTTCCAAAATTCCAGGATTAAACAAATAAAAAGTTTTTTTCATTCTTCCACTTCCTTACTGTAACAAAATTCAAAATAACTACAACTACGACACAAAGATTTTTGAACCAACGAAGGACAATTCTCATCTAAGATAATTTTCTCAATATTCTCCTTCATTTCTTCTATCTTTTCTCGATCAAAATCACTCAGAATGACCGGCTGAGTTTTCCTTAAAACTGGATATTCTAGTAAACCTGTCACTCCTTCTATTCCATTTTGTTCAAATACATAAAGGTAATACTTTACTTGCCATTCATGAGCTTTTTCTACCTTGTTTGATTTCTTAATTTCATGAATCACCTTACTCTTGGCATCATAATAATCGACCTTTATTCCATCCAGTTCTATTTCTTCATATCTTTCCGAACGTTGTGGATAAGAATCTTCATGAATCAACTTTCCTTCGAGTACCAGGTCAGAGGTATGTTCAAAATGAATACCACTCGCAAACAGCCAAAGCTTACGTTTACAGACCTGATAATAATTAAAATGTGTACCAGTGATTTTCATGTTTGTTTATTATATTATCTCATAACAATCCTGTTTCTTTTCAATACAACCTTGTTTTTCATCATAGAATAATTCTTGCGCAATCCACACATCCCAATTGTCATCGTAACTCCTTCTATCCAAATGATAAGGATATACGGAAACTAGCAGTTCATTTGCCTCAATATAGCGTTTCTGTTCTATCAGACTACAATATTCGTCTTTCAGATTATAGCATAACACCTCAATTTTCTGATTATTCTGATCCATTATCTCATCAGCCCAATCTCTACACATCCCAGCAATCCATTTATCTAAAAAATCAGAGGTAGAATTCAATCCTTGATCATAATCTTGTTTCTGTTTTTCAGAATACCCTTCTTTATACACTTCATTGCAAACATGTATCAAATCATCCTCAGATAAATCGCACTCGTTTAACTGTAACATTACGTTCCAGGTATTCCGAAGTAACTGGTCATCATAAAAAGGAGTTTTACCCATAACTTTCTCGAAAAGATGCACATCTGCCATTTTCTTGTTACCGGAAGTATCTGCTAATTTTCCACCACGATTTACACGTCCCAAACGTTGAATTAATGAATCTATAGGAGCATTCTCAATATAAGCTGTATTGTAATCAATATCTAGACTGACCTCAACAGCCTGTGTGGCAACTAATAGCTGAGGGCGTAGGTTTCTATCCTCATTCGTCACAGAACGTTCAATCTCTCTCCTCGATCTTTGATTGAACCCGCCATGCAATATCAATTTCTTTGAATCGTCGAAATCAATCGCCTGATAAATTTGCTGACAAGTCTTCACATTATTGACAACTACCAGTACCGACATGCCTCTCTCTAAATCTGATTCTATCTGCCCGATATATTGACCTATATTTTCATCTGCATGGCAAACCAGATGATGACGTTTTCTTCCCATTACACACGCATCTGAAGGAAAAGCAGAATCGGGACGAATGATTCGAGAATGATCTCCATCATAAACTTTCTCTATTATCTGCTCCAGCAAGAAATCAGGAATTGTAGCAGACATGAACAAAAACTTAGCCCTGAAAAAACTTCTGAAAATTTTCACCGTACCCAGCATTTTTCCTGTCAGAAACGCATTATATGCATGAAATTCGTCAATGATAAATAAAGCATTCTGACATTCCAGCATAGAGAACTCCCATCCTTTCCCATGACAAGGAATCCTTAAAAGTTGATGCAAGGTCATAATTTTTATTGGATAATAGACCTCACGCGATAAAGAGTTCAAACTTCTAGCTTCTTGTTCAACTTCTGCATAATTAGATATAACATTCGAATATTCCTCACACAATTCATTATATATAAAGTTTAAGGATTTAGAATGTTGTATCATTACCTCAGAACGGTCATATACTTTGCAGAGGCGGGTCATCATCGCATTGATGGAAGCAGTGTAAGGAAGTAAATAAAACAAGCGGTTCCCTTTTGACTGGTTTGCATAAACCCAGCTCAAGGCAGCTTCTGTCTTACCGGAACCTGTGGGAGCATGTAAGATGGCATCCCCCTTCCATTGCTGTAGCTTCTCCTGAAAATGACGGAACGGATATTTTGTCGACTTGTCACACGGCTGGAAATCATCTAAAGAAAGTATCTGATAGTCTGGAATTTCTATTTTTCCTCCCGATGCAAGATGATCGGCAGCCTGCAAAAAAGCTCTCATTAAAGAGAATCTTTGTCTGTCTTCTACACAAGGAATCACTTTTTTCTGTTTGCTTTCTCTGAACATATAGCAAAAATTAGACGAAATCCTGTCAAGCTTCTCCTTTCTGTAAACAAACTCTGTTAAGAATAAAGAAAGCCATGACTGCAAGGTTTCCATACACATACTTCCTTCTGAGTCACGTAAATAAGCTCCTTCATCAATTGAAATACTGATTCCATTTAAATCTAGCATGCACAATGACTTTTTGCAAGAACGTGACTCCACACTTTTATGATGCGTCGCAATTGCAAATAATACCGCATTATCCATCTCCAAGAAAGTTTCTGCAAACCAAACAGATACCAATTCATGACGGATACTGGCATATTTATCTCCATTCAGTCTTTTCTGAAAAGTCGGATGCACTTTCCCCAAATCATGTAATATAGCAGTCTGCAAAAAATTTTTTTCTATAAAAGTTCGCGCATCATCGGATAAAGACAGTGACTGAAGCAACTTCAGTCCTGTCTCTATCACCATACAGGTATGTTCATATAAAGTGGTTCCGTCACTTTTTGCTTTAATCCTCTTTATTTCCTCTACATTCATATCGTAAAAGTATGCATATAAAAATCTACAGGCTGTTCATCCTGAATACGATACAGATTAGAGTTCCTGACATACACACCTTCACCTTCTCCGCGGATGGCTACAAACATCATCGGATTGACAGGTACTCTTCCATTTCCGACTTTTTCACCTTCGGCATAAGACTCAGCCAGTTGCACCAGTTGTCCAGGAATCGTTTCACTCATATCAAAAGGAATCATACAGCCTTTTACGCAACCTTCTGAAATCTGTACCACTTCTTTTATACAGACTTTCTTTACCTGAAGCAAATCCTGCGAACGTCCCAACGCCGGAGTTCCTACCGGAGATTCAAAAAAACTAATCCAGTCCAGACGGTCAATCCAAATAGTCAAGCAAGGATTAGTATGAAACTCACGTATATAAGCATCGCTCCCTTTATCATGATTTTTTACCTTCTTCCCGTCAAACTGTAATCTTCTACGGGTCTCTATATCTAACGATACAGTATCATAAAGATACCGGAAACCCACCTTCACTTCACCGGGAGAAACAAACCGCCCCAAACAACAACCTATTATTCCTAGAATAGTAGAATATGGAGGTACTGGCATGCATAAAGCATTCCCGGAAAGAACAAAAGGAAGACGGGGAGTCGCTGTCCAGCCTGAGAACTGTATTTCCAGTACTTTATCCATTATCTTAAATATTTATCTACGAACACCTCTACTATCTTTATCGGGCTATCAACCATAAAGTCATCACCAGCCAATGCCTTTACCTCTTCTTCATTTTCCAAATATCCTTTCCGGATTCCTATACAGACAGGCGTCTGAAGTTTGTCTTTATAATCGTCCACAAGTTCTTTCAGTAAATCTATATTTAATCGTGGACGCTCACCGCTTCCAATATATAAATTATTGAAACAAGGATTCGCTGATAACATTCCTGCAAATACAATCACTTTAGGAGATACATCTGCCCCAAATGCAGCCATTTTAGCTCCTCCACGCAAATGTACCAAACCTTTCAATAAACCCGCAGCACGCTCTTTTCTTAATTGTTCTGCATTCTGTACAGTATAAATCTGCACATTTTTCTGTGGATTTTCCTCTATAAGAGAATTTTTATACCTCTCTACTAAATCTTTTGATAATTCTACCCGTGACGATGTATTCACAAAACTACCTAAACGATAGCATTCCAGATTAAAGAATCCCTCCAGATGAGTGGAATAAAAGCGGGTTGAATAAGGCAAAGGAGTACCGTCTTTAGGAAAAACAAAAGCATTATCCGTTGTCAGTGCACGCATTTTAGGAATTCCTTTCAAAATAGAAGTTTTGAAGGGTGATGTGCGTTGAATGCTTTCCTCTCCTTTAGAGCCACTCTTCATATAGCCAAATAAATCATCTTCCGGATAGGTTACTGGATCCAGTTCTGTAGCAATCTTAGATGTAGCGCCTTTCGCATTTGTTTCAATTACATGTAACTCACTGGGCTGCCATCCGTTTTCTTCATTAGCTGTATTTCTAAGCCAACGACGCCATGCTTGTGCCGAAACATAAGGTACATCTTCCTTGCGGCCATTGACAGTTTCTTTAAAAGTTTTCGGAATTACTGTATTTTGGTCTTCTCCCGTAGCCAATCCGGAACCATTTAAAAAAACAGCTGTTGCATCACACAATACGTTTCCTGTAATGTTTTGAATTTGTTCTGACATAATTATTTATTTTTAAGGTTATTATTAAAGTATATTGAAAAAATTTCATTGAGTTTCAGTTTGAAAGCAAATAGAAAAGTTCTGAAGGCATAATTTCCCCAAGGATCATAAATCAAATCATACTCATTCCATTCTTTTCCACTCTCGTTCAAACGTTGCATTATGGAATAAAACCACACAATTTGTGAACGTAAATCACTACGCGGTATCGAACGTTTTATCTTCTCACACAATGCGACATATTTAGAGTCATCAACAATACTTTGAAATCTGTAATCTGTATATTGAGCGGTAAATTTATTGATACGATCTAACCATTTCTTTATATCAGGATCTATCTGCTGAGATGAAAAATATATTTTATCTTCCCAAGATGACAAATCCTCCTTATTCATATAATACAGCCTTAACAGAGAACAGATTCCATATACATTTTTCTTCCCCTCTATCGTATAGAACAGCGGATATAAATGGTAAACACCTTCTTCCCAAGCATTCTCAATCACCAGTTCATCTAGAATAGAAAAATCTACATCATTATTCTTTTCACCATATCGAAAATCCAAAATTCTGTCAATAATTTTCATCCGTTGATACTCAGAAGCCTGGTTCAACAGTTTGATTATTTTTACACAAAAACGAGAGGCCATCGTTTCTTTTACATTCACCAATGGTATGGCAGACACAGAAGTTCCTTTCTGATAATAAAAATGCACTAATTTATAAATCTGAGTACAACGATATAAAACAGGTAGCTGTTCAGGGTCATCCAGAATAGCTAGTTGACAACTCATTGACCAATCACCTTTTTCAGTTGCTCGCAATAAAATTCTACTCAACAACGACGCATAATCATTCTTTATTTCGTAAGCATCAGTCTTACTCAACACTATTTCATCTTTCGCATCTTTATATTTCATTATTAACCCAGAAATATATTGAGCCATTGCGGTCAGTTTCTCCTTATGAATGACCTCCCAATATGATTCAAAGAACTTCACGCTAACTCCTTCAAACTTTTTAGAGGGATAAAGAAATTTCCACTCTTTTTTATCAGACAAACATTCCAAAAAGCCAGAACTTAAAAAAGAATCATTCAAAATATGCTCCAATTCTCCTCTATGTCGATTACGCAATACAAACAATTGTCTAAGTAATTCATTTGGTACTCGGTCTATGAAGCAACTGGCTCCTGCTCCTGAATTTGAAAAACTCCACAAATTAACATCTGCATGTTCACAGTCAGCCTTACATCTTTCCATCACCTCCAGGGCTTCCAATACATAATTACCCTTAGTAACCCCCTTCATATTCTCAATTGGCGCATTTGTTGCAACGACATCCCTTACTTTATCAACCAAATCATTTACTTTTTCCTCTACAAACTCCTCACAAAACTCCAAAGCTGTGGAATCAATAAGTAAAATACCTTTTTTATATATATAAGCACAGAAAGGAAGGAACTGCAACAATACCACACAAATAGGGTGCACATGATAAGTCTGTATAGCCATAGGAAGGGACTGAGCATCAGAGCCAAGCCCTCCTAATAATGGGAACCAGCATCTGTTCAAAGTCAAATCTTTCTTTCTCGCCTCCTTTTCTGGTACACCCAAACTAACCAACGTGTCCAACATAAAATCCGAAAAACTTTTAGAATAATGTAGTCCCGTTAGATTACACTGCTTATCCCCTTCCGATTCAAAGCCGTCCACTATCTTATATAATAGTGTTTCATATATTTTTTCTCCTAATTTCTTATCATTGTACAATGGTCCGTTTTTAGTAAATAGCATTGTATAACTTTTAAAGCGCAAATTCATACTCATCAATGAGTAAGGAAGATCATCACATACTTTCGCAATCATATTACGCAACAATTTTGTTGTAATGTCACGTACACTATTCAATCCGGCTAATGCTTTTACCGTCATCAAAGCATTATTAACCATCGGATTTCCGGTATAATGATTAATTATATTCATAGTTCAAACAATAAAGTTCTCAAAATCAACATTATTAAATCTACAGTAAACACCAGCAACTCCACATTTTTTCTTTGAATTAAATTTTAACCACCAGACAAGCTTTACATCAGTTATTCTATTTTTGTACATAGAGTAATTGAAATTTAGTATATTTGATTTATCAGACATAATAATCACACCATATACTTGCAAATCTGCCGGGAAGTTGTTTTTACTTTTTTTCAACTTTCAGGAATCCAAAGCCCATAGAGCCAAGACTTCCCGCCGAGGATTCATAAAGCAACTTTATCAACTCCATAGGAGCTGATATCTTCAATCTGCACATAAATCCACGCACGCTGGTTTCCTGAGGTGTATCAGTTTTAATTTTTACCAACGCTGATTTAGGTTGATCCAAAACCTCCATCCGACAATCCTCCACACAAAAAGGGCATTTAGTACCATAAAACAAAGAATACTTTTCAATAAGCCCTTTAAATAAAATGTAAGATGAAACAGAATCCGCAGGAGACAGATAATCGACTTTCTTCCCTTCATGACGAAGCTTCAAACATATCGGCGACAAAGTACGGAAAACCATTTCTTCCACAAATTCAGGAGAAGGCATTACCTCTACATTGCGTACGATAAACTGTACAGCCGATTTACAGTCACCTATTTCAAAAACCTGATTCATAAACAGTCCCTGAATGAAGCACCGGGTACTTTTTTCCGGCAAGAAACTAAGTTGCCATTCTACCGTATCCGACAATATCTGCAACCGTCCTTCCTCGCGCAATATTCTGTATTTTTCTATCAGCAGACGGGAGTAAGAGAAAAACTTGAATGTTTTCCCATTCTCCTTACGGAAACCATTCTCATGTAACCAGGTTGCATAGTCCTTATTTGCCCGGGCAAGAATCTTGTATATTACACAAGACTGCTCATACTGATAATTAATTGGTAACCGATTTCCGAAGGCTTTCTTATTAACTTCCAATGTAAGCTTAAATCTCATAACATTATAATATATGAAGTTCCTTAACTAAGTCTTTCGATTCACTACAATACGCATATAAATCGTTAGGGACAATTATCCCTTCCGCAAATGCGCGCTGAAGCATTCTTTGATATTTTTCAGCATGATCAACCAGTGGATATCCACCCCATCCTTCTTCTGTAGGATTCTGCTTAATCCATACATCAAAAATATGATTATAATATGCATCTGTTATCACATCCAGATCTTTTAACCGATGCACTAACGCAGATACAGATATACCATACGAGTTCTTCAATTCAACAAGTTCTTCCAATGACAGAGCACTCCGCTTTTTTCCTATATGCATATAAACGACATAACCAGGAAAAAGCAATGCAGATGCAAATTTATGGCAGCATTTTTCTTTCGTCCGAATATCAAGTGATTCTATAAAATCAAATAAGAGGTGTCCTAATTCATGCAAAGCGGTAAACCTCTTCCGCTCTACCCGTAATGTCTGTTTGTTTAATATAACAAAAGGAATATCTTTATTTATCCAGCCGCTAATTCCATCAATTCTCATATCCAAATCCAGCTCTAAAACTTTTATACCAGCCTTTTCCATGATTCTGCAAACAGATGGCAGAGAATCATCACCTAATTTCCATTTTGTCCGCAAAATCTCAGCCGCAGACTCCATATCCGACATAGAAAGAAAACGTTTACTAGAGAAAGGACACTTATAACTCGTTGACATTCCTAATTTATTTTCCAAAAAAAGATACTGCCGCAAAGCAGAACTGATTTTTTCCTTCATCATTTCCTCTTCTTTAGCCGACAATATTTCTCCTCTACGAAAATTCCATCTATCAACCATAATAGATTGTGTCCCCTGTAAATATTCCAAAGAAATTCCATATACAGCCAGCAAGGCATCAAGCACTTTAGAAGAGGGCTGCATCAATCCTCTCTCATATTTTGACAAAGCTTGTTTGGAAACTATCTGATTTATACAGTCACATACTTCATCTAAAGTCAGACCCCGCATTTTCCTTATACTTTTCAATAGATCAGGTTGTATCATACTTTATTCAAATCTAACATCAATAGGTTTACAAATATACAAAATTTAAACAATATAGTAAACAACAGAATATAATTTATTTTGATTTTAAGAATATTACTACAATATTTTCATAAAAAATCAACTATATAAGATTAAACTTATCTCTACATAGCCCTCACCAAACTATATCCATCTTTTCAAACGATGATATCTTTCATAGATATCTACAGGATAATTTTCACTCAAGTCTGATGAACTATGCAATATCTCATTCTGAACTTCTTCAAAGTCACCGCAACACATTTCATCTACCAGACCCGTGTCATACAGTTTCTTTATTTCAGGCAGTAATTCCATAGCATGCATATCTATCAGACTATTCGCCAGCATACCTATAAGCATGCCATCGCAACACTGACAAGTTTCCAGTCTGCCATCGTAAAAGCTCAGCAGATGGCGGAACCACTCTATGACTTCCAGACGGCGCTCTGGCTGATAACGGCAAATCCGGGCTACAGCCTCGACTATATGAATACGGGCAAATGAATAAAGCCCCGGAGTTTTCATATATTCCATTAGCTTGTCCAGATGGTCTTTTCCCAACATATAAAGCGTAGGCACGTAAGCTTCTTCCGCCGCATCTCCAAAATGGAAATCATAATAGTCCTGATTCTGACACAGCGACAGCAATACAGTCGACAAGGATTCTTCATTACCGACTTCACCCAATAGTACGATACAATGCAGAAGTTCTGTATCAGTCTTGCTATCCCAGCATTCGTCGGGTATCTCTCCGCAGGTATATCCTGTTTCATAAAGCACAATCTGTTCTAAATCTTTTCTCAGTTCATCCCGAGGCACTGCCAGAATTGACTTAATCAACTCATCAGACAAATAAAACGCATTATCCGGATTACTTAATAAAGGAATCAGCCATTCATATTTTACAGACAAGTTCTCAGGATAACCGGTGTACGTAAAAGAATATCTTTCGGTATCTGTCTCATAATCTTCATCATTCTTATTCGAAAATAATCCTGCAAAATCAAAACCCGAGTATTCACGTCCTTCCCTAGGTTTGTCCATGTCTGGCAATACGAACAAAAAATCATCTCCCAAAGCCTTCTGAAGCTTAGTTACATAGGCAGACAGCTCCAGGCGGTTGTCAGTAAATATACAATGCCTTCCGTCTTTTCCAAATGTATATTCTATTAAAGGAATATCCTCTGTATCTTCCTCCAAAAGGAACTGAGTAAGATTAAATGACGAATCTGGTTCTATGCCTCCTTCCTGAGCAAATGAAATCACTCCGTATATCAGATTATGAACCTCCTCGTAAGAAACTTTCTTCAAGTCTTCACATTCTTCCATCTTTTTCAGCAAGTCTGCATAATCCGATTTATCGAGGCTGAAATACCAGTGACTATCTTTTACTCCACAGCAGAATGTATCAATGAGATAAATTCCTACTGTATCGGGGCGCTGGATGCAGCCGAATTGTGTTTCACAGCGGGCGAAACGCGCACGCACATTTGTATGGAAGGCAGTCTTCAGCAGTCGATGCTTTTCGTTCCACACAAGGCTGCTTTCCCATTCCACCAGCGGGGTGTCTGCGCGGAAAACGGCATCCTGCGTGAGCGTGGAGTGTTCGCACACGGCGTATACGCTGTGAATGCGCAGCTCCATCGGGCCGTTGACGGTTACACGGCGCTCCAAAAGGCGCGCCGTGGGCGCGAGCTTCATCGCGCAGTCTGCATCGATGTCCCAGCCGTCCCACCCAGCGGGGACATCTTCACCGCACAGGAACTGGTTCATCGGGCCGCCGCACCACTCCATCCCGTCCGCCCGTGTGATGAGCGAGATGATGGCGCCGCTGCCGTCGAAACGGACGCGCAGATGTGGTGTGGTGAGCGTATCGCCCGTGAAGACGAACGGGCTCTGCCCGCCGCCGGGCACAGACGTGCGGCGTAGCCGAAGCACGGCGCTGCCGAGCGCCGGGCGGGAAAGCCCGTATACGGCAGTGGCATCTGTGCCGTCTGCGCGCACAACGGGCTGAA
>OGYW01002890.1_pt1 | contig 12317 bp, 10 predicted proteins | sample 1576621 | NCBI WGS metagenome assembly OGYW01 (sample SAMEA3541528, study PRJEB24748) | human gut metagenome | biome: human gut; feature: human-associated habitat; material: faeces | place: China | collected 2012 | reverse complement strand
GATGCCGATGCCGTTGCGGATGTTGTAGGACATCAGTTTCAGGCGTTCCTGCCGCTGCGTGCAGGCGGCAGCCAGGCCGCAGCAGACGGCCAGTAGGAGGGTGCGTAGGGGGTGTTTCATGCCGGAGGGGGTTTTCCGCAAAGGTAATACATCCGCTGTTGAATGCCAAATAAATCCGGCTGATACCGGCTGTGTGTCATGCGGTTCCGTGGCAGACTCCCTGTGCCGGGCCTCGTAAATTCCTTCCGGTTTGGTTTAACGGTGAATTTTTCGTACCTTTTAGCATCCGATTTGCAGCGACGGATATACTTAACTTATCATGCTTATGAAAAATCTGTTTCCGATCGTGCTCGGCGCTGCGGCGCTGGCCTTTCTTCCCACCGAATCCCCGGCCTGCACGCGGGCCGTCTATCTCGGCCCCGAGGGTATGACCGTCACCGGGCGTACCATGGACTGGCGCGAGGATCCGCTCACCAACCTTTACATCTTTCCGCGCGGTACGGCGCGGCGCGGGGCGAACACAGACAACACGGTGTTCTGGACCTCGAAATACGGTACCCTGTCGGCTGCCGGCTACGACATCGGCATCACCGACGGCATGAACGAGGCCGGGCTGGTCGCCAACCTGCTGTTCCTGCCCGAATCCGTCTACGAACGCCCGGGCGATACGCGCCCGGTCATGGGACTGAGCATCTGGACGCAGTATGTGCTGGATAATTTCGCCACGGTCGACGAAGCCGTTGCGGAGCTTTCGAAGGAGAAGTTCCGCATCGACGCCCCCGACCTCCCGAACGGTGTCAAGTCGCGCCTGCACCTGGCCATCTCCGACGCCTCGGGCGACAGCGCCATCTTTGAGTATGTCGACGGCCGCCTGTCGGTGCATCACGGCCGTGAGTACCAGGTGATGACCAATTCGCCGTTCTACGACCGGCAGCTCGCCATCCTCGATTACTGGCAGCAGATCGGCGGGCTGACGATGCTTCCCGGCACCAACCGCGCCCCCGACCGCTTCGTGCGTGCGTCGTTCTATATCAACGCCGTCGTCAAAAGCGCCGATCCGAAAGTCGCCGTGCCGGCCGTGATGTCCGTAATGCGCAACGTCTCGGTGCCCTACGGCATCTCGACCCCCGATAAGCCCCATATCTCGTCGACGCGCTGGCGCACGGTTTGTGACCAGAAGAACCGGGTCTACTATTTCGAGCCTACGCTGGCGATGGAAACTTTCTGGGTCGACCTTTCGAAGATCGACTTCGGCCAGGGGACGCCCGAACGTGTCCTGAAACTCGTCGGCGGCCGAACCTTCACAGGCGACGCCACGGCCGAATTCCGCAGGAGCGACAAGCCGTTCGTCTTCCTGTTCGGAGCGTGAAATAAGCTCATTGCCAAAGGCGAATAAATACCTATAATCGTAGTTATGTCCCGGTTTTGTTTTTCCTTGTTATCCCTACTGCTTGTCGGCTGCGGCCGGCAAGCAGTATCTTTGTCCGCCGGGCAATTCGATGCTGCCGCACCGGGCGATTCGCTGTATGCGGTTCGTATTCCCGTCGGCACGGAGTATATGGGCGAATATCCGGTTCAAGTCGCCGGGGATCGTATTGTGATGCATAATCTTGGGGTGTCCGAGAAGAAATTTTCCGTCTATCGGTTTTCGGGCGACTCCCTGAAAAAAGAGGGCGAGTTCCTCGGTTACGGGCGGGGGCCGTACGAAATGATGATCGCCCGGGTTGCGTTCGACCCCGATACACGGAGCCTCACGATGCTGGCAGATTATAACCGGGAGAACCGCTTTTGCCGGGTTTCGCTCGATCCTCCTGAAAATCTTTACGATGTCTCGACCTGGGAGTACCGGCAGTTGTCGTTTATCGGTGACTGTTCATTGGGCGAACCCTGTCTGATCGACCGCTCGTCCTATCTGACGATGGGACACCATACGGACTCGCTCAATATGTTCTCGCTCCTCGATATTGACGGCGGGCGGGTCGTCCCGCTCGATTTTTCCTATCCGGCCCTGCCCCTCGGGTTATCCCCGATGGTGCAGGAGGTCGTCTGGACAGGACGCATCCGCAAACATCCGCGCAAAAACCGCTTCGTTTACAATGCGCAGGATTTCAAGTACCTTTTTATTTTCGAACTGGAGGAGGGCAACCATATCCGGATCATCCGCTATTTGTATGACAAACTGCCGCAGGTGCATGCTACCCGCGAACAAGGACACCCTTATGCCTTCGATGATGCTTGCGAGGACGGATGCAACAGCATAGCGGTGGACGACGACCATTTTATATCGGATATTCGCAGACGACCTATGGGCAGATCCGCGATGCCGCCAGGGCCCGCAAATCGTTGTCGACGTTCGATCCCCGCCGGATCAATGTCTATGACTGGGACGGTAACTTTATCCGCAGATTGGTATTGGATATGCCTGTCGGGCCGATGGTGGTTGTCGGCGACCGACTCGTCGCCGCATCCGTCGATCCCGAGACAGCCGAAGAGATCATCGTCAGCTATCCTCTGCATTGATCTGCGATCGCAGGTATGGCCATGCGCCGGTTCTTCGTCAGAGTCCGGCTCTTGCCGTATATTTCTCTTTTCGCCGCGGCCGTCGTCCGCATCATGGCAAATGACGGGTGGTGTGAAATCCGTATGGAATTTTTCCTATCTTTGCGGCGATATAAATCTCCGCAATGGAAAATTACTCTCATTTTATCATTACCCGGTTCAACCTGAACCTTTATGCGCAGGATAAACACGACCTGCCCACCCGTACGGATCGGTGGCTCGAACACCGGTTCGAGGTCTTCGAGCGTTACTGCCTGCCGTCCGTGGCAGCGCAGACGAGCGGGAATTTCACCTGGCTCTGTCTTTTCGATGCCGCGACGCCCGAGTCCTGCCGCCGCCGTATCGAAGGCTATAAGGCCCGGTGCCCGCAGTTCGAAGCCGTCTATTATACGGCCGCACAGGCGGCCAACCTGACGGAAAATCTCCGCACGACGATTGCAGCGTACGTGTCGTGCGACCGGAAGGGAAGAAAACCCCCCCCCGAAGCTGCTGATCACCACTAACTTGGATAACGACGACGCCTTTTCGTCCGATGTCGTCGAACTGCTGCAACGCGAGCTGCGTCCCGCTCCCGGCAAACGGATTTACAGCCTGCTGTACGGTTACCAGTATTTCACCGACCGCCGCTTCGCGCTCAAAATGCGCTATACGAACAATCACTTCCTGACCCTCGCCGAGCCGTTCGATGCGCATGCCGAAACCATCATTTCCTACCGCCATACCAAGGCCATCCGGCAATTGCCGACCATCTATCTCTCCACCGCCCGCGGAAAATGGCTCGAAATCGTCCACGAGGACAACGTCAGCAATGATTTTCGCATCAACATCAAAGTCTGGTATATTCCCCTGCTATATGGCCGGTCGTTCGCCGATTTCGGTTTGGGCGGATTCCGCCTGTCCTGCGCCCGGCAGTGGGCGGCCACGCTGCTCGTGGTTCCGGCACGCTTTTTTGCCACGGCGGTACGGCGTTTGCGCCGCAAGTGGTCGAAATAACCCTTTCCCGGCCTGAAAAAGCGGCGATGCTTCCGCAAACCACCGGAGGCATCGCCCTGTATTCGACGCGCTATGGCACCGCAGCCTTACCGCAGCCTCGGGTATTTGTTGTTGAAACGGAACCCGACGCCCAGCATCAGGTAGTTCGGGGTCTGGAAATCCTTGAGGCAGTACCCCACATGCACGAACGTATTGTGTGTGACACCTACCTTGAGCGTCAGCATCTGGTAAAACGACTTGAGGTCTCCTCCCTTGTGCAGCACGTTGAAACCCAGTCCGAAGCCGACCGTGAAATAGGGCATCACGAACTCCGCGCGTCCCGAAATTCCCAGTGCGATCTGTTTGTCGAACGAGGGGGTGTGGAACTGGTATCCGGGATCGCCCCCGTCGTAGCCTACGATGTAGTCTTCGGTGTAGACGTTGGCGCTGCCGTCGTATACGCCGTCCACCGACAGGCCCGCGCGGAACTTGTACCCGAAATTATACATCGCCGCGAAGTTGAACCCCGCCACGCCGTAGGCGTCGGGTGCGGCATATTGCTTGTCGCCGACCGCCACGCCCTTGCGGCGCCACGAGCCGAACAGCACGAGGTCGTAGCTCAGGTGGCGGGGAAAGGGTTTTGCGAGCAGCCGTGCCCGTGGCCGCGAGAGCGGGTTGTCGACCCTTCCGAAACTGTATACGAGCCCGAGTTTCATGCCGATCGAGTTGAGTCCCGCGTTGGGGAATTTGGTGTTGCCGTTCGAAAAGTGGGTCATCGAAAGGCCCGTGGTGAGTTCCAACCGCTGCGTGAGCAGCCAGTTGAGGTAGAAATCGACGTTGAGGTAGGCGTTGACCCTCGACCCCATCATGATGTTGGCGCGGTTGTAGTTCGTGTCGTAGGGTTTCCATCCGAACGACAGGCCGAAATTCCACTCGTAGTTGAACGATACCAGCGGGCTGATGCGTGCGATGCGCGCGCCCTGGAAGAGGTAGACGGCAACCGGGTTGCCCAGCTCCCCGCGGTTGCCGAAGCTGTAATAGGAGACCCCGATCCCTTGGTATACGCCGCCGTAGATGCAGTCGGGGCGCGACCCGGGGCGGAAGCGGAACGAATAACGCAGGTGGGCGGCCAGCGAGCGCTGGATCGGTTCGCCCGCCATGTTGGCCCCTGCGAGAAAGATGTTCGTCGGGGGAATGTACTCCGGGCGGAATTCCGCGCCGATGCTGTGGACGAGCCTCCGCCTGCGGCCGGCCGTGTCCGCGGAGAAGGAGGACAATAGCGGGGTAGTGGCTGAGGCTTGTTTCTTCGTCTGATCCAGGGCGGCCCGGTATCCGGCGGCATAGCCGTTACGGTAGCCCGTATCGTAGCCCGTCCGGTAGGCGGATGCGCGGCGGCGTGCCGCTCCCCGGGACACGGTGTCGGCCGCAGCCCTGCGCGCCATGCCCGTCGTATCCGGCTCCATGCTGCGGGACGTGCCGTCCCCGGCGCTCGCGGCGTCCTTTGTGCGTTTTGCGCGCTCGGCGTTTCCGACATCCCCGGCGCTCGCGGCATCCCGGTGCGCCGGTGCGTTTTGCCGCGGGGCGCCGCCCGCCCGGGCGGGTACGGGCTCCGCGGCGGTCGCCTCCGCCGACAAGAAGAGCAGGCACCCCGCAAAGAGCCCTGCCGTCCTCCGTATGATATGTCGCATTCTCTCCAATCGCGGTATTTTGACCGCACAAGTTACGAATTTTTACGCGAGTGCAAAGCGTTGATCCGAAAAAATACCCCGCAGGTATTCTGTTTCGTCGTTTCCGCTTTCCGGTTTCGTCGGTTCCGGCTTCTCTGTCCTGTTGCGCCCTGCCGGTTTTGCCCTTCCGGGCTTTTTCCCCGCCTGCTTCGGTATCCTTGCCCGCGCCGTTGCAGGGTATCGGGGAACGCTGCCCGTCGTCACCCGCAACCGGCATTTTGCCCGCGAGGCCGGCATCACGCGGACAGTGGTTCTGCCGCCGCCGGAATAGGTGCCCTCCCGATCGGCCGGTTTGTCCCGGATTGCGGCCTGCACCGTGGAAAAAGCGGACGAAAAATTGCAAAATCCGGCCGGATTTCGTATACTTGTACATGTAAATCCCGGGAAGGCGGGTTGCCGGCCTGAACTCAAATTCGGGCAGTCTTTCCCGGGACTGCCGGACGAGAAATTTTTGACGAATGAAACAATTTTCCCTCATACTCTTTTCCCTGTTGGTTTGTTCTTCCTCTGTCCGCGGCGGTGACGCTATGCCGGGCGACCTGCTGCGGACGCTCAATGCGGCGATCGACAGCAGCGAAGTCTATACCGGCTATAAAAAGGCGCGCATCGAGGAGTTGCGGCTGCGCAAGAGCGGTGCCCGGAGTACGGAGGACATCTACCGGATCAACTGCGAAATCATCGACAACTACGAATCCTTCCTGTGCGACTCGGCCGAATATTATGTCCTGCAGAATATCCGGATCGCCCGCAGCCTCGGCAACCCGGATCATCTCTCCGAGAGCAGGCTGCGGCTGGCGTTCCTCTACTCCCTGTCGGGGCTTTTCCTGCAGGCCAACGACATTTTCCGGTCTATCGACTACGGACGGCTGCCTGCCGACCAGAAATGCCGCTATTACTGGAACTCGATCCGCTATTACGAGAATCTGATAAAATACACCAACGACAGCCATCTGTCGGACGAATATAAGGGGGAGATCGGCCGTTGCCGCGATTCGCTGTTGTCGCTGCTGCCCGTCGGTTCCACGGACTGGCAGACCGAGCGGGCTTTCCAGCTCATGGAGCAGGGGCAGCCGGACGGGGCGCTCGAAATATTCGAAGGCATATTCCGTTCGCGCGATCCCCAGACCCATCCCTATGCTATGGGTGCGATGTGCCTGGCCAAAGCCTACGGGCAGGCGGGCGACAGCGCGATGGAGGAACGCTACCTGACCCTGGCCGCCACGATGGACATACGCCTTGCGGTGAAGGAGAACGAGGCGCTGCTCGCGCTGGCCACGCGCCTGTTCGAAAAGGGCGACATCGACCGGGCATACTCCTATATCTCCTATGCGCTGAACGATGCCAATTTCTACAATTCCCGTTTCAAGAACACCGTGATCGCGCGCCTCTATCCGATCATCGAGAGCAGCTACCTCTATAAGCTCGACAAGCAGCGGCACAACCTGCGCTTCTATGCCACCATGTCGAGCCTGCTGGTGCTGGCGCTGGCCATCGCGCTGTTTTTCTATTTCCGCCAGACGAAGGTCATATCGCGTGCCCGGCGGGAGCTGGCGGCACTGACGCAGGAGCTTATCAGCCTGAACCGCAACCTCGACGAAGCGAACCTGGTCAAGGAGCGTTACCTGGGTTATTTCATGAACCAGTGCGCCATCTATATCAACAAACTGGACAAATACCGCCGCGATATAAACCTGAAGATCAGGAATAAACAATTCGACCGCCTGCACGACCTTTCGTTGCAGGCTCCCGGCAGGGAGGAAGAGGAGTTGTGCCGCAATTTCGACCGTGCCTTCCTGAACCTCTATCCCAATTTCGTGGAGAAATTCAACGCCCTGCTCAACCCCCGGAGCCGCTATACGCCCGAAGAAGGGCGTCTCAACACCGAACTGCGTATCTTCGCGCTGATCCGGCTCGGGGTTTCCGACGTGAACCAGATCGCCGATTTCCTGCGCTGTTCGCCGCAGACGATCTATAATTACAAAAGCAAAATCAAGAAAGCCGCGCTCAACGGCGGCGACAATTTCGAGGAGACGGTTCGCAAACTCGGTTCCTTGTCGCTCGACGCGTTTCCATCCTGTTTACCGGCCGACAATGCATAATCGCTTGCAAGTCGTTGTTTGTTAGCTGTTTGTTCGGAAGATTGTTCTTTTCCTGTTCATTTCCGATCCGGTGTGTGCCCCGCTTTCAGCCTCGTCGTGATTCGGGCGAAATTCTGGTGTGCTCCCCGTGTGACCCGGCATGCCAGTCCCGGCCGGTGCGGCCTGCAATTTCCTCCTTTCTTCCGATGCTCCGGCGTCCGTCTGCCCCTTTCCGATACGCTGCACCCTTCGGGGATTTCCTCATAGCCTTGACTGACCGGGCAAAAAAGAGACCCCTGCCTCAATCGCATGAAGCAGGGGTGATATATTCCGTATGGAAGCTTAGTATCTCCTGTTGCCGTAGCCGCCGCCGTAACCGCCGCCACGGTTGCCACCGCCGTAACCGCCGGCAGGCCTGTCGGCCTTCGGTTTTGCGACATTGACCCCGATGGTCTTGCCTTCGAAGTCGGTGCCGTCGAGCGCGTCGATCGCAGCCTGTCCTTCGGTCTCGTTAGGCATCTCCACGAAGCCGAAGCCACGCGAGCGGCCCGTTTCGCGGTCGGTGATTACGTTAGCCGAGGATACCTCGCCGTACTGTGAAAAAAGGTTCTGCAGGCTGTCGCTTTTCGTACCCCAGCTCAGATGTGAAACATAAATGTTCATCGTTCTTGTTTTTAATTATTGTTTGTTTATAATTGATATACGTACTGCGGCCAATCCGCGCGTCCCGCGTTCAATTTCAAATGTTACTTTGTCTCCTTCGGCAATGGTGTCAGGTGCGGAAGAGATGTGGAAAAAGTATTTTTCGCCGCTGTCGGCATCCTTTATGAAGCCGTAGCCTTTCGAGGCGGTGAAATACTCGACGCGCCCTGTGGAGGGCAGTATTTCCATTTCCTCCTGTTTGGGTGTCGAAATCTCGATCTGCGAGACGTCTATCTCCGTCTTGGGTTTGACATCCTGGGGCGTGGTGTGCAGTATGCCGTTCTCGTCCACATAGGCTATCATATCCTCGAAAGAACTCGTACCGCCGCTTTTGCGTTCGTCCTTGCGTTTTTGCTTTTCCTGTCGTTTTTGCTCCTTGAGCTTTTCCCGGTCTCTTTTACCTGTCGTTATTCGTTTTGCCATTCTATGTTGTTATGCGGCTATCGCCCCTGTCGCGGGACTGTATCCGTCGGTTTTGTCGTATTTCCGCTGCCCGATACCCGTGTTAAAAGCAGAAAAGGTGCCAGATTCGGCGGCCTTTCCCTCGGTATACGGAATTATGGGACATGGATTTCGTGCTTGTCTGTAAAAAAATTCACCATCATTTCCTTTTTGCATCACCTCCGATGCCTGTTGCCTCCATGAGGCCGTTTATGAACAAAGAAGCTGATAATGAGATCTATTCTGAGATGGGACAGTCCGCCAAAGTACCGCGGAAACAAATACGCACGAAAGAAGAATTCAATATAAACCCTTGTTTATGCCGACAAAGGTAATCAAATTATTCGGTTATTCCTATTTTTTTGCGGATTAATGCGTCGATATTCCGCAGAAATGTATTTCCGCCCCGTTCCCGGGGCGGGAGCGACCGCCGGCAGGAAGCCCCGGGGCTGCGGCCTTAGTAGCCGAGTATCCTCAGCATCGAGCGGTAGGACTGCTCCTTGGCGAAGAGCCTCGTGTAGTACTCGTTGTCGCTCTTGTCGCGGTCGATGATGATGTGCTTGGGTGCCGGGATCAGGCAGTGCTGGATGCCGCCGAAACCGCCCAGCGACTCCTGGTAGGCACCCGTGTGGAAGAACCCGATGTATTGCGTGTTGCCCGGTTCGAGCTTGGGCAGGAAGATGGCGTTGGTGTGCGATTCGGCATTGTAGAAATCCTCGCTGTCGCAGGTCAGTCCCCCGAGCAGCACGCGCTGGTATTCGCGGTCCCAGTTGTTCACCGCCAGCATGATGTAACGCTGGTTGATGCCCCACGTGTCGGGCAGGGTAGTGATGAACGACGAGTCGATCATGTACCAGTTCTCGCGGTCGTTCTGCTGTTTCTGGTTGACGATCGAGTAGAGCGCCGCGCCGCTTTCGCCTACGGTGAACGATCCGAACTCGGTGAAGATGTTGGGTTCCTCCGTGTCGTTGCGGTGGCAGATGTTCTTGATCTGGGCGATGATCTCCTCGGTCAGGTATTCGTAGTCGTACTCGAAGTTGAGCGAGTTCTTGATGGGGAACCCGCCGCCGATGTTGAGGCTGTCCAGCTCGGGGCAGATGGCTTTGAGTTCGCAGTAGACGTTCATGCACTTCGACAACTCGTTCCAGTAGTAGGCCGTGTCCTTGATGCCCGTGTTGATGAAGAAATGCAGCATCTTGAGCTGGAATTTCTTGCTGTTCTTGAGCTTGGCCTTGTAGAAGTCGATGATGTCGTTGTAGCGGATACCCAGCCGCGAGGTGTAGAACTCGAACTTGGGTTCCTCCTCGCAGGCGATGCGGATGCCGACCTTGCATTTCTTGGTGAAGGCGTCCTCGAACAGGTCGAGCTCCTCCTTGTTGTCCAGCACGGGGATCGTGTTGACGAAGCCGTCGTTCACCAGCTGGGCGATGTTCTCCACGTACTGCGGGCGCTTGAACCCGTTGCAGATGATGTAACGGTCTTTGTCGATGATGCCGCCGTCGTAAAGCGCATTGATTATATGTATGTCGTATGCCGACGACGTTTCCAGGTGGACGTCGTTCTTCATGGCCTCCTCCAGCACGAACGAGAAATGGCTCGACTTGGTGCAGTAACAATAGTTGTACGAGCCTTTGTAGTCGACCTTCGCCATCGCCACGTTGAACATGCGCTTGGCGCGGTTGATCTGCTGGGAGATCTTCGGCAGGTAGGTGATTTTGAGCGGAGTTCCGTACTGTTTGATCAGTTCCATCAGCGGAATGTCGTGGAAATTCAGCTCGTTGTCCTCGACGGAGAACTCATCCTGCGGGAAATCGAACGATTGTTCGATCAGGTCGATGTACTTGTCTTTCATGGCTCGTTCGGTAAAGTTTTTGCAATCCGGCCCGGTTACTTTGCAATTTTCGGGCGAAAGTAGCTCGCCCGGATTTTGGAAAAAATCGGGATGCAAAATAGGCGAATATTTTTCGGATAACCAACACTTTGCCCGATTATTTTGAAAAAGCCCTCCGGAATATTGCTTTTTCCGCTGAAAAAGGGTAATTTTGAACCCGGATTTAAAGGATTTTCAACCGTGCTGATTCATACCCTGATACAATATCTGGAGTCGCACAGGCGGCTCGTCGTACCCCAACTCGGAACGTTCATCGTCAAGGAGCCGGGCCGGAGCGTCGTCTTTTCGGAACTGCTCAAGCGCGACGACGGCGTGCTGCGGGGGCTTCTCCGCGCCGAGGGGATGGGCGAACTGGAGGCCGCGGGCGAGATCGACCGCTTCGTTTTCGAGATCCGCCACGCCGTGGAGCATGGCTCGGAGTACCGCCTGGAGGGCTTCGGGGTGATGAAACCCGGTCCCAATGCGACCATCGCCTTCGTCTACGAGCCGCAACCCGCGTCGGAATCCCCCGCGCAAGAACCGGCTGCCGGGAAACGTCAGCCGCTGCAACCCGAGAAGGTGGCCGAGGCCGTCAAGACGGCTTTCACGGAGCCGCGCGTGTCGACTTCGGCGAAGATGAATCCCGATCCTTCGGTGCGGGGGCTGCGCTACGGCAAGCCGCCGAAGAACACCGATGCCTACCGCTACGTCGACCGCGTGCCGCGCCGCCGCGCCGACCGGTTCATCTGGATCGCCGTGATCGCCGCCCTGCTGGCCGTGGCGGCCATCGCCTTCGGACTTTGGCGCGACGCCCGGGAGAAGCAGGCCGAAAACGAATACATCGAACTTCCGCAGGCGGCGGAACTCCCGTCCGCCGCGTCCCAACCCGAACAACTCGAATAAATGACAGAGATCACCACCGTAAAACAACGCTTCGGCATCATCGGCAACTCCCCGCTTCTGGACAGGGCGCTGGAGGTGGCCCTGCGTGTGGCTCCTACCGACCTGACGGTGCTCGTTACGGGCGAGAGCGGTGTGGGCAAGGAGTTTTTCCCGCAGGTTATCCACGCCTATTCCGCGCGCAAGCACAGCAAATACATCGCCGTCAACTGCGCGGCGATTCCCGAGGGTACGATCGACTCCGAACTGTTCGGCCACGAGAAAGGCTCCTTTACCGGCGCCGTGGAGGCCCGCAAGGGGTATTTCGAGGAGGCTGACGGCGGTACGATCTTCCTGGACGAGGTGGCCGAACTGCCGCATCCGACGCAGGCGCGCCTGCTGCGCGTGCTTCAGACGGGCGAGTATATCCGCGTCGGTTCGTCGAAGGTGCAGAAAACCAACGTCCGCGTGGTCGCCGCCACGAACATGAACCTCCAGGAGGCCATCGCCCAGGGGCGTTTCCGCGAGGACCTTTACTACCGTCTGGGGACGGTCCCCATCACGGTTCCCTCGCTGCGCGAACGCCCGGAGGACATTCTGCTGCTGTTCCGCAAGTTCGCCGCCGACGTGGCCGTGCAGTACCGCATGCCTGCCGTGACGCTCGACGATGCGGCGCGCGAGATGCTGAAGAACTACTACTGGCGGGGCAACATCCGCCAGCTGAAGAACGTCGCCGAGCAGATTTCGGCCATCGAGCAGACCCGGGTGATCACCTCCGAGGTGCTGGCGAAATACCTGCCCCCGCAGGGCGGGGGCGCGCCGATGGCCGCCGGGACGATGCGCATGGACGACACGATGTCGACCGAGCGCGAACTGCTCTACAAGGTGCTGTTCGACATGCGCGCCGACATCAACGACCTCAAGCGGATGATCTCCGAACTGATGAAGGGCGGCGTGCCGTGCCCCGAGCCGGTCCGTGACGTCAAGGCCCTGCTGCCGACCACGGCGCAGAGCAGCTACGTTCCGGCCGTCGCTTCCTATCCCCAGCCTCCGGTCTATGCCGAGAGCGAGGTGGTAAATAAAAATCCC
>OGYW01002852.1_pt1 | contig 12452 bp, 9 predicted proteins | sample 1576621 | NCBI WGS metagenome assembly OGYW01 (sample SAMEA3541528, study PRJEB24748) | human gut metagenome | biome: human gut; feature: human-associated habitat; material: faeces | place: China | collected 2012 | reverse complement strand
CCGCCAAAATCAACCGCTACACGATATGGATTCCTATTGTCTCGGCTCTGCTTATCTGGTTATTGGGCTTCTCCCCCATCTGGATTATCATTGCTGCCGGTATAGGCGGATACCTGTTCGGAAGGCTGCGCTTCCCGAAAACCAACAGTTAAAAATTAAACAAAACCACCCCACTTATCGCTAATCACTAACCACTAATCACTACATCATGCTTTTCCTCCATCTATTCTACACATTCTTTAAAATCGGCCTGTTCGGTTTTGGCGGCGGATACGCCATGCTGTCCATGATACAAGGTGAGGTAGTCACCTGTTACGGCTGGCTCACACCGCAGGAGTTTACCGACATCGTAGCAATCAGCCAGATGACTCCCGGCCCTATCGGCATCAATTCGGCAACCTATGTAGGCTATTCCACGATAGCCGAACAATACGGCACGAGCATGGGAGTGCTTGGGTCTTGCGTAGCCACTTTCGCCGTAGTGCTGCCTTCGTTCATCCTGATGCTCACCATCAGCAAATTCTTTCTGAAATATCAGAAGCACCCGGCAGTAGAAGCCGTATTCAGCGGACTTCGCCCGGCGGTAGTAGGACTGCTGGCATCGGCGGCGCTGGTGCTGATGAACACGGAGAACTTCAGTTCGCCCCAGGAAGATATGTACTCTTTCATCATCAGTATCATCATCTTCCTTGCAGCTTTCATCGGAACAAGAAAATATAAGGTCAACCCCATACTGATGATTATAGTATGCGGAATAGCAGGGCTGATACTTTATTGATAGTTGGCAGTTGATTCCTATAGCTTCACTTTCTTGCTTACAGACTTGGATTCGTTGTGCAGGCGGTCGAGCGCCGTAACCACATAACGGTACTTCGTCTTGCCATCCTCATAAGGCAACTTATAGAAAGTGTTGCGCGTAACAGCCACAATGTGCGAAGGGTCGTCGATGTCCACCTTCTCTTTCGAACCGAAGCGGTAGACAACATACTGTACCGGGCGGTTCATTTCATCCTTGAACTTCGGAGCAGTCCAGAAAAGGATGTAACCGTCGGCAGTCCACACCGGTTTTACCTTGCGCACCTTATCCGGAGCTTCATTGTCCATAAAGTCAAATACGGGCGGCAAAGCCGGATACTTATGATACTCGGCAACCAGCGCATCGCGGTATTTGCCGGCATTCTCCACTACTGCGCTGGCAGGCCATTGGCAACTGCCGCCGATTGTCTGATATGCCCGCTGCAAAGCCATCTTGCGGGGAAGCTGATTGACAGACGGATTCTTCGGGTCGGCATTCTGTACCGTATTCATTACAGACTGGCCGATAAACAAAGGACGGTTCTCCGTATGCTTTGCCCACCACTTCACCAAAGTTTCATAGTCGGCAGCCGGATGTCCTATCTGCCAATACACTTGCGGTATGTTATAATCAATCCAACCTTTGCGTGCCCACAGAAGTACGTCGGCATACAAATCATCATAATTCTGCAAACCGTTTGTAGCACTGCCCAGCGGATCGCTGCTCTGATTGCGGTAGATACCGAAAGGACTCACGCCGAACTTCACCCAGGGTTTCAGTCCGCGGACCGTCTCATGTATTTTCTGAATGAGAATATTCACATTACTGCGGCGCCAGTCCGCCTTATTGCTGAAACCGCCGCCATAGCGTGCAAAGCTGGCATCATCCGGGAAATCCTTTCCTTTGATGGGATAAGGATAGAAATAATCGTCCATGTGAATGGCATCCACATCATAGCGCGACACGATGTCGGTTATCACTTTGCAGATATGATTGCGGCTTTCGGGAAGCGCAGGGTCGAAGTAAAGCTGGTCGCCATACGTCACGAACCACTCCGGATGCGAATTATAAATATGGATGGGCGAAAGCTCGTTCTTCAACGAAGTCTTTACCCGATACGGATTAATCCAGGCATGAAACTCCATGCTCCGTTTGTGGCACTCCTCAATCATAAACTGCATAGGGTCCCAATAAGGTTCCGGGGCTTTGCCCTGCACACCTGTCAGGAAACGGCTCCACGGTTCGTACTGCGAAGCATACAACGCATCGGCTTCGGGACGCACCTGAAAAATAATGGCATTGATACCTGCACCTTGCAGGGAGTTCAACTGATTTATCAAGATTTGCTTCAACCGGTCGGTCGGTATACCACGGAACTGTCCGTTTACCGCCTGAATCCATGCGGCACGAAATTCACGTTTAGGATGTGCGGATGTGGATACGAACTGTGCCTGTACAGCCAGTGAAAGGCAGCAGAAAGCCAGTAACAAGAGGAGATTTCTCACTTTCATTTTATTCTTTTTAAATATTGTGTCGCAAAGATAATGATTATCTTTGCAACTCAATTCATTTTCAATCGTCTTATGGCAAAAAATACATCTATCATCATAAAGGGGGCACGCGTCAATAATCTGAAAAATATTGATGTGGAAATTCCCCGCAACAAGCTGGTCGTCATAACCGGACTGTCCGGTTCCGGCAAGTCCTCGCTCGCATTCGATACACTCTATGCCGAGGGGCAACGGCGCTATGTGGAAAGCCTCAGCAGTTACGCCCGCCAGTTTTTGGGACGTATGAGTAAGCCCGAATGCGATTTCATCAAGGGTATCCCCCCTGCCATTGCCATCGAGCAGAAAGTAAGCAGCCGCAATCCCCGTTCCACCGTAGGCACTTCTACCGAAATCTACGAATACCTGCGCCTGCTCTATGCCCGTGTGGGACGGACTTTCAGTCCGGTCAGCGGACAGGAGGTAAAGAAACACTCCACCGAGGACATCGTGAACTGCATGCTCCGACAACCTGAGGGAACGCGCTATACCGTGCTCACCCCGATATTGCTCCGCGAAGGACGTACCTTGCAGCAGCAACTGGAAATAGATTTGAAGCAAGGTTTCAACCGGTTGGAAGTGAACGGAGAAATGGTGCGCATTGACGAGTATCAGCCTAAAGACGGTGACACCGTATTCCTATTGGTAGACCGCATGACGGTTTCCGGCGAGAAAGATGCCGTCAGCCGCCTCACCGACTCCGCCGAAACCGCCATGTACGAGGGTGACGGAGCCTGCCTGCTGCGTTTCTACCAACCGGACGGCACTACCAGCCTGTACCGTTTCAGTACCAAGTTCGAGGCGGACGGCATCACGTTTGAAGAACCCAACGACCAGATGTTCTCGTTCAACTCCCCCATCGGTGCATGTCCGGAATGCGAAGGCTTCGGACGTGTCGTGGGCATCGACGAACATCTCGTCATCCCCAACCGCTCCCTTTCCGTATACGACGGCGCCGTGGTGTGCTGGCGCGGCGAGAAAATGGGCGAATGGAAAGACATGGTGATACGCGGTGCGGAGAAAGCCGGCTTCCCCATTTTCACTCCCTACTACCAGTTGACCGACGAACAGCGCCGCATGCTGTGGGACGGAACCCGCTACTTCGAGGGTATCAATGCTTTCTTCAAAATGTTGCAGGAAAACCAGTACAAGATACAATACCGCGTTATGCTGGCGCGTTATCGCGGCAAAACCCTTTGTCCCAAATGCCACGGTACAAGGCTGAAGCCCGAAGCCGGTTATGTACGGGTGGGCGGACGCAGCATCTCCGAACTGGTAGACCTGCCCATTACCGAACTGAAAGTGTTCTTCGACAACCTGAAGCTGGACAAGCATGATGCCGACATTGCCCGCCGCATCCTTATAGAAATCAACAACCGCATCCGCTTCCTGCTGGATGTAGGCTTGGGATACCTCACCCTGAACCGCCTCAGCAATTCGCTGTCCGGCGGTGAAAGCCAGCGTATCAATCTGGCAACTTCCCTGGGAAGCAGTCTTGTGGGCAGTCTCTACATTCTGGACGAACCGAGCATCGGACTTCACAGCCGCGACACGGACAAGCTGATACACGTCTTGCGCCAACTGCAACAGTTGGGCAATACGGTGGTCGTGGTGGAACATGACGAAGAAATCATCCGGGCCGCCGATTATATCATCGACATCGGCCCCAAGGCCGGACGTCTGGGCGGCGAGGTTGTCTACCAAGGAGACATGAAGGATTTGCAAAAAGACAGCAACAGCTACACCGTGCGTTATCTTCTGGGCGAGGAAACCATTCCCGTGCCCGAAAGCCGTCGCCCGTGGAACCAGTATATTGAAATCACAGGCGCCCGCGAGAACAATCTGAAAGGAGTGGACGTACGCTTTCCGCTCAATGTAATGACCGTAGTCACCGGCGTATCGGGTTCCGGCAAAAGCACACTCGTACGCGACATCTTCTTCCGCGCCCTCAAACGCGAGCTGGACGAATGCACCGACCGTCCGGGCGAGTTTGCCTCTATCAGCGGAGACCTGCGCAATCTGCGCAACGTAGAGTTTGTAGACCAGAACCCTATCGGCAAGTCCTCGCGTTCCAACCCCGTAACCTACATAAAGGCCTACGACGAAATACGCAAACTTTGGGCAGAACAGCCCCTCGCCAAACAAATGGGCTATACCGCCGGCCATTTCAGCTTCAACAGCGAAGGCGGCCGCTGCGAGGAGTGCAAGGGCGAAGGAACCATCACCGTAGAGATGCAGTTCATGGCAGACCTTGTGCTGGAGTGCGAATCCTGCCACGGCAAACGCTTCAAGGCAGATACGCTGGAAGTGAAATTCCATGATGTCAATATCTACGATGTACTGGAAATGACCGTTAACCAAGCCATTGAATTCTTCACCGGACACGGACAGAAGAAAATCGTGAAGCGCCTACAACCGCTGCAAGATGTGGGGCTGGGATATATCAAACTCGGTCAGTCGTCCTCTACCCTCTCCGGCGGTGAGAACCAGCGCGTAAAACTGGCCTACTACCTCAGTATGGAGAAAGCCGACCCTACGCTATTCATCTTCGACGAGCCTACCACCGGCCTGCACTTCCACGACATCCGCAAACTGCTGGAAGCCTTTGATGCACTGATACGCCGCGGCCATTCCATCGTTATCATCGAGCATAATATGGACGTAGTGAAGTGTGCCGACCATGTTATAGACCTCGGCCCCGAAGGCGGAGACAAAGGCGGTTATATCGTGGCAACCGGTACACCGGAAGAAGTGGCGGCATGTGCGGCAAGCTACACAGGGCAGTTCCTAAGAGAAAAACTACAATAACCAAACATACAATTCCGTCAGAAACGTCCCGTAAGATAGATTAATCCGTCTTACGGGATGTTTTTTCATCCCACGAAACAAAAAATCGTCTCCTAAGACGAAACAAACCATCTTAGGAGACGAAATCAGATATTGTGCAAAAAGAGCTTTTTCTTTTTTAGAAGTAGAAACCGAATCCCACTTTCAACCCGAATTCCGAACGGTCTTTATTTATATCCCAATAAACGGCAGGCTCGATAGTGACCGTACGCGACAGGAAGAAAGCATAACCGCCCTCCATGCCGAAGCCGAAACGGGTTTTATCGCCACCATCCCAGTTGTAACGGTTCAAGTTTACATCAGCTCCCAGAAATACGCCAATCTTGTTGAAATAGTAGCGTCCGCCCACACCCAACGTATAGACATCCGTTCCGCCGCCTTGCCATGTAGCGCCGGCATCCAGCAGCAAAGCCACGTTATCGATTAAAAAAGCACCACCCTTGACCTCAAGACCGAAATGAGCCTTATCCGTTTCCGTATTGTAGGAAAAATTAAGTCCGGTAACGGAAGGGTTGACGAACCACTTTCCTTTTTCAAACTGCGCGTGGGCAGCCACTGTGCCAATAAGCAGGCATACGATCAATGCAAGTCTTCTCATCTTGTTTTCGTTTTTAAGTGAATAATTATTTTCGTTCTATTTTATCTTCTTCACGGCGCTTACGCTGCAACTCCTCTTTTTTGCGCAGCACCAGCCACAACGCCAGTACGATGACATACGAAGCGATTACGGTTACATATTTCTCCGTATTGCGCGGCAGGAAATACGCTGCGGTGGCAGAAACATAAATAAGCAGGGCTACGGTCAGCCCGGTAGATTTCTTGAGTTTCTTCATCGGTTTAAGAGTTTTTTAGTCTGTTTGTCTTTTCTTCCATAGCACGAACCATACCAAAGCTATCGCCACACCGGCTGCTCCTATGCCGTAGGATGCCGAATGCGACAGGCCGAAACCTTCGGGCGCTATACAGATATACGTTGTACAGACGCAGGTCATGAAAAGGGCAGGTATCAACGTCAGGAAATACAACTTTCTTGCACGCACCAGATACACTGTGACAGCCCATAGGGTAAAGACAGACAAGGTCTGGTTGGCCCATGCAAAGTAACGCCATATCATATCGAAACCGTCCTTATCGCGCAGGCTGTACAGCAACAGTCCGATAGCAGCCAAAAACATCGGTATGCAGATATATAAACGGCGGCGCATCGTTTTTTGTTCCATCCCCAGGAAATCTGCAACGATAAGCCGTGCCGAACGGAAAGCGGTATCGCCGCTGGTAATGGGGGCTGCAATCACACCCAGTATAGCCAGTACGCCTCCGATTGTTCCCAGCCAGTCTTTCGTAATGGCATCCACAATGACGGCGGCATTCGTCTCCGCCATTCCGTTTTCATGGAAGAAGCAAGTAGCGGCGGCAGCCCAGATAAGGGCCACGATGCCTTCGGTAATCATGGCTCCGTAGAATATGGGGCGTCCATGACGCTCGCTCGTCATGCAGCGTGCCATCAAGGGACTTTGCGTGGCATGAAAACCGCTGATAGCCCCGCACGCGATACTGACAAACATAATGGGAAATACAGGCAGCGCCGAAGCATTGGGATGGGTATTCTGCAATCCGTCCCATACTTCCGGCAATGCCGGATGCTTCACGTAGAGCATAACCAAAATGCCCACCGCCATAAACAGCAGCGCAATGGCAAACAGCGGATATATCTTGCCGATAATCTTATCCACCGGCAGCAAGGTGGCAAGTATATAATAGATAAAGACCACCACAATCCAGAAAACGGTGTCCAGCGTTTCCGGCGTCAGGCTGGCAAGCAGTCCGGCAGGGCCTGCCACAAACACGGCTCCCACAAGTATCATCAGGACAACGGTAAATCCGCGCATCACCTGCTTGGTAGTCACGCCCAGATAACGGCCTATAATCTCCGGCAGGCTCTCGCCCCCGTTGCGCAACGAAAGCATTCCTGCAAAATAGTCGTGCACCGCCCCGGCAAAAATACTACCGAACACTATCCACAGATAGGATGCCGAACCGAATTTCGCTCCCATGATTGCACCGAAGATAGGTCCCAGGCCTGCGATATTCAGGAACTGTATCATAAAGATTTTCCACGTAGGCAGCGGGATATAGTCCACCCCGTCGGCTTTGGTAATAGCAGGAGTCTTGCGGTCGTCCGGTCCGAATACGTGTTCTATAAAGCGTCCGTAGATGAAATAACCTGCAACCAACGCCAGCAGGCAGAGCGTAAATGTAATCATGGCGTGCTAATGTTTAATATACAGCAAGTGTTAATAATGTATTTTATATATGCAAATGTAACGGTTTCTAACTAAACTACGCAATTTTATCAGGTGATTTACGTATCTTCGCCGTGAAATATAACAGAAATAAAGAAGTAAAAAGGAATTTGTTTCACCGCAGAGGAGAAATCATCATTTACCGAAAACAAGACAGCAACATGAAGAAATCAAGCCTTATACTATTATATATCTTCTGTCTTCTTCCCCTTGCCGCCCAGCGGCCGCCCAAGCACGAGGTACGTGCCGCATGGGTCACCGCCGTCTACGGACTGGACTGGCCCCGCACCCGCGCCACCACGCCCGAGAGCATCCGCAAGCAGCAGGACGAACTCGTAGAGATACTGGACAAACTGAAAGCCGCCAACTTCAACACCGTACTGTTTCAAACCCGTACGCGGGGCGATGTGCTCTACAAATCGTCCATCGAGCCTTATAACTCCATCCTGACAGGAAAAACCGGCGGCAACCCCGGCTACGACCCGCTTGCCTTTGCCGTAGCCGAATGCCACAAACGCGGTATGGAATGCCACGCCTGGATGGTGACCATTCCTTTGGGCAACCGCAAGCATGTCGCCGCCCTCGGCAAGGCATCGGTCACCAAACGCAAACCCGCTATCTGCGTACCTTATAAACGCGAGTATTTCCTCAATCCCGGACATCCGCAGACCAAAGAATACCTGATGAGCCTCGTCCGCGAAGTCGTGGAACGTTACGATGTGGACGGCGTGCATTTCGATTACCTGCGCTACCCCGAACATGCCCTGCGCTTCGCCGACAGCTATACCTATAAGAAGTACGGCAACGGACGCGACCTCGCGCAATGGCGGCGTGACAATATCACGGAAATAGTCCGTTATCTCTATAAAGGCGTCAAGGCGCTGAAGCCCTGGGTAAAGGTGAGCACCTGCCCCGTGGGTAAGTACCGCGACACCGCCCGCTATCCGTCGCGCGGCTGGAATGCGTTCCACACCGTCTATCAGGACGTACAAGGCTGGCTGGGCGAAGGCATACAGGACCAGATATATCCTATGATGTACTTCCGCGGCAACGGCTTCTATCCTTTCGCCCTCGACTGGCAGGAGCAAAGCAACGGCCGGCAGATTATTCCCGGACTGGGCATCTACTTCCTCGACCCCGGCGAAGGCAACTGGACTGTGGACGAGGTGGAACGGCAGATAAACTTCACCCGTGCACACGGCCTGGCGGGCGAAGGCCACTACCGCGTGAAATACCTTATGGACAATACGCAGGGGTTGTATGACATACTTCAAGAGAACTACTACACCGCCCCCGCCCTGCAACCCGCCATGCCGTGGATAGACAATGTGCCGCCAACCGCCCCCACGCAACTCAACGTCGGGAAGTTGGCCGACGGATATTGGAAAATCACCTGGCAAGCCGCCACTGACAACGATAAGCGGAATGCGCCGACCTATGTAGTCTACGGTTCCGATACGTATCCCGTAGATACCGCCAACCCGGAAAATATACTGGCGCAACGCATACAGGGAACCGAATACATATATGCCCCTATCCGCCCCTGGAACACCCGAAAATACTTTGCTGTTACCGCCGTAGACCGTTGCGGCAACGAAAGTCCCGTCTGCCAATAGGAAACACAAAGGCAATGCGTTTATAGTCAAAAGGATGCATGTACCAAAAGAATTCCTCATTTGGTACGTCTCGTACCTGACTGTGGTACGACGTGTTTCTTACCATGGTAGGACGTGTACCTTAGTAAGGTACTTGACGTACCAAGCGACAGGTACATCAGGTACCAGCCACTTGAAATATGCATCAACAGCAAGAATCATATCCGGACATACGCTCTGTAACAGCTTTTACCCGTAACGGGCACTAACGGCAGATAGCCGGAAGCAAGTCTGTCCTGCTCCACCATTAACGGATAATCGTGCATATCCTGTTCGTGCCGTGCACGCAATGTTTCATTATCGGGAACGTATTCAACAGCAAAACATCCCTTACTGCCGGGCGCCACAAACCTGTCGTAAAACAAGCGGGCTACAACACCCATATTCATACGCATGTTTATCTCCACGCAAGGATGCACACAATAGCCGTCCTCCTTGTCTGACCGGCAAACCATCATATCCACTCCCAGATAACCGGTATACGTGTTCCCATAGATTGAGGCCAATTCCGCACGCAGCGCTTCGCGTATCCCCGTCAACTTCTCAAGGGACAGACAGCACGCGATGCTTTCCTCTATCTGTCCGTCCGATGCAAGCAGATTGCCCGTATAGGCGCCATGCTCATTGGTGGAGAACACGGAATAGCCCGCAAAGCGCACTTCGCCCTGTCCGTCCGAATAGAACTCAAGCGCAAAATCCTTCACCTTATTATATATGGGTTCTGCCGTAAGACACCCCTGCTCTCTCAAAACCCGTTCACACCAATTGGAGACGGGCTTCGTAAACCCATGCAGACACCAGTTCAGCCCCTTTCCGCTACCCGACCAGGGTACTTTGAGCAGGCAGGCGTGCATTGCATTCACCGTGCGTTCACAATCTGCAATATTATTTAGGAGCATATGTTCACCGCAGGTGCATTCGGGATAGCGGTCCGCCATGCGCCGCGTCACCGCCACGGCCTGCAGACGGGAAGAGAGCAGTCTGTATTCCGCAAGAAGTTGGGGAGAAGGCAGTCTGTCTTCACGAACTCCCCCTTTCAGAAAGAACCTGCGGATGGCAGGATTCCAGCCCCACGGCACAATTCGGGCTTCGGCATAATCGGGCAACTCAGGCTCGGTGGCCAGTTGCACCTGCAACCCGAAGAGTTCCCGCATCCGCTTCAAGAAATCCGCATTGTAAGCGGAAGGCGCCAGTACCGCACTGCCCGGAGCGGCATACCATATTGGCAACAAAGCCATGTCCTGCGCCATACGGCGGGCGGAAGCCGGGGCTATGTAATTCGCTTCGTTATTGGCAAGCGCAAGGTCTGAATCCGGATTGAAAAGATATAGTTTCATCGGTTATAGTTCATAATTATTCGGAACTGCAAACTTACAGAGAAAAAGAACAGCATACAAATATATAAAACTTAACTATGAAATAAGATATTTTGCTATCTCTACTTTGCAATTCTATAAAAAAGGCGTATATTTGTCGCCCGATAAACCGAATTTAAAGCATGGAAGCATTTTACCGAACACACGCTTATCTGGTAGAGCATACAAATGCCCCCGTTCGCCGCGACCTCATGGATGAGATTGACTGGAACGACCGTCTTATCGGTATCAAAGGCACCCGAGGCGTAGGCAAGACCACATTCCTGCTGCAATATGCCAAAGAGAAATTCGGTACCGACCGCTCCTGCCTCTTTATCAACATGAACAACTTCTACTTCTCCGGTCACAGCCTGGTGGACTTCGCTTACGAATTCCAGCGCCGCGGCGGAAAGGTATTGTTGATAGACCAGGTGTTCAAGCACCCCGACTGGAGCAAGGAGCTGCGCTTGTGCTACGACCGCTTTCCCAATCTGAAGATTGTATTCACCGGCTCGTCCGTGATGCGCCTGAAAGAGGAGAATCTGGAGTTGCGCGACATTGCGAAAAGTTACAACCTGCGCGGTTTCTCTTTCCGTGAGTATCTGAACCTGCAGACCGACATGAAGTTCCACGCCTACTCACTGGAAGAAATCCTGAGCAACCACGAACAGATAGCCAAAGGCATCCTGTCCAAAGTACGCCCGCTGGACTATTTTCAGGACTATATGCACCACGGCTTCTACCCCTTTTTCCTCGAGAAGCGCAATTTCTCGGAGAATCTGCTGAAGACGATGAACATGATGGTGGAAGTGGACATCCTGCTCATCAAACAAATAGAGCTGAAATATCTGTCAAAGATAAAAAAATTACTATATTTGTTGGCGGTGGACGGCCCGAAAGCGCCTAATGTGAGCCAATTGGCCAACGATATACAGACATCCAGAGCTACGGTGATGAACTACATCAAGTATCTGGCAGACGCACGGCTTATCAACATGGTATACCCCAAAGGAGAAGAATTCCCCAAAAAGCCGTCGAAGATAATGATGCATAATTCCAACCTGATGTACTCCATCTACCCCGTAAAGGTGGAAGAGCAGGATGTGCTGGAAACGTTCTTTGTAAACACCATGTGGAAAGACCACAAAGTGAACAAAGGCGACAAGAACATTTCGTTCATGGTGGACGAAGTGATGCCTTTCAAGATTTGTCAGGAAGGCATGAGGATCAAGAACAATCCGGGAGTGACGTACGCATTGCACAAGGCAGAGATAGGCCGGGGCAATCAGATACCTCTCTGGCTGTTCGGCTTCCTGTATTAGATTTACAGACAAAGAGTTTTTTTTACTTAATAAATTCAATTTAGTTATGACTAAACAGAAGAAATTCATTACTTGTGATGGTAATCAGGCTGCTGCACATATCTCGTATATGTTCTCGGAAGTAGCTGCTATCTACCCCATCACTCCCTCATCTACGATGGCTGAATACGTAGACGAATGGGCTGCCGCAGGTCGCAAAAACATCTTCGGCGAAACAGTATTGGTACAGGAAATGCAATCCGAGGGTGGTGCTGCCGGTGCCGTTCATGGCTCTCTGCAAGCCGGTGCGCTGACTACTACGTACACTGCTTCACAAGGTTTGTTGCTGATGATACCTAACATGTACAAGATTGCCGGTGAATTCCTGCCTTGCGTGTTCCACGTATCTGCACGTACTTTGGCAAGCCATGCACTGTGTATCTTCGGTGACCATCAGGACGTAATGTCTGCACGCCAGACAGGTTTCGCCATGTTGGCCGAGGGTTCCGTACAGGAAGTTATGGACTTGGCCGGTGTTGCTCACTTGGCTACTATCAAGTCACGTGTTCCGTTCATGAACTTCTTCGACGGCTTCCGCACTTCTCACGAAATCCAGAAGATCGAAATGCTGGAAAACGAAGACCTCGC
>OGYW01002849.1_pt1 | contig 12464 bp, 10 predicted proteins | sample 1576621 | NCBI WGS metagenome assembly OGYW01 (sample SAMEA3541528, study PRJEB24748) | human gut metagenome | biome: human gut; feature: human-associated habitat; material: faeces | place: China | collected 2012 | reverse complement strand
TCTTGTAGTCAGAACCCAGCTTTGCAAATATCTTATTGAAAGAAACACCAACACTCACTGTGATGCCAAGCTCTGACTTCATTCTCCTGCTGATTTCCTGTGCAATGAGCAATCCATCCCCTTTAAGGGAGCTGCTCCCTGTCACATCAAGCCAGCACTCATCAATTCCATATGGCTCCTGCCTGTCCGTATATTCTGCATATATCTCATGTGCCATTCTTGAGAACCGAAGATATAAGTCCATTCTTGGTGAAACAAATGTTATGTCAGGGCAGACCTGCTTTGCCTGCCAGAGTGCCATTCCTGTTTTCACACCGTACTTCTTAGCAATATAGTCGGCTGTTAAGACAATCCCATGTCTTGCCTCCGGGTCACCGCCTACTGCCAGTGGCTTTCCTGCAAGCTCCGGATGATGCAGATGCTCAATCGAGGCATAACAGCAGTTGATATCTGAATGAAGTATTACCCTGTCTCCCATCTGCATAACCTCCTGCTACATTTAATCTGTCACTACCATAACCTTTAGTCCAAGTATATGAGTAATGTTTCTTACAGGGCATAGTATAACCCCAAGAATAATCGACTGTCAACGGACACATATGTCCTTTTTCTCATTATATTGGATTTTTAACTTGAATAATTGGCACTATTGCTATATACTATGGAGTGAAAAGAGACATTTGAAATCAACAAAATGAAAGAAAAGAGGCGTATGTATGTACTCAATCGGAGAAATCATTTCAACATATAGAAAAAAGAAAGGCTTGCTCCAGCAGGATCTCGCTGATGAACTGGCAAAGGAAGGCATTACCATTTCCTATAAAGCCATATCCAACTGGGAGAGAAATCTTGCTGAACCAAGCGTTACCATATTTTACAAAGTGTGTAGAATCCTTGGTATTACTAACATGTATGAAGCATATTTTGGAGTAAATCCTGCCGATCCTTTTTCATCACTTACTGATGAGGGCAGGGAAAAAGCTATGGATTATATCAATCTGCTTCACGCATCCGGAATGTATGAAAAGCAGACTGCTAAGATAATTCCATTCCGAAGCATTGATATTTTTGAAAATGCAGTATCAGCCGGAACCGGTAACTTCCTTGTAGACGGACCGAAAGAGACTGTACGCATAGATGAATCTATCCTGCCGGAAGATACTACTTTCGGTGTCCGTATTAGTGGTGACAGTATGGAACCTGAATTCCATGATGGTCAGATCGCATGGGTATTACAACAGGAATCTGTTGCTAATGGAGAAATCGGCATCTTCGCTCTTAACGGAGAAGCCTATATTAAGAAATTACAAAACGATAAAGACGGAATTTTCCTTATCTCACTCAATGAAAAGTATGCACCTATCAAGGTTAGTGAAAATGACCGCTTAGACATATTTGGAAAAGTTCTTGGAAAATCTGATGCTTCTGCTATTACAGGACATTGCCGATAAAATTGCAAGTCCTTTTTATCGGACACATCATTTTGCATAATTGACAATAAGAAAATTCTATAGAACTGAAAGAAGGGATTTTTATGGCGGTTACCAATAATATCCGAGAAATCCGAGAACAGCGTGGCATTTACCAGGATGACCTTGCCGCTGCTATCGGATACAGCACCAAAACTGTCGGCAGGATAGAACGTGGGGACAGTACCCCATCTGCCGAGTTTATGCTTAGGATTTCAAAATACTTTAATATGCTGGTGGAAGATGTCTTCCATGTGGAAGATTGAGTCGGAGCAGCAATCCGGCTCTCCTTCTATTTTAGACATCTTTTCATATCCTTATCAACAACAACGATAAAATGCCACACAGTTATTAACAACCATGTGACATTTATACTCTTAATACAATTTTGCACCTGCTGGGATTGCATCATCTAACATTACCAGATTCAGTTTTTCTTCTCCATTTACATTGTGAATTGCAGAAAGAAGCATACCACATGAATCTATTCCCATCATAGAACGTGGTGGTAGATTTACGATTGCAAGTAAAGTTTTACCTACAAGTTCCTCCGGCTCGTAAAATGCATGTACTCCTGAAAGAATAGTTCTTTCATTCTCTGTACCATCATCAAGTGTAAATCTAAGAAGTTTCTTACTCTTAGGTACTGCCTCACAATTTTTTACCTTTACAACACGGAAGTCTGACTTTGAGAATGTATCAAAATCAACCTGCTCCTCAAATAAAGGCTCTATTTCAATACCTGTATTATTTTCAACAACTGCTGCCACTTCTTCTGTTACTACTTCATTGTTATCCATTTGATTGTAACTCCTTTGCATTAATTTCTCATAATAATATGTAATGTCGGTTGAAACTGCATTACTACTAGCTAGTATACCATAAACATACTGTTTTTAGGAAGAAATGTCCTATTTCATCCATAAACAGTCTTCAGTTTTTTTAATCGAACAAAAAGTCTCTTGTCCTTCGGGCACATCTTTTCAAGTTCCTCCAGACTGTATCTTCTCAAATCATCTTTGCTTTTTATTCCCATTCTAAACGCATCCATGCATAGGAAGTCATCAAATCTGACTCCATGTTCCCTATCATTCAAATCTTCTACACTACGAAGTTTTATGCCTTGCTCTTCACAAATCTGATATAATTCCTGTAGTGTCGCCTGCCCCATATTACGAAACTTTATAAAATGTTCCTTTGGATATTCTCTCAATCCTTCCAATGACTCAAAACCATTTCTTCTGAGAATATTCCGTAACCTGCTCGACATTTCAATATCATCATATTCTATTTTTTCAGCGTACATAAAACTCCCTTTTGTCATTTTATTTGTTTTATAACTTATCAACCTCAGATTCATACACCGATTCAGTATGAGTATCAAATAGCACCCACTCCACCAGATCAAAACAATCCGGATTATTCTGCAAGAACCTACTTACTGTATGTACTGCAATCTTTGCTGCCAACTCAACCGGAAAACTATATACTCCCGTTGATATAGAAGGAAATGCAATAGACCTGATTCCATTATCCATTGCCAGCTTCATGGAAGTAAGTAGGGGGAGAAATGATAGCGCTTACCGTCGTTATTAGGAACTTCCTCACGATATTGGTTATAGTGAAAATACAGAAATGAGATTTGTTTGCCTTGGTTGATTGCCTATTGATATTGTCTACCAAATAGTAGATCTGCTCATTCATCGGTTTGACACGCTCGGAAATATAGATATTCCTTTTCAGTTCTTCCGACTGATACACGCTTGTCATCTGCGACAGCTTATCTGCAAGCTCCGAGCTTTTCCTTGCCGTAATGAACTTTGAGGACTCCACCGCATCCATCAGCAGCTTCACTTCCGGCAGGGTAAACATATGACTACTCAGGGAATAGCGGTTCTCACGGCTTCTTTCTTCTTCAATATCAATACCAATATCACAGAGCTTCGCAATGTCTCCCGGTATGGTTTTTCTGTCGCAGGAGATACCGTTTTCCTTTAAGTATGTAATAATATCTCCGGTTGTGGCATAATGCTCGGCATCCGTGTTTGCCATAGGTATATTAGAATATATAAAATCCTGCTTTTTGTTTCAGCCATAAGTACCTCCGTGGTATGTTACCTTATTTGCTCAACACCTATCACAACCATTCTGCTGTCTTTACTGTCTCCGAAGCAGGTGGAAAGGGTTATTAGCTGCTCTTTGAACTGCGGCTCGATTCCGGTATCGTAAAGCGACCTGTCTTTAATTTCCGAAATTGCCTTTTGGTACTGCTCTTTGCTCTCAAAACAGGAAAAGCCGTACCATTCATCTGTTTTCTTCAGGCAAACCACCGCAAAGACTTGGTATATTCTCAATCCGCCTGCTGTTTCAAACTCAATGTACGGATGTTCCTCCCAGTATGCTTTATCCCTATATTGTGTAACATCAGAAAACATCGTACCGTTTTTCATATTGTGACCGTAGACAATCAAATTGTCACATTCCGGGGTAGAAGCCCCATCCAAAAACGGAATACCTGACACACTGTATTCACCCTCGAAGTTTTTACGAAGGTACTTCTGAGGTTCTTCGGGTGTAAACATAACCGGATAATTCACCGCCGTATTCGGAATACATATCCAGCCGATACAATCCCCGTTTGCTTCAAATAACGGTGTCAGATTGCGCGAGGACTGTTTCTGTTCCTGCGGTGTTTCGGTCTGTTCAACATTATCCGCCATTTCCGTTTGTTCAACTTCGGTTATAATATCCTCTAATTTTTCAAACCCTTTTATATCTTGTTGGCGTTCCCGATACTCTTTTGCTATCATTCCAACAGACAAAAGCATTATAGCGACAAACAGGAGCGAGATTAACGGTAATACTTTTTTAGTTTTCATATAGACCTCCGTCAATAGTTTCTGTTTTTTACTGAACACCATATTTTACTCTTGCCTTGTCAGTTTATAAGTCCCGCTGACCGTTCCTTCTCCTCCGACCATTGTGAGGATATCGCCGTCAACGGTAAATTCATAAGTAGAATCGTGTACAGATTCATTTGAATAGTCGATTACGAGCTTATTGCCGTCAATCGTATATGTAAAGTCGTAGGATATGGAGGGAAGCACCATTGCGCCGGTTCCATTTCCGTCAAACTCATATGTCGTAGTTCCGTCAAAATCCCAAGTGCCCGCAAGCGCATCCGTTCTGCCGGAGCAGCCTTTCACGATAAGTGCAATGACAACTACTATAACAATCAATGCAGCGGCAGCACCGCCAAACAGCATACGGCGTTGTTTCTGCTTTTTCTCTTTTTTCTTATTTCTTTGAGCCATTCGTTCCGATTCACTCAAATACCGCCCTGGTTGCCGGTGTTCGCCGGAACGTAGGGATTGATAATCCTGCATAACATTTCTCCAATCTCAGACTCAGCAAAAAGGCGGTGGCGGGAACCTCCCGTCACCGCCTTTTGCTTAAAGGTCTGTAGCTGAATTATTCAGCTTGTTCTTTCTTTTTTTTGCCGTAAATGACAGTTCCCAATACGCCGAAGCCGCTTACGAACAGCACCGCAAACCACAGCATCATATTGCTGTTATCTCCGGTCTGAGGAGATTTTTCGCTGCCGTTGGTGCTTCCGGGCTTTGTTGTATCATCAGGCTTGCTCGGATTGGTCGGTTTTGTAGGATCAGTAGGCTCTGTCGGTGTTCCGGTAGCCGGAATCTCTACCGCTGGACGCTGATAGCCGCAAACCTTGCATTCTTCATGCTTGGAACCCTTTTGGGTTGCAGTTGCTTCCTTATCTACCACCCACTTAAAGCTGTGTGCTGCAACATCAGCCTTATCGCCGCAGGAGCATTCTTTCCAGTGGTTAATAGAATCGGATTTCCAGTCAGAGCTGTAGTTGTGGGTATGCTCACCGCTGCCGATTGCCGGAATCGTACCGGTTTCCAGTACACGCTTGCAAACAGTGCATTCCTTATGCTTTGAGCCGTCGGTTGTAGCAGTTGCTGGGGTGTCGATGATCCATTCGCCGGCGGTATGCGCTGCTGTATCTTTCTTATCGCCGCAGGAGCACTCATGCCAGTGGTTGTCGGCATCGTTCTTCCACTCACTGCCGTAGCTGTGAGTATGCTCACCGCCGCCGGTTGCCGGGATGGTTTCAGTTGCCATCGTATAACCGCAGACGGTGCATTCCTTATGCTTTGAGCCGCTTGTGGTAGCTGTTGCCGGGGTGTCGATAATCCATTCGCCGGCGGTATGCGCCGCCTTGCTGCCCTCGATGATCACGCCGCAGCCGACAACGGTGCACTCTTTCCAGTGATCGGTATTATCGGACTTCCAGTCGGAAGCGCTATGACCTGTTGCCGCAAGGATTACGCTTGTCTTGTCGGTAATTTCGGATGCACCGGTTGCATCCTCAAACCACTTGTCACAGCCGTCGCAGGTGTAATATGCCGTGTTGCCTTTCTCCGTGCAAGTAGGAGCCTTTGCGGGAACGAGGGTCAGATTGTGCGTATGCGGTACGGTCTTGTCATATCCGCAGGTATCGCAGATGTTGTCCTCGCCGTAATCGTGCGCCGCATTATCTTTTTTCTCGTGGCAGCGACTGCACTCCTTCCAGTGATTGTCTGCGTCCTTATTCCAATCAGTTGCCCAATCGTGTCCGAGAGCAGTATCCGCAGCTGTAAAGGTTTCTGTTGTGCTGATTTCGCCGCAGGCGCAGCTCTTGTAATACACTGCGTCGTTTGTGCAATCGGCAGCCGATTTGAGTGCTTCATCCTTTATGGTTTCCTGATCGAAAGTATGGGTATGCGGAGCGCCCTTATAAGTCGCCTTCACGCTTACTGCTTCCGCAGGCATTATGAAAGTAGTGGTTTCACTGTTCGCATCTTCAAGAGCAGCGCTGCCGCTTTCTACTACCCACTTATCAAACACCTTACCGTCAGGAGCCGCATTTGCGGTCAGAGTAATGGTTGTACCTTGCGCCGCTTTACTGATTTCGCTTCCTGCACCGATTGTCGCTTTGCCGTCCGCTACGATGATGGGATACTCTTTACTCTCCCAGATTGCATAGAAGGTAGTATCCAAGCTTACTTCATAGGTCGTGCCGGAAATAACCGAACCGTCGGCACTGGTTGACCAGCCCTTGAATTGCTTGCCTTCCGGTTCAGTAAAACCGCAGGCGGGCAGGGTGTAGCTGCCGGAAATACCGGTGACATCTGCCATTGTGCCGCCGCCACCGTTGGCATTGAATCTGACGGTATACTCGGCAGGGGCGGGAGGTGCGTCCTCCCACAGCGCCTTGACTGTGATGTCAGCAGTGACGGTCACAGGGGCGTTCACCGGATACTCCGCACCGTCTATCTCCCATGCCTTGAACTGCTTTCCTTCGGGTGCAATAAACTCGCACTCCGGCAGAGAATACTCGCTGCCGTGCAATATCTTCTTAGCGGGCATTGCGGTGGTGACCTCCTCGGGCAGCTCCTCAGGCTCGGAGCCGCCGTTAGCGTCAAAAGTGACGGTATGCTCGTTGCGCATTTCAAACGCTGCGGTGATGGTAACATCTCCCTCCGGCTGGGTGAAGGTATAGGTATCGTCCCCAACCGCAACGGCGGCAGGGTTGCCATTGACGGACAGCGTGCTTAGCATATAGCCCTCGTCGGGGTCAATGGAGAGCATGACAAGCTCGCCCTTAAAGAACAGTGGCGTGCCGTCCTCGGCGGTTCCCGCAGCGTTCACCACCTTGACTCTGCCGTTTTCGCAATCCTGCACCGTCACCTTATACTGCGGGTCGCCCTCCACGGTCACCTGCACCGAGATGTTCTTCTTCCACTCCTCTCCCGGACGTGTGATAACATCAAGCCCCGAGTTGCAGCGTGCTCCGGTGCCCTCCAGAATCACCGTTCCGTTGACCGTGAAGGTCTGCTCCCGCTGGGACTGCGGATCATAGTCTGCCGGGATCTCCCACGAAACCTCGACAGGTATAAAACCGGAGGTGTCAGCTGCAAAAACCCCGATTTGGACCTTGGAGAGCTCCTCTTTCAGATTCTGTTCCCTGGAAATACGGATCGGCTGCGCAGGCGCCACATCCCAATGGTCCTTCTCCCGCACATTGGTCAGGTAGTTCCAGAAAACCCTGAACGACTTGTAGGAGGCCACATTTCCGCAGGCGTCTTCGATGATAAGCGTGTGTTGGATGCTGTTGTCATACTCTGCCGGGATCGTATAAACGCCATTTTCATCCGGCGTCAGAAGCTCAGCTTTCCCACTCGGGGATGTATGGCAACGAACCGTGACGGGCGATGAGTCCTCTACCTTGAACCGCAGGTCGCCGTAATACTTACCATAGCTCTTCAGTTCCTTTCCGGTAGAAAGATCAATGGCTTTCGGGTTCTCGACGTCAATGATCATCTTCGGCGTAGAGACATAGGTCGTTCCCGTCGGGTTCGTGGCTTTGGCATAGACATACCAACCGCCGTTTTCTTCATACGCCGCAGCGTCTATTGTGATTAAGATAAATGGCAACACGATCGATCCCGGCGTGGCTTCCGCTATCTTGTATTCCTTCCAGAGGGACTCGTCAAGCGCTGCCAGCTCTTCCTGCGTGTAGCGCTCCGGAGAGCTGAGGTAATAGCCTGGCTTCGCGTCCGTGTCGACCCACATGCCTATCTGATAGGAATTCTCATCCATGGACGCGCCTTTGAGATAATACGGTTCGTCCGAATCCGCGTTATATCCCGTGAAGTACTGACCCGTCCCCAAGCGAAGCTCGACCTTTGGATGCTTCGTCGAATAGTTCAGCACGAGCGTCCGGTTTTTGGTGATCAGACCTGCCCGGAACTCTCCCTTTTCCTTGTCATATGGGATTTTCGTCCCGTCTGCCTCATCGGTCAGCGTTGCCGACACGCCCGCCGGCAGCCTGATCTGGAGCACCAGATATTCATTGTGCGGCAGCATCAGATCGGCGTAGGTCTTTTTGCCGTCCGGGCTGATGACCTTCACATGGTGCCGCCTGTAGGTTCTGACTGTGGCCGTAGTCTCGTTTCCCGCGTTGTCAGTCGCAACCACGGTATATTCCGCTCCCGCATCATTGTTGCCGCCATCCGGCGCGGGGAGACGATAGGTGGGGCCGGCTTGCGGCTCGCCGTTGATGGTCACCGACTTGATGCCGGAGGACGTCTCACCATTCAGCGCCGGGTCGCTCACGGTGAAGGTGTACGCGCCGGGATTTCCATCGAGGGTATCCTCGACGGTGTAGCTCTCGCCGTCCTTCAAACCCTCCAGCACCGGCGCCTTCGTGTCCGTTCCCATCACATGGCCGCACACAGTGCAGAGCTGCTTCTGATTGCTCCAGTCGCCGGGGATGTGCTTTCCGTTTTGCTTGGACATCTCCGCCACCGGGTCACGCGCCTGACATTTCATATTCCGGCATGCCCAGACGTGGCACGACTGCCGGTCGACCCAGCCGAAGTCGTGCTTCCCGTTGCAGGGGTCGTCGATCAGCTCCATCTCCATCGCTTCGATCGCCCAGCCGTAGTTCTTCACGTACGGCAGCGTCAGCAGCTGCACGTCGATACGCCCGTTTTCATTGGGAATCAGAATATCATAGAGATTCCAGAAGAGGGCGAACTCGTCGTCGCGGTTGATGGCTTGCGCCTCAACCTTCAGCTTCACCAGCTTTCCATGGTATGAGCCTATTTTGATGGACTTGTAGTCTTCGGGCAGGGGGTTCCTGACAAGATCTCCTATATATCTTTTCCCTACGTCGATATCGTATACCTTTTCCAAGTATACACGATCGCCGTAGCCCATAGCTGCCGCCTCGTCCGAGATGTATCGAGAGTATCCTGTCGTCAGCTTCAGCTTCGCGTCCGTCACGGTGATGTTCTGACCGTGACACCAGCGTCCGCCGCCGATGCCCGCGCCGTGCGTACCGTGCGCCGTGATCTCGCCGCCGGTGATGGTGATATCGCGCGCCGGGACGTACTGACCGCCGCCGATGCCCGCGCCGTTGTATCCGCCGTGGGCGTTGATCTTGCCGCCGTAAATGTTGATATTATAGGCTGCGGTGTCGCCATCCATGTCCTGCAACGATTTCCAGCAGCCCCCGCCGATACCGGCTCCTCCATCGCCGCCCTTGGCGGAAATATCGCCGCCGTAGATGTAGATATCGCGGCCGCGGCCCTTGAAGCTGCCGCCGATGCCGGAGGCCGCTTCGCCGCCCTTCGCCTCGATTTTACCTGAGTAGAAATACAGCTTCTCGCCGCTGCCGTTTCTGCCGCCGCCAATGCCGGCTCCTCCATCGCCGCCCTTGGCGATGATGGTGCCGATCCAGAGCGATGGGTTCGTCTGAGAGCCGAAGTGCATATTTGCACCGTGACCGTACATATCCAGGTTGAACAGACTTTCTGCGATATTGCGGGTCGCCCAGCTTCCTCCTATGCCCGCCGCTTTATAGCCGCCCTGGCACGTCACCGTGGTGCCCTTCATCACCTGCACGCACAGCTGCCCCTCGCTGCGGTTTTTCTGAATGGCCGCCCGTCCGGTGGCCCCCGTCAGCTTACTGTCCCGGTTGATAAAGTACAGATACGCCGACGCCTTTCCGTGCAGCTCGATGGCCGGTGTCTTGGCGTCCTTGTTCACCTGAATGTTAACGTTGTCCAGAAAAATGTGCGGTGCCGCCTTCTTTCCATTGATCTGGATCTTCTTGGTCCAGACAAAGTCCGGATCGCTTGAGGACGAATAGATATAGTATGTCTTGCTGTCCTTGATGTTGATGTCGCTCGTTCTATTGCACAGATCGATCTCCACATCAAATTTTGTGGGGATAGTATCCATCGCGCCGGTCTCCGCTGCAAAGACCGCTGTCGGCAGCAGCGTCAGCACCATGCAGCATATAAGCATGATACTGAGTATTCGTTTCTTCATTGGCTTTTCTCCTCCTTTTCGTGTTGGTTCGGCTTATCCGTCCCGTCTTTTCTCCGGTTTTCTCTGGTTCTGAGCCGGAAGCACAGTGCAGTGATAGCTGACGCTGCGGCAAAGGAAATAACGGCTACCAGCACATAACCGCCTGCGTCCTCCCGCAGCAGCATTGTGCCGAACACGCCCTGTGCGGTGGTCTGTCCCCGCACTATAAGTGCGTCCGCTACCTTGGCAAGTGCCGTGAATAACATCAGGCACAAAGCAGATAGGCTTATTGCCTCGCACCGCTGCCTCCGGCGGGTGTTTTCCCGCACCCGCTGCTTGACGAGTGCGACCCGTCTTGCGGTATCATACATATTGTTTGAACCCCCTTTCCGGTTTGTCTGAAACTGTAATAAAAACCCTTTCACTTATATAGGTACAAAAAATCGAAAAAACTCTCACCAAAAACGAAAAATTTTTTAAAAAAATTTGAGAGCCGCCAAAAAGCAGCTCTCAAGTAGAGGATGTTCAGTTATTTTCTCTGCGATAATCGGAAAGCAGACAATCTTACCGCCGCCACCAGCAGCACCGGCATGGCGTAGGCGATGTACTGCGCCGTACCGCCGTAGGCAATCAGCAGATTGTAGGTGGCGTGGAATGTTATCGCCGCACACAGCAGACCGCAAGTGCCGGCCACCTTCAGCCACGTCCGCTGCCATGTGTATGCAAGACCGCCGCCTACGATCAGTCCGCAGAGGACATGCATGGCTCCCGTGCCGAAGCCCCGGAAGAAAATAAAGGAAAAGCGGTCCGCTCCGTTTTGGATGAGATAGCAGACGTTTTCAAAGGTGGCAAAGGCGAGGGCAACCGTGATGGCGGCAGCCTTGATTTTATTCCCCTCCGGCTCGAACACCAAAAGATAGAACACCAGCGGCAGCAGCTTCATCATTTCCTCCACCACCGGCGCAATCTCCGCCGTGGCGGCAAGGGCGTCCGCCTGACATACCGCCGCGAGGAAGGTGTTGATATAGGCCGAAAGCAGGCACACCCCCATCCCGGCAATGCAGAACAGGAAGAAGCGGAGCTGCCGCCTGCCCATGCACAGAGCGGCTACCAGCAGGGGAGAGACTATGCAGAGAAAGATGTTTTCGATGTAGGTCACGCTTCCACCGCCTTTCTCGTGGCGGGCAGCAGCCCCAGAATCGCAAGCGTCAGCATCATATCGCACCAAAAGGTAGGGCTTGCCGGTGAGGTATCCGGCCAGAAGCAGCCCACAGTCCAAAGCAGATACTCCGCAAATACAAAGCACAGCACGCCGCTATGGAAATACCGCATATTCTGCACCGTGCCCATCTGCGTTTTCGCATAGGCAAGCCCTCGAATGGCGCAATAAGAGAGCCATATCATCATACCGCACCAGATTAGGTTGGAGAGAATGTCCCCGAAGGTGCAGTAAAACACCAGCAGCGGCACGCCAAACGCAGGCGCAAGCCATGCAGAGCGGCTACGGAAGCTGCGCTCGTCCTGAGTGGCGAGAGTTTCTTGCAAAATGTGCAGGAAGATGAGGCTCGCCACCCAGCCGAACTCCGACACATAAAAGACCCGGGGTGTGGTGTCGAACAGCAGCAGATACAGCGTCCAGTAGAGCGCGCCGAGGGCAAAGCAGCCGTAGAAGCAAAGCAGCAGAAAATACGCCTGCCTGCGGCTTCTGCGGTAGGATAGGCCCGAAAGCAGCGCGCCGGCGAACGTGACCAGCAGCTGCAGCAGGTTCTCAATCAGCTCCATGAATTCCCTCGCTTTCGTTGTTCTGATCGTCCTCCCGGTTCATCTGATGCAGCCGGAAGCACAGAACGGTCACGCACACGCCGAGAAGAAACGCCAAAAGCCCGATGACGATATATCCGAGAGCGCCGCCGCCATACATGCTGGCCGCCGTTTCAAAGCCGGAGTAGTCGTCGGCCTGGATGCTTGCGGCAATGCCGGGCATGGCGAGGGACGCGCCAATGAGCAGCACAAGGCACGCCGCCACAGCGGAAGCCATGGTAATCTTATTGCGCCGCAGCCGTTTCTCCCGCTCAATTTTGGCGATGCGCCGCTTTGTCTCCGCAACAC
>OGYW01002842.1_pt1 | contig 12491 bp, 11 predicted proteins | sample 1576621 | NCBI WGS metagenome assembly OGYW01 (sample SAMEA3541528, study PRJEB24748) | human gut metagenome | biome: human gut; feature: human-associated habitat; material: faeces | place: China | collected 2012 | reverse complement strand
GGCACAGTACGGTATGGTGCTGTTTTCCCTGAATCCTTCCGATGCAGAATTGTATATCGATGGAAGTCAGGTGGATGCTTCCCAGCCGGTCACGCTGGAATACGGTATTCATCAGATCATAGCGAAGGCGGACGGCTATAAGTCGCTTACACAGTATCTCAGGGTGGGGCAGGAATCCGCGGGAGTGGATGTCCAGCTGGATAAGGCGGACTCCGACAGTGAAGACAGTACGGAAAGCAGCAGTTCTTCCAGCTCTTCTGCAACGGAATCTACCTCCACCGCAGATACGACTACGACCTATTACCGCGTGCATATTGATGCTCCGGAAAATGTGGAGGTATATCTGGACGGCAACTATGTGGGAATTTCCCCCTGCAGTTTTAAGAAGACCTCAGGAAGTCATGTGATCACCCTGCGAAAATCCGGTTATGAAACCAGAAGTTATACGGTACAGGTGGATGAAGAAGAAAAGGATGTATCCTACTCATTTGTAGACCTGACGGCCAGCTCTTCATCGACAGAATGATCCTTTCCGGGAGGGGAAGAAATGCCGTAAATATGCGGAAAAACCTTGACAAAAGGGATAAAAACAGATATATATATGTATAGACGTTTCAAAAGAACTATTTTCGAGCGTAAAATTAATAACGAAAACTCATTACAGGAGGAGTTCAATATGAACAAAACAGAATTAGTTGCAGCTATGGCTGATCAGGCAGGTCTTTCCAAGAAGGACGCAGAGAAGGCATTAAAGGCATTCACCGATGTTGTTGCTGAAGAGTTAAAGAAGGATGGTAAGGTTCAGTTAGTTGGCTTCGGTACTTTCGAAGTATCCAGCAGAGCAGCTAGAGAGGGTAGAAATCCTCAGAGCGGCGCACCTATGAAGATCGCTGCTTCCAAGGCTCCTAAGTTCAAGGCTGGTAAGGCATTAAAGGATATGCTGAACGCATAATAGAAGCTGAATTTTCAGAGACTCGATAGGACAACCTTTCGGGTCTCTTTTGTTTTTCAGAAACGGATGATTGTGAGGTTAAAAGCATGAGATTAGACAAATATTTGAAGGTATCCCGACTGATCAAGCGCCGTACTGTGGCTAATGAAGCCTGCGACAGCGGCAGAGTGCTGATCAATGATAAGCCGGCAAAGGCATCCGCCAATGTCAAAGAGGGAGATATCATTTCCATCTCTTTTGGCAACAAGGAAGTAAAAGTCGAGGTCCTGGATGTACAGGAGACCGTGAAAAAAGAAGAAGCCAAAGAACTTTTCCGTTATATATAATATCAGGTTCTCTATGTATAAATTTCCACATTTTCCCATACAATACATTGTAAGTCCGGTTCCGGAAGGAGCGGAGGATGGGAGGCTATGGAGAGAATGGAAGATTTAAACGCGACAGGTCGTATGCATAAAGTGACCATGACCAACAGACGGACATGTACCGTGAATGGGGTAAATGACGTCCTTTCCTTTGATCTGCGGGAGATCCTGCTGGAGACGGAACAGGGGATGCTGATGATCCGTGGCAACGAGCTCCATGTGAACCGCCTGACATTAGACAAGGGGGAAGTGGATATTGACGGCCGGATCGACAGCCTTGTATATTCGGATACCGCAGCATCCGGAGAAAAACAGGAATCCTTCCTGGGCAGGCTGTTCCGCTGATGGATGAAAATGTTTTTCTGCTGCATTCCTTTCTGCTGGGTGTGGGGATCACTTTTCTGTATGATATTCTGCGGATCCTGCGAAGAGTGTTTGCTCACAGTACCAGCATGGTATCTCTGGAAGATCTGGCATTCTGGATCTACTGTGCGGGAAAGGTCTTTCTGCTGATGTTTCATGAAAGTAACGGGAACCTGCGATGGTTTGCCGTGCTGGGGGCATTGGCGGGAATGTACCTATATCACAGGACAATCAGTCCCTTTTTTGTAAAGTATGTGGCACTGGGCCTGAATACTCTTCTGCACCCAATCCGGAAAGCCTTGCGGATAACGGGAAATTGGCTGAAAAAGCAGTTGACTATACTTAGGAAAATGCTTAAAATATTCATTAAAAGGAGATGCGCGTATGGCAAGAAGAAAAGCAGCCTACCGCAAGAGACACCAGAACCGGTTCAGTATGTTCCTGGTGACCCTGGTCGTGTTGATGATCATGGTGGTCGTTGCGGTGCGGAGCGTGGAATTACAACAGAAGATTGCGGGCTATGATACCCAGATCGCAAGCCTTGGCGCGCAGATCGAAGCAGAGCAGGCCAGAGCGGAACAGATCGAGGAATTCGGTAAGTACACTCAGACGAAAGCTTATGTGGAAGAGGTGGCGAAGGATAAGCTGGGACTGGTATACGAAGGTGAGATCCTTTTTCAGGAAGACAATTAAGCAGGGAAACTGTTTCTCAACAGTGAACCTGCTTTTTTTGTCGCAAAAAATGAAGTCTCTCCCTCCCTCGATTTGACAAAAGGAAGAGGAAAACTGCCCTATAATCGTGAAAACAGAAAGGGGAGGATGCCATGATCATAGGGAAAAAGGAGCAGGAACGGCTGGAGAGAGAACAGTGTGCACAGATCTCACTGCTGTGCAGACAGAAACTGATGGGATATGCGGAGAGTTTTGAGGAACTGGGGAAGAGCTTTCGGCGGGAGATACAGATTACAGGAGAGGACAGGCAGAATATTCTGGAAAAATGCATGCTGTGGCAGAGCAGACAGATCATGGGAGACCATCTGCAGGAAGTGGCCCGGATCATGGAACGGGTGGCAGGAGAGGAACTGGGGTATTGTCCGCTGGAAGAGAAAAAGAGGAAAAGCCTGGTACAGGCGCTCAAGAGTGAAGGGATCATCGCCAGAGACCTCTGCTATGTGGAGAAGGACGGCAGCAGCTCCGGGACAGAAGCAGGGATCAGTATGACACTGTCCACCGAAAAAAGGCACTATAAGGCGGCACAGGTGGCGGACATGCTGACGGTATTATTGGGAAAAAAGCTGCAGGTTTCTTCAGGAAGCCCTTATCTCGTGGAGCAGGAGCCGCATTGTTTTCTGTTCACAGAGGAACCGAAATACATAGCACTGACGGGGGTGAGCCGGGCGGTAAAAGAAGGGGAGAAAGTCTCGGGGGATCAGTATGCCACCATGGAATCGGAAAAAGGGAAGCTGATCCTGCTGTTGTCTGATGGGACAGGCTCCGGGGAGGATGCCAGCCGGGGCAGCGGCAGAGTCATGGATCTCATGGAAAAAATGCTGGAGGCGGGCTTCGGGACCGAGGCATCTGTGAATCTCCTGAATTCCGCGTTGTATGCGCAAAATGAAGAGGACGATCATCCTACGATAGACCTTTGCAGCCTGGATCTGTATACCGGCGAATGTGAGATCTGCAAGGTGGGCGGTGTTGCCACGTTCTGGAAGACCTCCGGAAGGGTTCTCTGTGTCGGCGGCGAAAGCCTGCCGTTAGGTATTTTTCAAAAAGTGCAGATGGAACGACAGATGTGTCAGATCCGGCCGGGAGATCTGCTGGTCATGATGACAGACGGGGTTCTGGATATGATGGAAGACGGGGAAGAGCGCATGGCACAGGTGCTGGAAGGGCTGCAGGAACAGAACCCGCAGGAGATCGCAGAGAAAATATTGTCCTATGCCATCTGTGCCTCAGAGGGACGGATTCGGGACGATATGACGGTATTTGTGCTCTGCCTGTGGGAAAACACGTGATGCCGCCTTGATTTTTCCTCATAATTAGGATAGAGTAAAAACATGAATACATGGATGGATACGCGAGAAAAAGTATTTGCATATATCAGAGAGCATCACATGCTGCAGGCCGGCGACCGTGTGGTAGCCGGTGTTTCTGGAGGGGCAGACTCGGTTTGCCTCTTATTTTTGTTGCTGGAATGGCAGAAGGAAGTACCTACAGACATTGCCGTAGTGCATGTGGATCACGGCATTCGCGCGGAGGCCGGAGAAGATGCCCGGTATGTGGAGCAGCTCTGCGAGGAGAGAGGAATCCCTTTTTTCCTGACCAGGGCAGAGGTAAGGAACAGAGCCCGCATGGAGAAAATCTCTGAGGAAGAAGCCGGGCGCAGAACGAGATATGAGGCGTTTGAAAAGGCGGCAAAGGAGTGGGGAGCCACGAAGATCGCAGTGGCCCACAACAGCAATGACCGCAGCGAGACCCAGCTGTTCCATTTGTTCCGGGGCAGTGGAATCCGGGGACTGGCCAGCATTTTGCCTGTGAGAGATCGGATTATACGACCGCTCCTATGTCTGGAACGGTGGGAGATCGAGAAGTTTTTACAACAGCGAGGAATTGTCTATTGCAAGGATGCCACCAATGAGGAGGATGACTACACCAGAAATCGTATTCGTCATCATATTTTGCCTTATGCGGAGCAGAATATTGTAAAGGGCTGTGTAGCACATATGAATCAGACGGCGGAGCTGCTGGCGGAGACAGAGGACTATCTGGAACTGCAGACAAAAGAAGCAGCTGGCCGATGTATCCGGGCAACGGAAGGTGACGGAGAGTCCGCAGAGACGGGGGACAGCCGGAACGCGGTGATCTGTATTGCTGTGGAGTCTTTTCTGTCGTTGCATCCTGTGATCCGTAAGCGCCTCTTGTATGAACAAGTGAAGCAATTGTCTCCCGGGCAGAAGGACATCACTTACCAGCATATTCAGGAGCTGCTGACCTTGTTTACCAGGGAAGGCAACCGGCAAATCTGTCTTCCGTTCGGCATCCGGGGTAGACGGCAATATGAGGAAGTCCTGCTGACAGTAGAGAGGACAGACAGGGAGCTTTTGGAGAAGACGGAAGTGGCTGAGAAATATCAACCAACTCTGCAGCTTTCTCCCGGACAGACAGGGACAGTGGAATGTGAAGTGGGAACGGTGGAATACTGTGTGTGTGACCTGGCCGCTGCCCATGAAAAAAACCAAGAAGTTCCCACAAATCAGTATACGAAATGGTTTGATTATGATAAAATAAAAAAATGTCCGGTGATACGGACAAGAAAGCCGGGTGATTATCTGACCATTGCTGACGGCAGAGGCGGGATGATCCATAAATCGCTGAAAAGTTATCTGGTCGATCAAAAGATCCCACAGGCGGAACGCGACAGACTGCCGATCCTGGCAGAGGGAGAGCATGTACTGTGGGTCGTGGGATACCGTATCAGCGAATATTATAAAGTAACGGAGAATACAAAACGTATTTTAAAGGTACAATTAATAAGAAAGGAGTTCGCTTAAAAGCGAAAAGACAAAAGAAAATGGCAGAGCATATCAGAGTACTGTTGACAGAAGAGGAAGTAGATAAGAGAATCCAGGAGATCGGTGAGCAGATCAGCAAGGATTATGCGGGTAAGCAGGTACACCTTGTATGTGTACTGAAGGGTGGCAGCTTTTTCATGTGTGAACTGGCAAAGCGTATCACTGTTCCCGTATCTCTGGACTTTATGTCCGTATCCAGCTATGGCAGCGATACCAAGTCCAGCGGTGTAGTCAAGATCGTGAAGGATCTGGACGAATCTCTGAAAGATAAGGAAGTTATTGTAGTAGAGGATATCGTGGACAGCGGAAGAACCCTGAGCTATCTGCTGGAGATGCTGAAGGACAGAGGTCCGGCTTCTTTACGTCTGTGCACCCTGTTGGACAAACCCGAGAGAAGAGTGATCGATGTCCATGTGGATTATACCGGATTTAATATTCCCGATGAGTTTGTAGTGGGCTATGGTCTGGATTATGATCAGAGATATCGTAATCTGCCTTACATCGGTGTGGTAGAATTCGATTAAGCGATACAAAGATGTAGGAGGCCCGTGAAGTTGAAACAAAACGGCAAAACAATCAATTCATATTTTATATTTATCATACTTCTGCTTCTGGTGATCTTCGGCCTCAACCTGTTGAACAACCGTACAGATGAATACACCAAGGCAGAGTTCATTGCGGATCTGGATGCCGGCAATGTATCGGAAGTCGTGGTGCAGCCCAACGGAGAAGCACCTACCGGATATCTGGAGATCCAGATGAAGAACGGTGTATCTCATAAGCTGTACGCAACGGACATTACAGAACTGGAGACCCTGGTACGTGAGTATGGGTTTGATCCGGTGGTCAATGACATTGAAAGGGAGAACTGGTTCCTGACCTATATGCTGCCGATGCTGGTCGTGCTGGCGGTGGGAATTTTCCTGTTCATGATGATGAATGCCCAACAGGCAGGCGGTGGTAACGGCAAGATGATGAACTTCGGCAAAAGCCGCGCCAAGATGACACTGGGTGACAAGAGTGTCACATTCGCTCAGGTAGCCGGTCTGAAAGAGGAAAAGGAAGAACTGGAGGAGATCGTTGATTTCCTGAAGGAGCCGGGAAAATACACCGGTGTCGGAGCCAGAATCCCCAAGGGTGTCCTGTTGGAGGGCCCTCCCGGAACCGGTAAGACCCTGTTGGCGAAAGCCGTGGCAGGCGAAGCCGGAGTACCTTTTTTCAGCATCTCCGGATCCGATTTCGTGGAAATGTTCGTCGGTGTGGGCGCTTCCCGTGTGCGTGACCTGTTTGAAGAAGCAAAGCATAATGCACCTTGTATCGTATTTATCGATGAGATCGATGCCGTGGCAAGACGGCGTGGTACCGGTATGGGCGGCGGACACGATGAGAGAGAGCAGACCCTGAACCAGTTACTGGTAGAAATGGACGGTTTCGGTGTCAACGAAGGCATTATCGTCATGGCAGCTACGAACCGTGTGGATATTCTCGATCCCGCGATCCTGCGTCCCGGACGATTTGACCGTAAGGTAGCGGTAGGGACTCCGGATGTGGGTGGCAGAGAAGAAATACTGAAGGTACATGCGAAGAATAAGCCCCTGGGAGATGATGTAAATTTACAGCAGCTTGCACAGACTACCGCAGGATTCACCGGAGCGGATCTGGAGAATCTGTTGAACGAGGCAGCGATCATCGCAGCGAAGGAGAATCGCTCCTTTATCGCAAATAAAGATGTTAAGAGGGCGTTTGTCAAAGTAGGAATCGGTGCAGAGAAGAAGAGCCGCATTATTTCCGACAAGGAGAAGAAGATTACGGCATATCACGAGGCAGGTCATGCGATCCTGTTCCATGTGCTGCCGGATGTGGGACCTGTCTACACCGTATCCATTATTCCTACCGGTGTGGGAGCCGCCGGTTATACCATGCCCCTGCCGGAAAAGGATGAGATGTTCGCCACCAAGAGCCGTATGCTCCAGGATATCATGGTATCTCTGGGAGGACGTATTGCGGAGGAGATCATCTTCGGAGATATTACCACCGGAGCATCCAGTGATATTAAGAAAGCCACCAAGACAGCCCGCCGTATGGTAACCCGTTACGGAATGTCTGATAATATCGGTGTCATCTGCTATGACGATGACGATGATGAAGTCTTCATCGGTAAGGATCTGGCACATGCCAAGGCGCACAGTGAGGAGATTTCCGGTGAGATCGATAAGGAAGTCAAGCACATCATAGATGACTGCTACACCAAGGCAAAGGATATCATTTTGCAGCATGAAGATGTCCTTCACAGCTGTGCACAGCTTCTGCTGGAAAAAGAAAAGATCAACAGAGAAGAATTCGAGGGTCTTTTCGTATAGGAAAAGGTTTTCGCGGGAGTTTCGTGGAATTGGTAGTATTGTACAAACCGATTTTGTGAAAAATATACAAAAATGAATATTCACTTTTGTGATATTTGTGAATTTTGAGAATAGTCAAAAATAGGAGTGCATGCTATTATAATACTCGTAACCCCCCCAATACATTATATAGTTTTTTGCTATACCCCATAAGAAAGAAATACCTTCTCTAAAAAGGGCAGTCCTCCCAAGACTGTCCTTTTTACTGTCTAAAAATCGCTGAATAAAGAGGCGGGCAGTTGTCAGATGTAAGGAAAAAGGGTATAATAAATAGAGCTTTTGAGCTTGGGACATGTCATACTGCCGGAGCGCACAAGACAACAAAGCACTTTGGCAGAAGCAGTGTCATAATATAGATAGTAAGACATTAGTCTCAGAAAGGGTAGATACGATGGATCTGGAGCGATTACGTCGAACAGAATATAATCAGCAATACATTGCGGCCATGAGACCTGTATTTAACAGGAGAGCACTTTTTACAGATACCAGTGCGGAATATGTGATTCCGGAAGAGCCGGCCTGTTTTTCCGAAGTGACGATCCGCTTCCGGACCGCCAGAAATAATGTGGACAGAGTGTTCCTGGTATGCGGCGGACAGAAGCATCTTATGGTACGTGTGGAGAGCAAAAATGATTTTGACTATTATGCCTACGTAATGCGTCTGGATGATCAGAAGGTATCTTATTATTTTGAGGTGCAGACCGGCAGAATTACCGGCATCTTTGATATGCGGGGCCTGGTGCAGGAAGTTAATGAATATTATGATTTCATTATCATTCCCGGTTTCCACACCCCCGACTGGGCCAAGGGGGCGGTCATGTACCAGATCTATACGGATCGTTTCTGCAATGGAGATTCTTCCAATGATGTGTTGACCAATGAATATTGCTACATCGGAGAACCGGTACACCGCGTAGAGGACTGGGGACGGTATCCTGCACAGATGGATGTCCGTGAGTTCTACGGAGGAGACCTGCAGGGCGTATTGGACAAGATGGACTACCTGCAGGAGCTGGGCGTTGAGGTAATTTATTTTAACCCTCTGTTCGTATCCCCGTCCAACCACAAATACGATATTCAGGACTATGATTATATTGATCCCCATCTGGGTAAGATCGTCAGTGATGAGGGAGAGCTGCTTCCGGATGGACAGCGGGAGAACCGTTTCGCTTCCCGTTACATCGACCGTGTGACTAACAAGGCGAATCTGGAAGCCAGCAACGAGCTGTTTGCTCAGGTGGTGGCAGAGGCACACCGCAGAGACATGAGAGTCATTCTGGATGGCGTGTTCAATCACTGTGGTTCCTTTAATAAATGGATGGACAGAGAGCGCATCTATGAGAATGCGGAAGGATATGACAAGGGTGCCTATGTCAGTGCTGACAGCCCTTATCGGAATTACTTTGATTTCCACAATCAGGCAGCATGGCCCTATAACAATTCCTATGACGGATGGTGGGGACATGACACACTGCCGAAGCTGAACTACGAGGGATCCCAGGAACTGATGGACTATGTCCTTCATGTAGCGAAAAAATGGGTATCTCCGCCCTACAATGTGGATGGATGGAGACTGGATGTGGCAGCTGATCTGGGTCACAGTCAGGAATTCAACCATCATTTCTGGCAGGAATTCCGGAAAGCGGTAAAAGAGGCCAATCCGGAAGCCATTATTCTGGCAGAGCATTACGGCAACACCAGAGACTGGTTACAGGGAAATGAATGGGATACCGTTATGAACTACGATGCATTCATGGAGCCCGTGACCTGGTTTCTGACCGGTATGGAGAAACACAGTGATGACTACCGGGAGGATCTGCTCGGCAATTCCGAGAGCTTCTGGGGTGCTATGCGGCATCATACCTCCAGTTTCTCCATGCCCAGCTGGCAGGTGGCAATGAATGAACTGTCCAACCATGACCATTCCCGTTTCCTGACGAGAACAAATCATAAGGTGGGACGTACCAATACACTGGGCCCCCAGGCTGCGGAACAAGGTATTAATAAAGCGGTCTTCCGGGAAGGTGTTGTGATCCAGATGACATGGACGGGTGCACCTACGATCTATTACGGAGATGAGGCCGGTGTCTGTGGTTTCACGGATCCCGACAACCGCAGAACGTATCCCTGGGGACATGAGGATCAGGTGCTGCTGGCATTTCATAAGGACATTATCCGCCTGCGCCGGGAGAACGAGGAGCTGCGGATCGGCTCCTTGAAAATGCTGGAAAATGACTACAACTTTATTTCTTACGGACGTTTTAACCGCAAGGGGCAGTGTGCGATCCTGATCAATAATAATTATCATCCCATCACCAAAGAGATTCATGTGTGGGAGATCGGAACCCCTAAGACAGGTAAGATGAAAGTGATCCTGCAGTCCAGGGATGACGGGTATTGCATGGAAGGTGCGGAGTATGAGATCAGGGCAGGCAAGGTTCTGATCGAGATGCCACAGACCTCGGCAACGATCCTGAAATACGTAGAAGAATAAATATATGTAACTATTCAGAACACCATTCGCAAAACCGCCTCTGCGAGGCTTCCTTTTTGCTCATGGTGGTTACTTCGCCCTATAAATAGTATCAAATGCTCTTACGAATGCAAGCATTCGACGCTCATTCGATACTATTTACATGGCTCTGAATAGTTACAAATACAAAAGACAGAGAGGATATTCGATGTTCACCATCATTATTACCCTGCTGTTGCCGCTGGTATCCATTGGGATCTGGCGGCAATCTATTTTAAAAAATAACAAAAAAAGCGGACAGTCTGTCACGATCGGGAAGGGAGAATATGTCCTTCGTTATCTCACCTGCCTGCTCTGTATGCTGGTCATTCCCTGGATCCTGTTGTCGCTGACCGGAAATGACGGCAATACGATCTTGAGAAAGCTGTTGGAATCCAGAGAATATGCAGTGAAAGTTCTATGCCTGGAGATCAGCATGATGCTGGTCTATGCCATTGCAGAATTGTTCGTGGAAGAAGCGAAAGCCGGAAAGCATGAGAAGATCCGGAGCGTCCTGAGTAAGATTACCGATAGCAAGGCGTGGAGCGTATTTCGCAAATACATAGGACCGATGGCAGTACTGGCATTGACAGTGCTGGTGGTGTGTCTGAATTTCAGCATGATGTCCGACCGCGTACTGTGGGGGGATGAGGCGTTTTCTGCGAATACGGCCCACAAGGATGTGGATGGCATTTTGCAGGTATTGTATTACTGGGACAATCATCCGCCACTGTATTATTACTGGCTGAAATTATTCGGGACCCTGTTCGGATATAAGGTACCGGTATTCCATCTGGCCTCTCTGGTGCCCTTCGTGATCGGGATCGTACTGGCACTGACCGTTGTGCGGAAACATTTCGGGCTGCTTCCGGCAACATTTTTTGTGATGATCTCCGGTCTGGGACAGGCTTGTCTGGAGTACAATCTGGAAGTCCGCATGTATGCGCTGGCTTTCCTGTGTGTAACGGGTTGCTTCTATTGTTCCTACAGAGTCATTGCTGACGGCAGCAGGAAGACCTGGGCAGGCATGGTGCTGTGGGCACTGGCAGCAGCGTATTCTCACTATTATGCACTGGTGGCTGTAGGCATTATGATGTTTTTCACCGGAGTGGCCGTATGGATCAAATACCGTGGGAAAACATGGATAAAGGGTGTTCTGGCCATCGTAGCATTTTTCATAGGTTATGCACCCTGGCTATATTTCTTTTATGCCGGCTTGAAAAATGTCAGCAGAGGCTGGTGGATGACAGAGATCCTGGGACTGGACCAGAGTCTGGAGATCGTTATGGGCGGCAGAGGGATGAATGGTATCGTATTCCCGCTGGTGATTCTGTTTCTGGTGGTGACCCTGGCAGTGGATTCTTCTGTATTCTCTGTGGAAAAAGACGGAGTACATATGCAGAAGCCTTCTGTGAGAAACTGGTCTGACAAGACATATGCCATGGCAGTGGGAGCCTGCACAATCCTTGGAACTTTGGCATTTGCTTATTTGTTAAGTGTTGTTATGGCGCCGATGCTGGCACAGAGATATCTGTATCCGCTAAGTGCGGTCGCGATTGTAATGCTGGTGATCGGCAGCAGCAGAGTGCTGGAACTGGCTGCAGAGCTAGAGAAGAAGTCCTGGAAGGGCCTGGAGGCTGTAAACAGAATTGTGCTGGCGGTATTGCTGGTAGTATTATTCGGCCTGGGAATTCAGAACTATCGGGAATGCTATGACAGCTATGAACAGCAGAAGGTGGAGACCGAAAAAACACTGGATCTGATCGGTACACCCGATGAGGATGTAAATATGGTCACGAATGGTGTAAAACATCTGGGTTGGACCGTGCTGTATTATTACTATCCGGATAATGAAATCGTGAACGGAGATTACAACCAGGCGGATTCCGACAGGTTCTGGTATTTTACACCGAATGAACTTGGCGCAGATGTCATCGCCGGATTGCAGCAGGATGGATATCAAGTGACCGATTATGGACTGATGCAACTGTCGCAGTATCCTTTCTATTTATACTATATTGAAGCAGTTCAGCCTGCGCCATTCGCAAAGTTGCGTTAGCACGCTTTTTCGTCACTTCGTGACTACTTTTGCTCATAGATTGGCGCTCTGCTCATAGGATGACAGAATTGACGCTTTGTGTGCAAGCACCCAATCGTCGCTTCTGTCATCCTATGGCTGAACTTTTACACTAAAATAATAAAAACATCTTGCAATTTGTGTGAACATATGCTACAATTTCACATTGTTAAGGCACTTTGCCTGACATGGATGGATTCCCGAGTGGCCAAAGGGGACAGACTGTAAATCTGCTGCAATTTGCTTCG
>OGYW01002837.1_pt1 | contig 12509 bp, 7 predicted proteins | sample 1576621 | NCBI WGS metagenome assembly OGYW01 (sample SAMEA3541528, study PRJEB24748) | human gut metagenome | biome: human gut; feature: human-associated habitat; material: faeces | place: China | collected 2012 | reverse complement strand
AAGCTCATTGAGCTGGTGCGGGCCAATCAAATCGACTGCATCATCGTCAAGGATTTTTCCCGCTTCGGACGAAACAGCATTGAAACCGGCTATTTCATCGAGCGTGTGTTCCCGCTGTTCCATACCCGCTTCATTTCCATCAGCGACGATTTTGACAGCAGCAAATTCAAGGGTGACACCGGCGGCATGGACGTGGCGTTCAAGTATCTCATCAGCGAGTATTACAGCCGCGATATGTCCATCAAGACCAAAAGTGCCAAGTACGCCAAGATGCAGCGCGGCGAGTACCAGAGCAAAATCTGTCCCTACGGCTACCGCAAAAGCACCGATGGCAGAATGGAGCCTGACCCGGAGGCTGCTGCCGTTGTGCAGCTCATCTTCCAGCTTGCCGCCGAAGGCATCAACGCCACCGCCATCACACGGGAACTGTTCCGCAGAAGCATCCCTACCCCCGGCCAGTACAAAGCGGCGCACGGCAATCACACCCACGATATTTCCCGCTGTCACGGGATTTGGAGTGCATCCACCATTCTCCGCATTTTGGAGGACGAACGCTACACCGGCGTGTATGTGATCGGAAAGCGGGCGGTTCTCGAAGTAGGCGGCAGCAGAAGCCGTCTGAAGGACAGAGAATCGTGGTACATCATCCCCGACCATCACCCGGCCATCGTAGAGAAAGCCTTGTTTGATACCGTGCAGGCCAGCCAGCTCCGCTTTTCCCAGCCCAACAAAAAGAAGCGGGACTACCCGCTGAAGGGCAAAGCCTTCTGTGGCTGCTGCGGTCATGCGCTGTCCCGCACCATGCAGAAAACCTCGTATTATTACTGCCGCCATTCCGAAGCGGACAAAGAAAGCCGCTGCCACAAAATGCGTCTGAACGCCGCGGAGCTGGAACAGACAGTGTTCCTGACGCTGAAAAAGCAGATGGAAGCCGCCGCACCGCTTGCCCCGGATGGTACGCTTCGGGCAGGTGCTTCCGTACCGGAACGCACCGAATATGAGCAGCAGATCGAGACGCTTCAAGACGGCAAGCGCACCTTGTACGAACGCTATCTCATGGGTGAGATCGACCTGAACACCTACAAGGCGGAAAAGGCTGCGTGTGACGAGCTGCTTTTGAAAACAAAAAACGCCTATGCCGCAGTATTGGCACAGGCGAAACAGAAGAAGGACGAACAGGCACGGCAGGACAGCCGCAAGGAAGCGTCCAAGGCAATTTTTGATGCGGACACGCTGACCACCGAGCTGGCCGAGCTGCTGATTGACCGGGTGCTGGTGTACCCCGATAAGCGAATTGAGATCGCATATAAAATCCAAGACATTTTCTATTGAGGTGGCAGACATGAAAATCGCTTTCTATTGCAGAGTGGACGGACAGGGCTTTGGCTTTGTCCTCCCCGATGAAGCTGACAAGCTCCGCGAGTTTTTCGCCGAGCATCAGGATAAGCCTGCACTTGAAAATCCATCAAGCGCAAGCTAAAAATTTTTGTCGTGTACTTGACATACGGGTGACGAAGATCGTGAAAGCGGATTTTCCGCATACCGTTCTTTTGCAGGATCAGCGGGAAATGCTGTGTGATATAGCCGGGCTTCACGAGTTCACCGATTTCATTGACATAGATATAATCAGCAAACTTCCTGCAATAAGATTTCCCGCACAGCTTTCGGTTCAGCTCCTGTTCCGCTTTCAAGCGGTGCAGCAATTCCTCAAACGGCGGAACAAGCGGCAGACTGCGGTAGCTGGCCTTTGTCTTTGTTCTGTCCTTTTGAATGATCTTGCTCTTGCCGTCTATTGTCGCCTGCGTAACGGTGTGCCGAATCGTAATGGTCTTTTTCTTGAAGTCGATGGCGTCCCATTTCAGGCCTACCGCCTCGCTTCGGCGCAAACCGTAAAATGCACCGAGGATCACGCCAAGCTCAATGGGATCACCACGGACAACTTCAAAAAGATGGTTCAGCTCATCCTCCTCATAGAAGCTGCCAACGAACTTTTCCTTCTTGGGCCGTTCAATCCGGTCTGCCGGATTCGAGTCAATCAGGCCGAGTTTGAAAGCGTGCTGCAAGGCTTTACGAATATTGGCGTGACGGTGTATGACCGTATTGGCAGAAACACCTCGCACCGTCAATTCGTAGGTGTAGTAGTCCTGTATGTGCTTGGGTGTAATATCCTGCAATGCAAGACCGGGATGGTATTCCTCAAAGTACGGGATGATTTTGCTTTTGATTCCCATGGAATACGCGCCATAGGTGGTTTCCTCCACATTCTTTTTTGTCATTTCCAGCCAGTCGAGCAGGAACGCAGTAAAAAGAATCGTGCCAACGGGGGCTTTACCCGTACTGCGTTCGATTGCTCTTGCTTCCAGTTCCGCTTCCTTGGCGGCACGAGCCTCAGAAAGCATCTTTTCGGCACGCTTTTTGTTTCCCTTTACCGTCAGACCTGTAGACTTGGACGGCGTGTGCCGTTTGCCGTATTCGTCCACATAGTTCAGTACCATGTGATAGTACCCGTTTTTCTCTCGCAGATGTCCTGCTACCATAATAAGGCCTCCTTTGATTGGTACAGCGCTGATCCATCTGCCATTGACAGCAATATTGTAGCAGATAGAAGTACATTGGCCAAATGTGCAAACGAGGTTTTACGCAGTAGATTTTTCTATCAAGTCCAAGTATTCCAAAATGTTGAGCTTCGGGATTCGATAGCGGCGACCAACAATAAAGCTCTTGATCTTGCCGGACTTCAAAAACCGATAGGCAGTTTTATCGCAGATGCCGCCGAGCATTTCACACATTTGCTCAACATTGACTACATCGGGATAGTCAGCAAATAACAGTTTGTAGGCTGTCTGTGATTCCATAGGCCGCCTCCTTACCGTTTTTTCGGCACAAGTTCATAGTCATACCCTTTCCGCTGATTACAGTAGGTGCAGGTGTCTTTTGCCGTTTGGTGCGGGTCGATCCTGCGCAAATAATAAGCACCCGTGCCGTAGAAATTATCGGCGCAGGTGCTGCAAAGGCAGAGGATCAGTTTTTGGGGGACGCTTTCAATCAAACCGATGCTGACAGCCAGCGCATGGTTGATGCCGCAAATGTGCTTTTCGGAAAGATGCCCGATAAAGTTGACCAAGCGACGCTTATCGACAGTACGCAATTGTTCCAGCAGGACGATAGAGGGCAGTTCCAAGCCGTCCTCGGCGTCGATGTAGTAGTGGGTAGGAAGTTTGGCTTTCACGCCGGTTTTGCTCGTAATGGAAGCGATAATGACCGTGGGGCTGTGTTTGTTCCCGACATTATTCTGAATGATCACGACGGGACGGTAGCCCTCCTGCTCAGAGCCGATGCCCCGGCCCAGATCAGCGTAATACATATCGCCGCGCAAATATGTGTGGTTCATTCTGTGATGACCTCCTTTGTGTATTTAGGCGTTTCCGCCTATGTAGAGGTCAAGCGGCAGAACAGAATTGAGGTTGGTGAGAGATAAAACATTCTCTGTTTCGTCTGACCCGTCCCGCCGCTTGACCGTAGTATTTTGAAGAAAATCTATTTGTCCTCGACACCCCGATTTCCTATTGGGAAGTCATCAAGCGGCCGATGGCTGTCGGCTCCACGGGGATTTCACCCTCACGAGGTTCTCTCATGACCGCCCCCATTGCCTGCGACGGCTTCACGGTCGAAATGCCGCTTATCACGCTCGGACTGTGGCTGGACGGGAGTATCGTTAGCCCTATTGCCGGTCGTCGCCGGGGCGGGAGCCACCCGCCCGTGATAGCCGACTGTTTCTCGCTCCCCGCAGTGCGGATCGTGGCGCAGCCGCTAATGTGGCTCATGCTTTCGCAATGGCAATAGGAATGTGCTTGATGAATGGGTATTCGGTTGTCAAAGGCCATCCCTGCTTGCCGAAAAGGAAAACAGGCAGAGAGTTTTCGTACCTCTCCACCTGTTTCCTCACTTAAAGGCTATTTTTCAACCACCTATTCCAAAAAATTTTTTCAATCTTTTTTCGGCGGCCGCAACCGATTTTGCAACGGCCTGAAAAGTGCATCCCTCCATTCCTGCGATCTGCTCATAGGTCAAGCCTTGAAAATAGTAGAGGATCAACCTCCGCTTTTGTATTTCGGGCAGTTCGGAGATCGCTCTATGTAACTGCGCATATTCCATGCTCTGCAAAGCGCTTTCTTCGACCGTCGCCGGACGATGCACGGCCCGGTCATACAACGATGCCTCCGTAAGCTCCGATTGCTCATAGTGGCGATCCACTTCGTTCAGATAGGAGAGGTCGTCCAGCTCAAAGGAATCAAACAGCGCAAATACGGCAGCATTGATCTCAAGATGATGCCGATGTCTCTGTCCGTCCGAAAAGGTCAGCCAGTGGCGGCCGTCCCCGGTCGTGCCGATGGTATAGGGATTGTATTTGTCCTTCCTTCGTTTCGGATGGTTTCCATCCATGATATTTTCCTCCGTTTCGATTTGAATTTTGAAAATCCAAATCGTGCGGAGGACTGCGGCAGCCTACGCTGCAGACCGAAAAGCGCAGACATAGGAAAATGCATCTGCAGAAAGCGAAGGCCTGCAAAACAAGTGAGTATAATCTATATGGGGTGGCTGTTTTTACTACATATTTCATTGCTCGGAGAGCACTTTTTGAGGGACTCACCATTCGCAACGCAGGCTATAGAATGAAATAAAATTTGCTACTTTTTACAGGGAAGGCGGTTCGTAAACAAATAGACACAAAAAATCCCTCCAATCTAAAAAACTCAGATTGGAGGGATATACGCGCAGTGAATCAGCCCGCCAACATTCGTTTTTTATTTGGCGGGATATATGATTTCGTATTTGTCGCATCGCTTATTTGCCGATACTTGTACAGTTGACATGAATGGCGCTGCTATAACAATTACTTACTATAATGAAGCTCCATTAACAAAAGTCAAGCCCAAAAACAAAAAAACATGCGAACATCATAGCGGAGAGAAGGAGATCATTTTTCATGGTCATCTTTTGGAATTATATTTTCTAATAAATTCTATCAAAAATATAAAAACAGTATTGACAGAGGAAAATGGGTTTGTCATAATTACACCAATACGTTTCATTTTTTTACAGAAACGTACAAAATTTTACTTTGTGGGGTAAAGAAATATGAAAGAAGGCGTAAAGAAGAGCATATCCCTCATCTTGGTGCTGACGCTGCTGGTGCAGCTGCTGCCGGTGGTGGCATTCGGTGTCGGCGACGAAACAAACGATCTGGACATCAGTACAGACAGCGAAACGGTGTCCATGAAAGACGACGATGCGGAGATCGTCGGCGAGGAGGACGCGCTGCGCGAGGAGTCCGTAAAGCATTTCCGGCTGCGGGACGGGGCCTACATGCTGGTGGAGTACGAGACGGCAGTGCACTACCAGACGGCGGACGGGTCCTGGGAGGAGATCGACAACACGCTGCAGAAAACCGGTCAGCAGTATGTTGCCCAGGCGGGAGACATGACGCGGAAATTTGCCGCGTCGCTCGACAGCGGCTTCCTGTTCGAGACGGCGTATCAGGGGCAGAGCGTGTCGATGTCGCTGGCGCGGCGCAGCAGCCGCGACGTTGTGGCGGTCGCGCCGGACGTTCCGGCAGCGGAGGAAACGGCAGCCCCCGAAGAAACAGCGGTGCCGGAGACTGCCGACCAGCCGCAGGAGGCGGAGCAGGCGGAGGCAGACCTTCAGCGAGCACCCGCGGAAGCCGCGGCGGAGACGGATGCGCCGCAGCAGGAGACGGCAGAGGAGCTGCCGCTGCTGGACGACGCGGCGTATACGCTGGTCACGTCCACGGCGGCGGCCAGGATGGAAAACCCGGGGGCCAAAATGCGCACCTTCAGCAAGCTGGCGGAGAAAGACAAGATCCAGCCGCAGAAAATCCGCTCCAGCGTTGCGTTCGACAACGTGATGGACGGCGTCAGCCTGCTGTACCAGAACTATGGATATAACGTAAAAGAGAGCATCATCATCGAGAAGCCGCAGGAACAGTATGCCTACTCGTTTGTGCTGAACCTGCAGGGCCTGACGCCGACGCTTGAGGCCGACGGCTCTGTGCTGCTGCGCGGTGCCGACGGCGAGCCGGTCTACGAGATCCCGGCGCCGTATCTGGCGGATGCCGACGGCGCAACGTCACTAGAGGACGCCGCCTACAAGCTCGAGCGCGTCTCGGGCGGTTATCTGCTGACCGTGGAGGCGGACCCGGAGTGGATGAACGCGCCGGAGCGTGCCTACCCCGTGACGCTCGACCCGACGATCCTGCTGCACAACAAGGGCAACGTTCTGACGACGTTCATCCGGTCGGCATGGCCGGGGTCTGTTGCCCCGAATTCTGCAGATCAATTTGTCGGGTATAGGGCAAACGAAGGATATGATGCCTGTAATGTTTATGTTCAGTTTGCAAACCTGCCGGAGATTCCGCAAAATTGTGTTCCAATTAGCGCGCAATTGGCAATGTATAACGCCGGCTTTTTCACATCCGATGGTGTAGGCTGTGCGGCTCCGGATGGATCATTGACGGTGGAAGCGCATGAATGGCCCGCTGCGGTTAGCGATGTTTCCGGTCTGACTTGGTATCTGGTCCATTTTGGCTCTACACCTGTTAACGAAGAAACCATTGACTACCAAAAATTAAGTAAGAAAACTCTTGGGGAATACGTCACATGGGACATCACGCGCACGGTCATGCAGTGGTACCAGAAGCAGAACGAAGGCGACACGAGCGGCGGGCGCGGCGTACTCCTCGAGGGAATTGACGGTCGTGAGAATTATCGCGTAGCGAACCTGATCGGCAGCGGATACCACGACTACAGCCCGTATTTTGCGGTGTACTACCGCAATCCGGTCGGTCTGGAGAGCTACTATACCTATCAGGAGGCATCGGCGGGAAAAGCCGGAGATCTCTCCATCCACAACTTCACGAACCAGTTCACGCTTGAGCGCGCGGATGTCTCCCTCTCGCTGGAGCCGGCATCCTATGCGCTGCGCCACATCTATAATAGCGCCACCTCCGGCATCGAATTTTCCAATAACGAGGCGGGCGGTATTCACACCTGTGACTACACGTCCATGCAAGTCGGTGTCGGCTGGAAGCTCTCTGCGCAGCAGACGGTGGTGGAGTGCAAGGTCGGCGACGAGACGTATCTGGTCTACAACGACGAGGACGGCACCGAGCATTACTTCAGCGAGACGGCAACCAACACGTATGAGGACGAGGACGGCCTCAGCCTGAAGATCGTCAAGTCCACCAGCGGCGGCAATACGATCTATACCATGACGGACATGGACAAGTACCACACGTGGGTGTTCCACAACGGCTACCTGATCTCCGTTACGGACAACAACAGCAACACGATCTATTTCGCCTACAACGCAGCGTACAGCAGCGTCGGCAGCGCGTGGAAGCCGGTCAAGGGTTCTGCCAGCAACCGGCTCGTGCAGATCGTCATGGACATCAACAGCGGCAGCAACGACAATCCGAGGACGCTCCAGACGGTCGCGGACCTGACCTACAGCGGCGACCGGCTCTCCAGCGTGACGGACTACGCCGGTCGCAGCACGAACTACAGCTACGACTCCGGCGGTCACCTGACGCAGGTGACCTATGCGGACGGCACGTCCGTGTCCTACGCGTATAACGGCAGCGGCGGCCGTCTGTCGACGCTGTATGATGCCGAGAGCCAGTACGGACTGGACATTACCTACACCTACAATCTCGGCGTCGTGTCCACGTTCCGCGTGCAGGAATTTGCCAACACCTCGGGGGCGAAGCAGACCGGCAGCGCCTTCCATGCCTACCGCAACGGCATCCACCAGACGTCGTACCGCTTCTACGGGCCGGACCATACCCGGGACACGGCCGACGACACGGTCATGACCTGCGTGCTCGACCATTTTGGTAAGACGATCTGCACCTATGACAGCAACACGGACTACTCAGAGATCATCGGCACCAGCGCCGCCAACTATACGGACAACAGCGGCACCAGCAAAACGAACAACCGCCTGACCGGCGCGGCGGCTATGGGTATATCGTCGTTCAACATGCTGTCCAACTCCGGATTGGAGACCTGCACAGGCAACGCTGCGGACAACTGGGCGCAGCTTTCATTCAGCACGTCTGCCTCGGCGGGTACACAGTCCGGAAACAAGGCGCGCCTTGGCAAAGCCTCAATTAAAACCACGGCGCGCGGCAGCGGCATGTATCAGGAAGCCACCCTGCAGGCAGGCACAACGTACACCTTCTCAGGCTATGTGAACACATGCGACATGACCGCGTTTGATTCCAACGGCAGCGTGTATCTTGCGGCACTCACGGCCGACCAGATCGCGGATCTGTCGCAGGCGTGTGCCTCGCCGTGGAAAAGCGAACAGGTGAACTACAAAACGGATGCCTCGATCAACCGCGGCTGGGAGAAGATCAGCGTGACGTTCACGCCGGAGACGTCGGGCACATACTACATGGCGTTCCTGCAGGATCGAGCGGACGGCACGGCCTATTGCGACGACCTGCTGCTGGAAGAGAGCGAGGCCGCCTCCGAGATCAACCTGGTGCAAAATGGCAGATTTGCGTGGCTCGTCAACGGGAAACCGGAAGGCTGGGTCCCAAACAGCTACACGATCAGCGATGAGCACCCGTTCGGCCAGTCGCTGAGCAAATCCATGCGTGTCAGCAACACGATGAACGGCTACGCGCGCACGCACCAGGTCATCCCGCTCAATCTCCTGGCAGATGAGGCGACGTTCCTGCTCTCCGGCTGGGGCAAGGCAAACTCCGTCGGCGGCACGGCCCGCAAGCATGAGGACGGCGACGAGCGGTATTTTGGCCTTGTCGCGGAGATTGCCTACACCGACGGCACGACCGAAAACCAGTACGTGAGCTTCAACGGGGACTACGCGGACTGGCAGTTTGCATCGGGCGTCATCGTGCCGGGCAAGCGCGACAAGTGGGTCCAAGAGATCACGGTGCGCTGCGCCTATGACTACAACGCCAACGACGCGTACTTCACGAACATCAGCCTCGTGCTCGAACCGGCGGAGACCTACAGCTACGACAGCAAGGGCAACCCCATCGCGGCAACGGACGGCAGCGCCAAGACGGCCAGCGAGTTCTTTGCCGACTCCCAGCGCCTCAAGAGCTACACCACGCCCGGCGGCGCAAAGCACACGCTGGGGTACGACGCAAGCAACAACCTGCAGGAGGATACGCTGGCCGGCCTGACGAACTACACCTACCACAACACCTCCGGCAGCCCCACGACGAGCATGACGCGCGAGGGGTACAGCGGAGATTACCTCAAGTCCCAAAATGTCTACGACAGTACCGGCCGCTTCCGCGCGGCATCCGAGGATGCTAACGGTGTCACGACGCAGTATGGCTACGATGCCGGCACCGCGCACCTGCTTTCGACGACGGCGGCCAACGGTACGCGGCAGGACTACCACTACTACAACAACTCCGACCGTGTGGATTTCACGTACATCGACGGCAAAGCCTCCATGGAGTACGTCTACACGCAAGGGCAGATCTCGGATCTCATCCGCAAGACGTACCTAGGCACGACGGGCTTCTGGCAGCACTACCTGCTGGGCTATGACGCCTTCGGCAACATGACGCGCGTGCAGGTCTGCGCCTCAAGCGCGGAGCGAGAGGGGTATACCACGCCCATCGGCCTTGCGACCTACGAATATGAGGGCAACGTCAATAACGGCCGGCTGGCCACGATGGCCTACGGCAATGGCGACAGTGTCAGCTACACCTACGACGCGTTTGACAGGCAGCGTACCGCCGCGTATAATGACGGTACAACATACCACTACGACTACAGCGGCGACAACGATCTTGCGCGGCAGTACGTCACGGACGGCAGCGGCGCGGTCACGGAGCAGTACAGCTACCAGTACGACAGCCTCGGCCGGCTCATCCATTCGCGCCAGTTGACGGGCGGCGGCACACTCGTGCAGCTCACGCAGCACATGTACGACAACGCAAACCGGCTCACATCGCAGTCGTGGCAGTTCGGCACGGGCCTGTACCACCAGCAGTATTCCTACACCGGCGTCAAGGCCGACGGCGCGACCGACGGCTCGGTCGACGGCACGATCAGCGCTATCACGACCACGGTTCCGGGCCGGAGCGCCATCACGTCTAAGTACGAGTACAACGACCTCCGCCAGCTTGAGAAAAAGACGGTCACGGTGCCCGACCAGAACGGGACGCAGACCAAGGTCTATGACCGCACCTATACCTATGCGGTCATCGCGGAGGATGACGGCTGCAACCGGATGGGCACGCGTCTGGCGAGCACGGGCTACACGTTCGGCTCGAGCAGCCGCAGCTTCACGTATACCTATGACGATGCTGGCAACATCAAGTCGGTCATGGCGTCCGACAGCGCGGGCATGTTGTATGACTACGACGGACTTGGTCAGCTCGTCAAGGAAACGCCCATAGGGTTGACAATGTATGCTGTTACATACGCCTACGACACGGCTGGCAACATCCGGAGTATTACGAGGGGCGGCACAACGTTCAAGTCCTTTGGTTACACGAACCCCTCGTGGCCGGACCTGCTCACGAGCGTGACGGCGAACGGCACGACCAAGGATGTCCTGTATGAGGGGCAGTCGCAGACGAGCGACGTCCCGACCTCCGGCAACCCGGTCACGTACTACAACGGCCGTGACTACCATTTCGACTGGTCGAAGGGGCGTCAGCTCACGGAGGCCGTCGTGGGCGGTCAGACCGTGAAGTACGCCTATGACATGGCTGGTGTCCGCAGCAGCAAGCAGGTCGGTGATACGACCTATACCTACACGACGCTCTCCGGCAAGGTCATGCGGCAGGCTTGGGGCGATAACAACGCTCTTGAGTTCGTCTATGACGACAGCAGCCAGCCCTTCGCGGTGATCTATAAGCACGGGTCGGCGGCGGAGCTGTATTATTACCTTGTCAACGCACAGGGTGACGTGGCGGCCATCCTCGACTCGTCCGGCACCATGGTCGCGTCCTACAATTATGACGCCTGGGGCAGCTGCACGGTGTACAACAGCAGCGACGCGGCGATCGGCGACCTCAACCCCCTGCGCTACCGCGGCTATTACTACGACGCCGAGACCGGCTTCTACTACCTCCAGAGCCGCTATTATGACCCGGCCATCTGCCGGTTCATCAACGCCGACGGGTTATTTACAGATGGGTTTGTTGGGTCAAATCTGTTTGCATACTGTGTGAACGATCCTGTAAATACAGTCGATCCTACTGGTAATTTTGCGATTACAGCGACAGTGGCTTTGATCACCTTCGGCATAGCACTTGTAGCAACTGCTTTGGCTGTAGGTATTAGTTCATCTCCCGGTTTTCAGGAAGCTGTTGGAGGTCTCTGTGAATCAGTCGGCAGTGTAGCGGAGCAGATAAAAGAGAAGCTTACAAACAGCTTTGCCAAAATAAAGAAGCCGCCCAATTATAGAAGTAATAAGGAAGTGCATCATATTGTTGCGCAACGTGCGTCAGGTGCACAACGTGCGAAACAAATTTTAATTGACACCGGAATTGGCATTAATTCTAAGGAGAATACGGTTTCCATAAATACCTGTTTGCATCGCAGGTTGCATACCAATCTGTATTATAAATTGGTAGATGCCATTATTGTAAGCGCGTACAATTCTGCCGGCGGCGATCCAGTACAGCAAACGGAAAACGTTAAAGCTGCTTTGGGGACAATCAAAGCATTCATAGTTGGGCTTGAGAAAATAACTCCCCAATTTTAAGGAAGGAGGCGAAGCATGGACTTCGTTCGTGATTACATGCGGGCGTTGCTGGCAAAAGAGATCGACGTGGCAGCTGAATTGCAAAAACAGAAATCTCAGGTCGTTTATCAGCAGTATTGTGCAGGCGGTACGATGCATCGTGGCTACTATTGTCCAAGCTTGACGGAAGATCTCTGGCTCGGCAACACGAAACGTGGCCGCCTTTGCAAGAAGCGGCCGCCGGAGGAAAGACTATCACACATATACGGCTTTGATGCGGCAGATCGCCTTATTGTTGTTGAGCACATGCACTGCTCAAAGGAGTATATCTTGTACGATACAGGAGTGACGTTGGGTGTGGAGATAGATAATGCTAACAATGCAAGTGCAGTAAACATTTGCCGGTATGACGTAAATGGAAGAATTCAGATATACGAATGCTATTTTCTCACGCCGAAGGCAGATCAGGTTTTCTATATGACTCGAGAGACGTTCCGCTACCTGCCGGATCAGGTTATAGATAATTGGTACAGAGAGATGGAGTATGAAGGAGAATGGTTTCACGAGCATCAACGCTGCGTCTTTCCGGTGGTAGATGGATATCTGGGTGACTATACTGCAGAAAATTTTTATCATGGTCGATGCGGTGTTAAGATCCCTTATCGAGTGACAAAAAAGCGCAAAGTTCCACCCTGTACCCCTGAAAATAGGTGATTCAGTAAGCGGGCGGGGCATCAGCACCGCCC
>OGYW01002836.1_pt1 | contig 12510 bp, 11 predicted proteins | sample 1576621 | NCBI WGS metagenome assembly OGYW01 (sample SAMEA3541528, study PRJEB24748) | human gut metagenome | biome: human gut; feature: human-associated habitat; material: faeces | place: China | collected 2012 | reverse complement strand
CTTATTCAGAACTTTCGAGGATGTGTTTCATTGTTTAATTATCAAGGATCTTTGCCGTTCCGACTCGGATCAGCTCGTTTATTTTACCACAGAACTTTTCGTTTGTCAAGAACTTTTTTGATTTATTTTTTTGAAGTTTTTTTAACTTCTTCGCCGTTCTTTCGATCAGCAACTCGTTTATTTTATCAAACTCATTCGCTTTTGTCAAGAACTTTTTTAATTTATTTTTTGGGATTAGTTTTTTCAAACCCATCGCCAACTCTGCTATCTTATCAGATGTGAAGCTGTTTGTCAAGAACTTTTTCCACAAAAAATATCATTTTGTTTTTGGCTTTTAAACGGAGAAGGAGGGATTTGAACCCTCGCGCCGGTTACCCGACCTACACCCTTAGCAGGGGCGCCTCTTCAGCCACTTGAGTACTTCTCCAAATGCCTAAATATAAAATGATATGTGCGGTCACTCATTCGTGACGCATGGTTTATTATACAAAAACCTTACGTTCTTGTCAACCCGTTTTTTCGATTTTTTTGTTTTTTTCTTACTATTATAGAAAATATGCCTTACAGAACCCAAATCAGCCCCCAGAATAGCAGAAAAGAGCGCATATCACGCTCTTTTCTGAAACCGCTACGCGGTTACGACGGCTTCAATTCTCTTCTTTACCATCTCGGCAATCTCTGTTGTCTTCATTCCCTGGTATTCCTCATATGGGATCGGGTCGAGAAAATGGACTTCTACCGTTACGGGACGGACGGTATTGGAGTCAAACGGAACAAAACAGTTTTTTAACGCAACCGGCACGATCGGGCATTTTGCTTTTACTGCGATCTTGAAGCTGCCGCTTTTAAACTCCAGCAGCTGGTTTCCCTTTCTGCTCCTCGTTCCTTCCGGAAACAGAATGACGTTTTTGCCTTCTTTTACGACATCGGCCGCCTCATTGATAACCTGCATTGACTGCCGCAGATTCTCCCGGTCCATAAACAGCGCGTGGATGCACGCAAAGACCTGTTTTAAAAACGGAATATGCTCTACCTCTTTTTTGGCAACAACTGTAAAGGTACGCGAGCACGCTCCTGCGATCGCCAGCACATCGTACAGTCCCTGGTGATTCGGATACAGCACAAAACCGTCCTGCTCCGGAAGATTTTCTGCTCCATAGGATTCCACAATGACGTTTCCGCCTTTGTTCGCCCGCTGTACAACAAAGCGCAGCATTTTAAAGTGCTCTTCCAGACTGTACTTGTCCGGATGCGCTGCATGGTAACAGAGCCGGCACCACATCCACGGAACCAGAAGCAGATTCCGCAGCACCATCAGTAAAATTCGTTTCATGTTTTTCTCCCCTTCCCCAAACGAGCAAAACGTGCCTGAGCTTTTTTCTCTCAGGCACGTTTTGCGACGCTGTATTATTCCTGCGTTTTCTCAGAAGCCGTTTCGTTCTCTTTCTCCGAAACCGGAGTCTCCTCGGACGCCTCTTTGTCTCTTACTTTTGCAATGCTGGCAACCTTGATTTCGCCGTCCACATCCATCAGCTTAACGCCGGATGTGATCCGTCCCATCACAGAAATGCCGGAGCATGGCGTACGGATGATGATTCCCTCTGTGGTGATCATCATGATCTCATTATCCTCGTTGACCGCCTTGGAACCGATCAGGTTTCCGGTCTTTTCGGTAATCTTATAGCATTTGACACCCTTGCCGCCGCGGAGCTGTACGGTAAACTCTGCCATCGGCGTCCGTTTGCCCATGCCGTTTTCGGATACGACAAGGAGATAGTCTCCCTGCGTGCAGATCTGCATGCCGACTACTTCATCGCCGTCCAGAAGGTTGATGCCGCGTACACCCATAGAAACACGGCCTGTCGTACGCACATCGTTTTCCTTGAAGCGGATACACTGGCCGAATTTCGTTACCAGAATAATCTCTTTCTCGTTATCAGTTGTCTTAACTTCAATCAGTTCATCATCATCGCGGAGCGCAATGGCAGCAAGACCCGTTTTTCTGACGTTCTCGTATTCTTCGAGCGGCGTCTTCTTCACCAGTCCCTTTTTCGTTGCCATAAACAGATAATGGCCCTTCTCATATTTGCGCATTGGAATAACAGCGGTAATCTTCTCTCCCGGCTGCAGCTGGAGAAGGTTGACAATCGCCGTTCCTCTTGCGGTTCTGGACGCCTCCGGAATCTCGTATGCTTTCAGACGGTAGACTCTTCCCGTATTCGTAAAGAACATCAGGTAATGATGGGTCGTCGTCATCAGAAGCTCCTCGATGTAGTCGTCCTCGATGGTCTGCATGCCCTTGATTCCCTTGCCGCCGCGGTTTTGGCTGCGGAAGTTGTCAACGGTCATACGTTTGATATAGCCCAGTTTCGTCATGGTGATGACAGTATTCTCGCGCGGAATCAGATCCTCCATGGAGAGATCGTACTCATCAAAGCCGATGGAAGTTCTTCTGTCATCGCCGTATTTTTCGGATACGGTCAGAATCTCCCTGCGGATAACGCCAAGAAGCACCTTGCGGTCTGCGAGGATGGCTTTTAACTGCTCGATGCGCGCCATCAGCTCTTTGTACTCGTTCTCGAGCTTCTCCCGTTCCAGACCGGTCAGAGCGCGCAGACGCATGTCTACGATTGCCTGGGCCTGGGCATCACTCAGATCGAAGCGTTCCATCAGGTTCTTCTTCGCCTCTGCCGCATTCGCGGATGCACGGATGATATGGATCACTTCGTCAATATGGTCAAGCGCTTTTAAGAGTCCTTCCAGAATATGGCTTCTCTCCTGCGCTTTGTTCAGGTCGTATTTCGTTCTTCTCGTCACAACCTCTTCCTGGTGCTGCAGATAATACGTCAGCATCTCCAGAAGGTTCATGACTTTCGGCTGATTGTTTACCAGTGCAAGCATGATCACACCAAAGGTATCCTGCATCTGAGTATGTTTGTACAGCTGGTTTAAGATGACGTTTGCATTGGCGTCGCGGCGCAGTTCGATACAGATGCGCATACCCTCACGGTTGGAGTGGTCCGCAATGCCGGTGATGCCGTCGATCTTTTTATCTCTTACCAGCGCGGCGATGTTCTCGATCAGGCGCGCCTTGTTTACCATGTACGGGATCTCGGTTACGATGATCTCGCTCTTTCCGTTCGGCAGTGTCTCGATGTTTGATACCGCACGAACACGGATTTTACCGCGGCCGGTACGGTAGGCCTCGTCGATGCCGCGGGTGCCGAGGATTTCTGCTCCGGTCGGGAAGTCAGGGCCTTTTACAATGCCGAGAATCTCCTCGAGATCTGTCGTACGGTCCTCCTCGATGATATTATCAATAATTTTTACAATGGCACTTACCACCTCGCGCAGATTGTGCGGCGGGATGTTCGTTGCCATACCGACTGCGATACCGGAAGTACCGTTTACCAGAAGGTTCGGGTAGCGGGCCGGCATAACAACAGGCTCTTTTTCGGTTTCATCAAAGTTCGGGGCGAAGTCTACGGTGTCTTTGTTGATATCCGCCAGCATCTCCATCGAGATTTTGCTTAAACGTGCCTCGGTGTATCGCATAGCCGCAGCGCCGTCGCCGTCGACGGAACCGAAGTTTCCATGGCCGTCCACCATCGGATAACGGGTTGCCCAGTCCTGTGCCATGTTGACGAGTGCTCCGTAGATAGAGCTGTCGCCGTGCGGGTGATATTTACCCATCGTATCACCGACGATACGCGCGCACTTACGGTGCGGCTTATCCGGCGTATTGTTCAGTTCACTCATGGAGTACAGAATACGTCTCTGTACCGGCTTTAAGCCATCGCGGACGTCTGGAAGTGCACGGGATGCAATTACGCTCATCGCGTAGTTGATGTAGGATTCCTCCATCGTGTCTTTCAGATCGACCTCGTGAATTTTATCAAAAACATTATCTTCCATCTTTTCCTCCACTTCAGTTCACAGGACTTTTTAGATATCCAGGTTGTTTGCGTATTTTGCTCTCTCTTCGATAAAGTCACGGCGCGGTTCTACCTTGTCGCCCATGAGCGTATTGAAGGTAAGATCAATTTCAGAAGAATACTCTTCATCGAACACAACGCGGCGCAGAACACGGCGTTCCGGGTCCATGGTGGTCTCCCAGAGCTGCTCCGCATCCATCTCTCCCAGTCCTTTGTAACGCTGGATCTTATTATCTCCGCGTCCGATCTCATTGAGGATCTGATTCATCTGATCGTCGTCGTATGCGTACCATACTTTTTTGTTTTTCTCAATCTTGAACAGCGGCGGCTGTGCCAGGTAAACGTGGCCCTGTTTGATCAGCTCCGGCATGAAGCGGTACAGGAACGTCAGCATCAGTGTGTCGATGTGCGCGCCGTCGACATCGGCATCGGTCATGATGATGATCTTGTCGTAGCGCAGTTTGGTGATATCGAAATCGTCGTGGATTCCGGTTCCGAATGCCGTAATCATCGCTTTGATCTCGGCATTGGCATAAATTTTATCGAGACGTGCTTTCTCTACATTCAGGATTTTTCCACGCAGAGGCAGGATCGCCTGCGTTGCACGGCTTCTCGCGGATTTTGCGGAACCGCCCGCGGAATCTCCCTCGACCAGGAAGATCTCACAGTTTTTTGGATCCTTGTCGGTGCAGTCTGCCAGTTTTCCAGGCAGGGACATACCGTCCAGTGCGGATTTTCTTCTCGTCAGGTCACGCGCTTTTCTTGCAGCCTCTCTCGCACGCTGGGAAAGCAGGGACTTTTCAACGATCGTTTTTGCAACAGCCGGGTTCTGCTCCAGAAACAGCTCGAGCTGGGTGCTCACGATATTGTCGACTGCTCCTCTCGCCTCGCTGTTTCCAAGTTTCTGCTTTGTCTGGCCCTCGAACTGCGGCTCCTCGATTTTGATGCTGACAATCGCCGTCATACCCTCGCGGATATCCTCTCCGGTCAGGTTCGGTTCGCTGTCTTTTAACAGTTTATTTGCTCTTGCATATTCATTAAAGGTTTTCGTCAGTGCATTCCGGAAGCCCACGATATGGGTACCGCCCTCCGGCGTCGTAATGTTGTTGACGAAACCGTACGTATTTTCCTGATAGGAATCGTTGTGCTGCATCGCAACCTCAACGAGAACGCCGTCTCTTTCTCCCTCGCAGTAGATGATGTCCGGGTAGAGCGCCGTTTTGCTCTTGTTCAGGTAGCTGACAAACTCTTTGATACCGCCCTCGTAGTGGAATGCTTTTTCCACTACCGGATCCGTGCGCAGATCGCGCAGAACAATGCGCAGTCCCTTGGTCAGAAATGCGGTCTCGCGGAGTCTTGTTTTTAAAACGTCGTAATCATAAACCGTCTCCTCGAACATCGTGTCATCCGGCAGGAAACGGACCTCGGTACCTGTTTTTTCGATCGGACAGGTATCGATGACCTCCAGCTTATTCATGGTTTTTCCGCGCTCATACCGCTGGAAGTAAACCTTTCCATCGTGATAAACGCGCACCTCAAGCCAGTTGGACAGCGCATTTACAACGGATGCACCAACGCCGTGCAGACCGCCGGATACCTTGTACCCTCCGCCGCCGAACTTTCCGCCTGCGTGCAGCACCGTAAAGACAACCTCAACGGCCGGAAGGCCCGACTTATGATTGATGCCGACCGGAATACCACGGCCGTCGTCGATGACGGTGATGGAGTTGTCCGGGTTAATCGTAACGTCAATATTTTTGCAGTATCCTGCCAGTGCCTCGTCTACCGAGTTGTCGACAATCTCATAGACCAGATGGTGAAGTCCCCGTGCGGAGGTACTGCCGATATACATACCTGGGCGCTTCCGTACGGCTTCCAGACCCTCCAGAATCTGAATCTGGTCTGCACCATACTCTGTCTTTTCCATGTTCTCTGTACTCATTTAGATTCCTCCTGTTTCTTTGTGAAACACAGATCCCTCGACCACCTGGAATACGCTGTTTGCCTCAAAATGATTTTCGACAAACTCGTCCAGTCCGGTACAGGTAATCAGTGTCTGTATGCTGTGAATGCTCTGCAGAAGATAATTCTGCCGGCTGCCGTCCAGCTCCGACAAAACATCATCCAGCAGTAAAACCGGTGTATCGTGAATTTCCTCCTCGACCAGACGGATCTCCGCCAGTTTCAGCGAAAGCGCCGCCGTCCTCTGCTGCCCCTGGGAACCGTATTTACGGATATCAATGTCGTTGACCCGCACACAGAAATCGTCCCGGTGCGGCCCGGTGTAGGACTGTCCGAAACGCAGATCACGCTCTCTTCCGGCTTTTAACTCTTCGGAAAACGCTTCCTCGGACACATTCGGTTCATAAGTAATCAGAATCTGCTCCTTTCCTCCGGTCAGATTCTGATGGATCTCGGATAAAATATCATTCAGGCGGCTGATAAACTTTTTCCGCTCGGAAATAATGCTTGTTCCATAGCGGACCATCTGCTCATCCCAGATCTCGAGCGTATCCGCCATTCTGCCGGAAAACGAAATCTCTTTAAGCAGCTTGTTTCTCTGCGCCACCACTTTATTATAATTGGCAAGCTCGATCATGTATAGTCTTGACAATTGACAAATTTCGCTATCCAGGAAACGCCGGCGTTCCGCAGGACCGTTTTTGATGATATTCAGGTCCTCCGGAGAGAAAAACACAATATTTACAATGCCAAAAAGTTCCGACGCTTTGCGGATCGGAACGGCGGGTAAGGATCAGCCCGATCAGCGCATTCCAGATCATGTATGGCATGATAAGCATTGGGTGAACTAACCCTGAGAATATCGAGAAAAATCCGACATATCCAGCGATAAAAAGAATATCCCCCAAATAAAGCCATGACATCATTTGTGTTTCTGTTTTTATCTCGTTTGGGAGCATATATTTACTCACCAAAATTACCTCCTCTCAGATATCGAAGGTGAAAAGTAGTCCAAATGGACTACTTTTTGTGGTCTTCGCCGCCGGTTGCCCGCAGTACACCGTCTCGGAACTTTTTGCCAGCAGCGTATCCTTTTCGGGCAGAAGAAATTACAGATTTCTTGTTTCTCTGGTCTTTGCCCTGGTCTGCTGTCTTGGGAGCGGGATTCTTCTCCTTCAGGTTAACTTCCGCCGGTTTCTGGCTCTGAGGCTGCTGCTGAATATCTTTGTAAATCGAATCCTTGGGCAGCACCTCAGAGGGATTGGTGGAGTTCAGTCCGTCCTCTGGTACACCATCAGGCACACCATTAGGCACATTAAGGTTATCTGTGTCCTGCCCACCAACATAAGGACTGTCCTGCTCCGGAGCCGGTGTAGGTTTGTCGGTATACAGACCGTCATCAATGCCTGGTGACCCGGTCTCTGTACCTCCAATCACATCCGGTGCGCTTTCTCCTGTATCTCCAGTATTACCAGGTTCGGAACCACCATTGTCCGTATCGTTATAAATGCTGTCTCCAGTTCCAGTATCTCCCCCAGCAATCGTATCGCCGCCCTGGTTGACCGAATCCTGAGACTGAACAGTATTGTTCTGGTCAGCATTCACGCTGTTCTGTGAGTCACCATACAGGCTGTTCCCCAGCTGTTCATTCTTTTCCTGCTGATCTCCATTGCTTTGGGAATTATAGATGCTGTTGGAATTACTCTTAGAAGATCCGGATCCAGCCCCAGCCGCTCCAGCAGCAAATCCGCCAAGTCCAGCTATGCCACGACCGGCAGCGCCAATAATGCTTCCAGCCGCCTTCCCTGCTTCCGCTGCCAGCCGGGAACCGTGATAAGCAGACATCATCAGCTTAAATCCGCTGGAGATACCAGCGTCAATGCCGATGATTCTCTCGATGAAGTTCGGACCGTCCACCGTAGCCCAGGCCATGAATATCATGCAAAATGCAGCGGTCAGGCCGGACATATTGGCATTGACATAGGCACTCCCGATCAAAAAGAATTTCATCAGCACTGCTGTCACAAAAATGATGAAGAAGCCGCTGCCAATAGACTTTATCAGTGCGCTGATCCGACGACCCGAGTTAAGGTCGGAAGGAGCCAGTATCACCACGAAAAACTCCTGAATGGCAAGTTCATATATCAGGCGTCCCACCTTAAAGGAGGTAAAGAACAGCACGAATATTGACGCCACCATCATCAAGTAAATAGGGAGAAAATCTATGTGGAATCGGAAGTAATACTCCGGCATCCAGTTGAGCAGTCCTCCCTTTTCAATTTTCTGAAGCTGATACTGACCGGTCTGTGTAATCACAAGTTTGTTTCCGAATAGCGCCCGTTCCTCGTCTGTAAGGTTAAGGTCATTCTCGTATGGATCTATGGTTTCAGTTGGATTGATCTTTCCCAGCATATCGACCGGGATATCATTTGTACCGCTGTACCCATGATCCACAAAGTACAGCAGATCTACCACATTGTCCTTCAGCAAAGTATCGGCTACTGAATAGTTTTCCTCGGACGATGTGTAAGTGCTTCGCACCCAGTTTACTCCCGCCATCGTAAGCGAAGACATATTCGCTGCCATCAAAAACACCGAGCTGATACAGAAGATCGCCAGTACAAGGTTAGGTATAATCTTCTTTCGCCCTTCTTTGTTGCCATAGATCATGTTGTATCCGATCACCAAAAAGGAAAAGGCGAATAGAAGATAAACTGCCGGCAAGAAGCTCTGGACAAAGCCTTTGACTGGAGCTGAGGTCAGCAGTCCCATCAGGGTGTAAACTTCGTCCAGTAATCCCTCCACACCTTCAAGAATTGTATAAAGGAATTTTACCAGTATCCAGCCAAGGCTCCGCAGGAGGTATGATACCAAGTCATAGACCTGAAATTGTTCCTCATACTGTGAAAGAACCTGAATAATCTCATAATCAGACATAAGTCACCTCCGATATAATCTGCTTGAAATTATCATATGTAGCTGCATTGACCCTTTCGGCTTCATACTCACGCTGAAGGAACTCCTCAAACTCCTCTATGGTCATCTTTGAAGCTGCCTCCTCGCCTACTACTCTCTCTGCATACAAGTAGAGATAGTTCGGTTCTTCGAGGGTGAATATGAGCTGCTTTTTAGCCTCTCTCATTGCTCTGAGCCGGCTGTAATTAAACGCTTTTTGGATATCAAACAAGGCATCATCTACGCTCTTCAAATCGTGAAATTCACACAAATCCAGTTTGCTTGCCAAGACTTCATCGTTTTTGAACTCGTCAAGATACTGATATCGGAACTTAAATCGAGATTCCCCGTGGGCATAAATCGAAAGTGGGTGAATTGGATTGTCTCCAAGATCTTCTCTCTTGCTCACTCTTACAATCACGCACTCTCCTTTGAGCAGCCGCATCATTTCCGTTCCTTCGAGCAGAGGTTTTATCTTAGAGCTTTCAGTATAGCTCTTGTTCATGCTTAACTGATCTCCGCTTCGAGAAAAAACAGACACATTTTCATCGCCTGTCCATTTCTGAAATTGCTTGATGGTATTATCATCATCCGAAAGGATATACACTTTGTTTCCCGAATTTGAAATGATCGTTTCTGCATCCTTTTCTCCATACCTTTTTTTAAGCTGGGAAAAGCTCTGCACAAATATGTGATAAACCAGCCAACGGCTCAGGCCAACGGTAACAGCAGTAGAAAGGCCAGGAATTTCGGGAAGGCTTCCTGCTTCATCCAGGATAAAAACGACTCTTCTCTTACAGTGACGCCCAGGTGTTTTGGCAGCTCTTTTAGAAAGGAAGTAGTAGAGCTGTGATATGAAAATTGATGCCAAAAAATAGTTTGAGGTGTCATAATCGGGCAGGATCAGGAAAACAGCCATCGGCTTATCTCCATATCCTATGTCCTCCATATTGATAGTGCTGGTAGCCGTCATTTTGGCGAAGCTATCATACATCCAAACACTTAACTTCGATATCATTGTGGAATAAATTGATCCTCTGGTTCTATCAGGGGGAATTTCCACTGACAAATACAACAGCTTTGCGATATCTCTCTTAGGTCGCATTTCAAAGTATTTATCCAGCTTTGTTTTCCCAGTCTGGGGGTCTTTCTCCCGCACAAGTTCTGAAAAAGCCATTATCGTTGAGTACATATTGACCTTATCCGTATTCTCTGTCCCCATAGGCTCTTTCTCAATGGGAATGTACTCCAGATCCGGTGGAATCGCCTCCAGATCCTCTGTCTTAATCCTAAGATAATTTTGCGCTGTCCGCTCTGAAACACCAAGGGCAGAGGCTATATCCTGTATGGGAGCCTGCCTGTCGCTCATCCGGTGAGCCTCGAAGATAGCAGCTATCCTCTTTTTTCGAGTCGCCGGAAGAGAGCTGAACTTATCCTGCTTCTCCTTCCAAGCTGCGGCTCCTTCTTCGTTGAGTTTATCTACTTTGGCAGCCTTCTTTTCGTATTCCTCCTGATCCATTTCATAGGCGTCTATAAGAATCCCCATAATCAGTGCGCCCAGCAAATCAGCGCCGGTGTTTTTCCAAAATGCTTCTTCGCCATCTTTACTATCAGGGTTATACATTGCAGCACAATACTGTCGGCAGATCCTCTGCGCCTCCTCTCTGTCCCCCTCCCGGTATTTATCGACAATAGGCTGCAATACATTAAAGCCCATTGAATTGCTCGGATCAGCAATATTGAGAGCATGAATCTCATAGCCTCTTTCCTTCAAGGCATTATAAGAATTTGCAATGTTCTCCTCCTTGGGGTCAAGGATCACCATGGACGCCTGTTCTTCTGCTCGGCTGTAAATGTCAATGAGTGGATAGATGAACATCTCACCTTTACCACTCCGTGTCATACCGTTAATAATTGCATTGGTAGCTGTGTCATCAATGAGGATCTTATCTCCGTCCCAGCTCACCGGCAGCCCCCCAGCTCCAGGGAAGCGCTCTGTTTTACAAGGAATTGCCTTATACTCTTGCCGCAACTCCTCCATAGTTGCCCATCTTGTAGTGCCTTTCTCTTTGGTGTTGATTTTTCCGTATGCAGCCTTAATGCGATATGCTAAAATCGCATCCATGATCGCAATTACACCAATAAGAACAAGATAAAAAGGCCAGTTACTCAAGCGGATCTTAAACGCATTCCATATACCAACCGAAACCTTACTGCTGTCCGACAGAAAATAAAGCATAGTCGGAATGGTGTTCAGCAGATAGTTAATCAGCAGGAATACCACTACTGAAAATATACCGCAAACCTCTTTTATGAACTGAGGCTCCGAAGCAGCTTTCTGCAGCTCGGTCGGATCATTGGCAAAACTCGCTTTGATAAATTTCCAGATGGCTGACTCCTTCATCTTTCCGATAAAATTCAAGCCTCTTCCTCCTCTAAAAAGTAGTCCAAATGGACTACTTTTTGAAAATCCAAAAGAAAAAGGGAAGGAGGTCGCTGCCCCCCTCCCTATTCCTTTACAGTGCCTATGCCTTAAAATGCGATATTACCAACTACCCAAGTAGCCAGGACTACTGCTCCAGCCACCAGGAGTGCGCCCACCAAAATAGAGGGGATATCCTCTTTGGCAGCTCTCTTAGACTCCTTGCTGCCTATCAGCAGCCTGAAGCCAGAGTATGTAATTGCCACCGCTATGGCAACTACAAGCAAAGTTCTCATTTCTGTCAGAAAATTATTTCCTGTCTGCTCAAGCGCAGCCATCGCATTCGATGTACCAGAGGTCAGCAGAATATTATGAAATTTGAGCATCTTTTTGTTTTCTCCTTTTTGCAATGATATAAAGTATAATGGCAATCACCAGAGCGGTAATGAAAATCGAAGTCACAGCAGTGGCAATGATGGCGACAATGATCGGGCTGAAGACTTTTTCATAAATGGCAACGGCCTTGATCGTGTAGCTGTCTTCTTCATTGTTGCTGTAAATTGCAGTCACATCATCCTGGGTGCTGGTGTTGACATTGGTACTGTAATGAGCCACCCAGCGGCCTACATACCGCTCACCGGTAAACTCTGCTGTGCGGATCTCATTTCCCCTTTCGTCCTTTGTCCATTCACCTGTCCATTCTGCACCGGTCAACCGGTACTGGCTTTCAGACAGGCTCAGGTACTCCAGATAATCATCCTCATATCCATCCAAAGCCGGCTTAGAAGAGCGGTAAGGAACAATAGTGTTGCCTATACCCAACCGGAATCCGTCTACATCAGAGCCGCCATAGAAGGCGGCGTCTACTACGACATCATCACGCCAATGGTAGTCTTCGACCATTTCAATACTGGTCAGATAGGCTGTGGCGGTCTTTCTCTCGCCGGTAAGGGTATCAGTATAGCTTACCTGCTTGGTAGCCGGCGCAGCCGGCTGAGCAGCCGTATAGCCGAAGTCGATTTCTCCGGTGACAGCAACGACCTGTTCTGTCAGCTCTCCAGCTTCGCTGCTCACCAGATACAGGGTTACTTCCTTCCCGTCCTCTTCAACGGTAATCGTATCAGGGATTTCTTCGCCAGCCGGAATTTGAACGGTCTTTTCGATCTTATGGGATTCGTCATAGATCTGATAGGTCACATCCACGCATCAAAACCAACAACTGCCGTGGTGGTGTCA
>OGYW01002835.1_pt1 | contig 12510 bp, 8 predicted proteins | sample 1576621 | NCBI WGS metagenome assembly OGYW01 (sample SAMEA3541528, study PRJEB24748) | human gut metagenome | biome: human gut; feature: human-associated habitat; material: faeces | place: China | collected 2012 | reverse complement strand
GAGGATTATGGAGTTTGACCAAACAAGGATCCTCTAAAGTAATGAAACATCCCATTAGAGGTCTATTTTATAAAAGTAAATCAGATGGGCTATGGTGGGTAAAAGACCAGACAAAGCATGGCGGTAGTTTTTATAAAGTTTATAAAGAGACAAATAAAGGCTTAGAATGGCATAAAGATGCTGATAAGTATGGAAATTTCATAATTAATAAACATAAAAGTGATGTAGGGATTTTTATCCCATGGAAGGAGCTTTCGAAATGAGAAAACAGATATTAAAAATGCAAGAAGGTGAATCTTTCCCATTCTGTTGGGTAAAGTTTGATTCTGATTCTTGTATTGATGTTCAAGGGCATAAAATCGAAATATACATAAAAAAAGATTCAGTTAGCATTGACGACATGAAATCTCTATTTTGTGATTTGTTTGGTACAGTTGTAGATGAATTATCTATCTTTAGTCCATCATGGTGGGACTTTTGCATAGATACTTGGAATATTCAAGAGAATACATTTTGCTACGACCCTCAATTTTTGTCTAAAGAAACGGTATCTTATTTGCATATCTTGCAAGATTCGAATATTGCTAAAGGATATTCTGGCTGTTGTGTCTGTAATGATTGGGATACTTACCTATCTGTTGCATTAGATTGTATTATGAATGCGGATAAGATATTTTAAGGATGAATCTGATTTTAAAACCACACAATTCCTTACGGATGAAAAAACTCCCCAATGTCCTTCTTTAAAAAAGTGAAACAATATATGACAGGAAGATATACATCTGACTATACATACAGGACAGAAATATGAAGTGAGGGCATATATGCACCCAAACTTTTTATGAAAATACAGGCACTCTTGAGAAATCGCAAGCGGCTGCATAAATGAAATTAAGAGAACAACCTAAAATTCCTGAAAAACGTAGTAAAGGCCGCCCTTTTATTAAATCTTCCCAAAGCCATAGATACCCCCCACAAACCACATATATTATAATGTTTATGCAATGAAATACGAAGGATGGTATGGATATAGCATTGCAATGCACTAATCAGCTCCGGATCATCCACATAATCGGAAAACATATTCCTCATCCATCTCAAGAAAAGAATAGTAGCGTGCAATTTATCTTTGTCATGACCGGCAGAGTTACTGATGTTTGCACCTTCAACATTCCTCCAACATACAGGCTGCCCCGGCAAAGAAATAACACCCCCCGCATGACGGGCAAAAGCAGCCCACGTAGCATCATCCGAACACCAAGCCATAGGAAAATGAACAAAACCACCCGCCGACTGCCATATCTCCCGACTGAACACGTACTCTACGGCAGCCGAATCTATCTTTCCCTGTAACTTATCTAGCAGCAGCCGGTAACAAGACACACTTCCTTCTTCCAAAGGACGATTGGCACGTATCCGCTTGTTTTCACCATCAATGACAGCTAATGGAAAACGAAAGAAATATCCTCGCTGATGGTGTGGGCGCGACAAAACCTCCATGACACGTTCCACACCATCAGCCGGCATCAAATCATCATCCGAGAAAAGCCAGATAAACGGCTCTGCAGACAGCTGGATACACCTCTCCCAATGGGCCACCAAATCTTTGCCCCCCATATTTTCGCTAAAGCGATGATACACCAGATTTACCTTATTCTGATAAGATTCCACAATCTTATCCAATCTTTCAGGACTTGCATCATCACCTATATATAACACGAACTCATCTTTATGGGCCTGAACTGCAATTGAGTCGAGCGTTTCCTTAAGGAAACGCCCCTTGTAGGCAGGAATAACAATTGCCAATTTCTTTATTTGCTCCACTTTACAAAGACTGCATATCGTTCAACTTCTTGTAATATCCATTCAAGGCTATCAGTTCATCGTGAGTTCCTCTTTCTACGATATCGCCTTCATAAAGTACACAAATTTCATCGGCATTCTTAATGGTACTCAATCTATGTGCGATAGCGATAGTAGTACGCGATTTCATCAAACGCTCCAACGCTTCCTGAACCAAACGCTCGGACTCTGTGTCAAGAGCCGAAGTAGCCTCATCTAATATAAGGATAGGAGGATTTTTCAAAATTGCACGGGCTATACTGACACGCTGACGCTGACCACCGGACAAACGCCCTCCACGATCACCAATCATCGTGTCATATCCTTTTTCCGTTTCCATAATGAAATCATGTGCATTCGCTATCTTGGCAGCTTCTATTACTTGCTCCATAGTGGCATTCTCTACACCAAAAGTAATATTGTTATAGAAGGTGTCATTAAACAGAATAGCTTCCTGATTTACATTACCAATCAGAGAACGTAAACTGTGGATGGATACATCTTTCACATTTTTGCCGTCAATCAGCAATGCACCCTCCGATACATCGTGATAACGCGGTACCAAGTCCACTAAAGTAGACTTTCCGGAACCGGACTGGCCCACCAGTGCAATCGTTTTTCCTTTAGGAACAGTCAGATTGATATGGTTCAAGACCGGACGCCCTTCTACATAGCTGAAACTTACATTTTTAAACTCTAACTTATCTGTGAAAGCGTCCAATGGCAAAGGCTGCTCCGGCTCTACGATATGATTTTCCGCTTTCAATATCATATCAATTCGCTCCATACTGGCCAATCCCTGCGGAATATTATAAAATGCTCTTGAAAATTCTTTCAAAGGATTGATGATACTATAAAGGATAATCAGATAAAATATGAAAGTAGCCGCATCCATCGGAGCATAGTTTGTATTTAAGATTAAAGCACCGCCAAACAACAGCACGGTCACAATCACACAAGTGCCTAAAAACTCACTCATGGGGTGGGCTGAACTTTGCCGGATAATCATCTCGTTCATTGCATCGCGGAAGTCATTGTTTGTTTTAGAGAACCGGGCAGACATTTTGCTTTCGGCTATAAACGCTTTGATAACCCTTAAACCTCCTAATGTTTCATCCAATTGGGACATAATATCTCCCCATTGCGCCTGTGCTGTAGAGGACTGTCTTTTCAGCTTCCGGCTGACAACCCCCATTATCCAACCTGTCAGAGGTAAAATAAAGATAACAAAAAGCGTCATTTGCCAACTTACCGAAAACAGAGTGACAAAACAAACCAAAAGAGCGATAGGATTACGGATAAGCATATCGATGGAACTGGTCAACGAGTTCTCCACCACCGTAACATCCGCACTCATACGGGCTATGATATCTCCTTTACGTTCTTCTGAGAAAAAACTCAAAGGAAGACTTAACACTTTATTATAAACCTGAATACGGATATCCCGGACAATACCTGTACGCAAAGGTACCATGACAGCCGCAGAAGCAAAATAACCGGCAGTTTTCAACATAGTCATAAAGATAAGTATTCCTCCCATCATGGCAAGTGTATAGAACGCACCATTTGTAGCCACAAAATTGCTCACAAAGTAATAGGCATTATTTATGAGTACATCCTTATCCAAATTATGAATATCCATAGGAATGTACTCATAAGACTTGGTATCAATTTTGAACAGAATGTTCAAAATTGGCACAATCGCCATGAACGAAAACACATTAAGCCATTGCGACAGAAAGTTCAGTATCAATGCCCATGTCAAATATTTGCGGTATGGAAGAATATACCGCTTCAACAAACTAAAGAACTGTTTCAGCATAATTATCAATTATATATAATGCCGCAAAGGTAACAAAAAAGAAATAATCACCCAAGATTACCCCACTTTATCCCCTAATATTTGTTCATACACGGCAAGCCTTCTTTCCTGCATCTGTCCGGGGTTATATACTTGCCGCAAACTGTCTTCCGCATGGGTAACCAACTGTCTCTGCAACTGCGGATTACTTGACAAGGCTATGACAGCTTCTGCAAATCCGGCAGGGTCATCAACAATCAAGCAATCTTCACCATCCTTAAAATCAATGCCTTCCACACCCTTTGCCGTCGTTACAAAAGGTACTTTTGACAATACAGCATCTAATATTTTCATACGCATACCACTACCGATACGTATTGGAACAACAGCAACACTGCCTTTTAAAAAAGAGCCCAGATCTTCCACATAGCCTGCCAGCTTCAATTCCGGGTATTCGGACTGCAAACGATTGATACACTCTCCACGCCATTTACCAATTACTTGCAATGTAAACGAAAAATGACGTTTACGCAGATGCGGAATCACTTCGTGACAGAACCATGCCACGGCATCCAGATTGGGAAAATGATCCTCACTTCCCACAAAAGTCAGGCGTCCGCTTTGGACCGGAACAAAAGGCTGTTCCAGCCTGTCACCCACTTGCACCACAGCCGGAGAAGTGTAGATATGGTCTTTCCGTCCTATGAAGTCCTCCATAATTTTACGGTCTACTTCAGTCAGAACAATAACATCTTTATATTTCAATAATGCACTGCGCTCAAAATCCTTTGCTATATGAAACAACATCCTGTCACCGGCAGTCTGTTCCCTGAACAAAGTAATCTCCTTTTCATTACGGATGTAGCGGAGTTCATGATGCACAAAAATAGTCTGTACATTTTCAGGCAACAAGAATCCCAATGACAACAGTTCATAAAACTCTACTTGAATAATATCAAAACCTGAATGAGCCACCTGAGAAACATACTCCACATACCCCTGGTCTAGCGGCTGGAAACAAGAGCTGAACAAAGTACTCTTTCCCCGTACTAAATCCACAACTTCGCCCGTTTCATCCGTCCATATCTGTTGCCGGTTCATTTTACGGGTTACAGACGCATGTATCTTTTGCAGCCATTTATAATAAAAAGGATGTTTAATTTTGGGTAATCTGACAGTTTTAGTTTTAGGAGTATAAATAAAGAAATCCACATTATCCCAAATTTTCTTCAATGACTCTACATCTTGCATACGTCTCCCTGTTTCAGGATAAAGCAATACAGATACGGCCATCTTATGACGCAGATATTCCACCATATTAAAGAAAGCTTGATTACCGCCCGAATCCAGCGGATAAGGAATGTACGGAATAATAAAAAGAATTTTCTTTCTCATACTAATTGAATTTAAACAATAGTCTAATGTCTAATTTAATTTTTAGTTTAATACAGCAAATGCTATGTAGTGTATAATGCAAAGATACAAGAAAGACTGCATACTAAAATGTTAATTATCGTTTCTTTTTAAAAGTTCAACAAAATTCCTGTTTTTTGAAAAAAAAACAAAGAAGCAACTTGTTTATTTACCTGTATAACATTACATTTGTAGAAATAAAACAAGAACTAACTTAACAATAAAGCATGAATGCACTTCCCTTGGTCAGTGTAGTGGTACCTAATTATAATTATAAACGATACCTCAATCTACGAATTCAGAGTATTCTGCAACAGACCTATCAGAATATCGAACTGATTTTACTTGATGATGCCTCAACAGACGGTAGCGAAGAGGTATTATCGGACTATCAAGACCATGCCAAAGTGAGCCATATTCTATTAAACGAACACAACACCGGAAATCCATTTAAACAATGGTTTAAAGGCATGCAATTAGCCAAAGGAAAATATATATGGATAGCCGAAGCCGATGACTTGTGTGAGCTTACTTTTTTAGAGAAAGTAGTTCCTTTAATGGAGAAATACCAACAAGCCGCCGTATGCTTTGCCGGTTCCAAGTATATTGATAAAGACGGTAATGTGCTGAGTTACGACATGAACAAATGGAAATCTGCCATACCTCCATACGCCGTATTCAATGGGAAGACTTATGCCGAACATAACCTTTACTGGCGCAGCTATATAGCCAATGCAAGCTCGGCCATTTTCAGAAAAAGCATGGTAAATGCCCAAAATATGGAACAATGCCTGCAAATGCGCTACAGCGGCGACTGGCTGTTCTGGTTTTATATGGCAATGCAAGGAGACATTATAGAAAGATATGAAGTACTGAACTACTTCAGACAACATAACCAGAAAGTTACCGTCAAAGCTGAAAACAACGGAGGGGGTAAGAGCGAAGATATTGAGATAGTACGCATTATGGAACAACACCTTACCCACCTGAGCAGATACAAACGGTGCATACGAAGGGGAATGCTTTACAACCGCATTGCCAAACTAAGCACAACAGACCGGGTAAAACTGCAATTATGGGAACTCCTCCGGCAGAAATTAAACGGAACGCGGAAAGACGGACGTCTGGAGCGCCTCAACCGGATAGCACGGCTATTCTGTCCTTTTGTTCTGACTATGAAAAGAGACCGCCTTACTCCTTCCCGAGAAATAGGATAAGAAACGGAAACTGCTTGCCCATATTTTCGGGCGGACTCACATGTCTGCCCCTAAAGTGAACAAATTGGCAGCCAATTTTACTTTTGGCATACCCTCTTTTGATATTTCTAAAATTCTGTTTACCTTTGTTGTCAATCATCCGGATTGATTCAAACAAATGCAAACTTTACTAAAACAAATGAAATATCTCCGTTCACTCATGCAGCAATCTGTAACAGCATGTAAGAATCAGGCTAAGCTTATCCAACAGTTTACTCTTTCTTTACTTTACTTATTAATCATACATATAGTTGCTTTACTTTTTTTCTTCCTGTTCCGGCTTGTCCTGTTCACCTCAATAGATTATCAGTTTCCTCCCGATATACAAAACAACTTTCTCATGCAAGCCACTGCATTTATAAAAGGGCTATGGTTTGACAATGTTATAGCTTGCTACATATTGCTGTTACCATTAGTCATTTTATGGATAACTGCTCTCTGCAACTATCACTCCAAGTGGGTATTCAGATTTATCTCTATCTTTTTCATTCTATTTTATTCACTGTCGTTCATTATTTCGGCAGCCAACATCCCTTATTTCTCCTATTTTTTTAAGACAATCAATTCTTCCATTTACAATTGGTTCGGATATGGAGCCACTACTGCCGGAATGGTATTGGGTGAGACATCGTTCTATTTCCCTATTTTTCTAGGACTGATATCTATTCTTCTGCTGTCAGGAAGTGTACTACGGTTATCTTCTTATTTCTATCATCTCATCAATTCGAAATCTACTTCCATCAGCCCGATAAACCGCCTATGTATATTCGCCGCCGGTGCTGTTTGTATAGGACTTTGTCTATTCGGAATACGGGGACGCATGGGATATAACCCCATCAGGGTAAGTCAAGCATACTATTGTACCGATCCATTCCTGAATCAGCTAGGGGTTAATCCTGTCTTTAATCTACTTACCAGCACACTGGATGATAACCGTAAGGAAAACCGCTATCTTCACCTGATGCCGGAACAGGAGGCAATAACCAATATGCAAAGTATATTGCAAAGAAAAGGAATAGAAGGCATCTCCCCCATTGCACGTGAAGTGAAATGCGCAGCCGTCCCTACACAAAAGAATGTTGTTCTTATTTTCATGGAATCGATGTCGGCCAACTTGATGGAGCATTTCGGATCTACCAAAAAACTGACTCCTTTCCTAGACAGCCTTTATCTGGAATCTCTCAGTTTTGACCATTTTTATTCAGCGGGCATACATACCAACCACGGAATGTATGCCACCCTCTACTCTTTCCCTGCCATCATGAAAAGGAATGCCATGAAAGGAGCAGTGGTACCTGTCTATTCGGGATTGCCCACCGTATTAAAGGATAATGGCTATCGGAACCTGTTCTTCATGACGCACGAATCACAATACGATAATATGAACGCTTTTCTCCGCACTAACGGATTTGATGAAATATATGCACAAGAAAACTACCCAAAGGATAAAGTCGTTAACAGCTTTGGTGTACAAGACGATTTCCTATATCAATATGCCTTGCCCATTCTGAACAAAAGAGCAGAAGAAAGACAACCTTTCTTTACCGTATTGCTTTCTATCAGCAACCATCCCTCGTATGTGATACCTGACTATTTCAAACCACACAGCACAAAGCTTGAAGATCAGATTGTGGAATACGCGGACTGGGCCATCCGGCAATTCATGCAAGAAGCACGCAAACAACCTTGGTTTGAAAATACAATCTTTGTTTTGCTGGGTGACCATGGGAAATTGGTAGGAAGTCCGGACTGTGAAATACCACAATCCTACAACCATGTCCCACTAATGATTTACGGAAAAGGCATCAAGCCCGAAATCAGACAAGAGCCGGGCGGCCAGACTGATGTGGCACCGACTTTACTCGGACTGCTGAACATGAGTTATACCCAAAACGACTTCGGCATAAATTTGTTAACAGAACAACGCCCGTATGTCTATTTCTCCGCCGATAATTTGATAGCGGCTACAGATACAACCCACCTATATATTTATTCTCCACATGACCGGCAGGAATTCAAATATAAGAAGCAAGGAAATGCCTTGCAACTTGTAACAGGGGAGGACAGTACATTCTACGTGATGAAAAAATACTGTTTCTCCACATTGCAGAGTGCGGAGTATCTGGTAAAAGAGCACAAGACTGTCAATAAAGCTACCGGACAATAAGGTGGGACGGGTTTCACCGCCTTGCCTTCCTTAACGGTCATACCCCAACTTCTCCTCGTTATAATCAGAGGCTATGTAGGTAGGACGGCCTTTGGTCTCCTTGAAAATGCGCCCCACGTACTCTCCTATAATTCCCAAAGAGAAAAGCTGGATGCCACCTAAAAAGAGCATGACAATGATCAAAGTGGGGAAGCCGGCCGTTTCATCACCATAAAGCACGGTCTTTATCAGAAAATAAATGGCATAAATAAAACTGGAGATTGAACAGAGCACTCCGCATACCGTGGCGATGCGCAAAGGGGCGATAGAGAAAGAGGTTATCCCTTCGACAGCCAGATTCAACAGCTTGAGAAAGTTCCAGGAGGAATGGCCCATCAGCCTGTCTCCGCGATCAAATTCAATGCTTTTCTTCTGATAGCCTATCCAGCAAAACAATCCTTTTGTATAACGCTCGCATTCGCGCAGACGACGCAACGTGAGCACACAACGACGGTCCAGAAGTCTGAAATCGCCCACATTGGGCAAAATATCAATACGGCTCATCCGCTGAAGTATACCATAAAAAGCCAGAGAGAACTGACGACGCAACCAGCTTTCCTCGCCACGGGTACGCCGTTTGGCATAAATGTCATCATATCCTTCTTCCCAATATTCCAGCATCTGGTCTACCAGTTCCGGAGGGTCCTGCAAATCAGCATCCATCACAACGCAGCAATCGCCGGTGGCGTAATCAAAACCCGCCAGCATGGCTACCTCTTTACCAAAGTTACGCGAAAGGTTGACATAATTCACCCGCTTGTCCTGCTGCCTCAGCCGGCGGAGGCATTCCAGCGTAGTGTCGCTGCTGCCATCATTGACAAACAGGATTTCCCACTCATAAACGGCATTGCGGTTGACAAGCTCTATCAAACGTTGATACAGAGTGGGCAGCATCGCTTCCTCATTATATACCGGAATCAAAAGAGTCACTTTCTTCATATCATTCTTCACTATCATAAAGACTCCTCAAAGATATTACTTTTGTTTGAAAACAAACCTCACTAATAAAAAATTTACCGGAATGGCAATGAGAAACACTGGGATGGGAGCCAACGGACGGGAAAAACCCAACCGCAGAAAGAGATTCAACAATCCGATACGGTCTGTCCTCCTATCAGGACGGGACGAAGTCCTCCGGCGTCGTGCAGATCACCCGCGACCTGCAGAGCGACATCACCGACCGCGACATCATCGTCGTCGAGGATATTCTCGACTCCGGCAATACCCTCGCCTTCCTGAAGGCCTACCTCATGACCAAGGGCGCGCGCTCCGTGACGATCGTCACCCTGCTCGACAAGCCCTCCCGCCGCGAAAAGGCCATCCATGCCGACTACGCGGGCTTCGTCGTGCCCGACGAGTTCGTGGTGGGCTACGGGCTGGACTATGCGCAGCAGTACCGCAACATGCCGTATATCGGCGTGCTCAAGCCCGAGGTATACAGCAAATAAAGCGTTTTTATGCCCCGCGCCCTTTCGCGCGGAGACACCGGAAAGGAGGAATCCGCATTGGATGAAAATCGCGGCTATCAGGGCAAGCGCCTGCAGCCGAAAAAGCGCGCCGCGAAGTTCTGGTCGGACTACGGTTATCTGCTGGTGACCGTGGCGGTGGTGTTTGTCCTGTTCAAGGTCGTTTTCCAGCTGGCCTATGTCCCCACCGGCTCGATGGAGACGACGGTGCCGTCAAAATCGCTGATGGTCTGCTGGCGTCTGCCGTATGTTGTGTCCGACCCGATACCCGAGCGCGGCGAGGTCGTGACCTTCTGGAGCGACGAGATGGGCAAGCTCCTCGTCAAGCGCGTCATCGGCCTGCCGGGCGATGAGATTTCCTTCTCCGGCGGCTATGTCTATATCAACGGCGAACGTCTGGAGGAGGACTACCTGCCGCAGCAGGGGATTACCACCAGCGACGGCGTCTTTCAGGTTCCGGACGGATGCCTGTTCCTGCTCGGCGATAACCGCGCCGGCTCGTGGGACAGCCGCAGCTGGAGCCAGCCCTATATCCCCGTCAGCAAGCTGCAGGCCCGCGTGCTGGTCTGCGCGTCCGTGCTCAAGGACAACAGCTGGCGCGGCATCCGCACCATCCACTAACCGAGAGGAGGGAACCGTTTGAACGGAAAAAGAAAGTACGGCTTTTCCGGCATTTTTCTGGTCGTTCTGATGCTCCTGCTGCTGTATTACCTGTTTGCCGGCATGCGCAGCAGCGGCGACATCTCCTATGCCCAGCTGCGCCAGCTCTTTCAGCAGGAGCAGGTGCAGAGCTTTGTCATCCGCGACACACGCATCACCGCCGACTTAAAGGACGGCACGACCGCCACCTGCGACCTCTACAGCTTCGACCTGTTCTATGACGATCTCAACGAGCTCGTCGAGCAGCAGAGCGCGAGCGGCATCATCACCGACTATAACTACCACGCCGACCACTCGACAAACTGGCTGCAGCTGCTGCTGCCGTATGTGCTGGCGATTCTGGCGTTCATCCTGCTGATGAACCTCATGGCCCGCAACGCGGGCGGCGGGATGGACAGCAAGATGGCCCGCTTCGGCGAGGCCCGCGTCCAGACGCCCGGCGAGGGTGACAAAAAGACTACGTTCCGCGACGTCGCGGGCGCGGACGAGGAGAAGGAGGAGCTGCAGGAGATCGTGGAGTTCCTGCGCGATCCGGAGAAGTATCTCAGCCTCGGCGCGCACATCCCGAAGGGCGTCCTGCTCGTCGGCCCTCCCGGCACGGGCAAAACGCTGCTCGCGCGTGCCGTGGCCGGTGAGGCCGGGGTGAAGTTCCTCTCCATCTCCGGCTCCGACTTTGTGGAGATGTACGTCGGCGTCGGCGCGAGCCGCGTGCGCGACCTCTTCACGCAGGCCAAGCAGAACGCTCCTGCCATCATCTTCATCGACGAGATCGACGCCGTCGGCCGCCAGCGCGGCAGCGGCGTCGGCGGCGGCCACGACGAGCGCGAGCAGACGCTCAACCAACTGCTCGTCGAGATGGACGGCTTCTCCGCGAACGAGGGCGTTGTCGTCCTCGCCGCGACGAACCGCGTCGACATCCTCGACCCCGCGCTCCTGCGCCCTGGCCGCTTCGACAGGCAGGTCTATGTCGGCCTGCCCGATATCAAGGGCCGCGAGGAGATCCTCGCCATCCACGCGCGCAACAAGCCCCTCGCCGAGGACGTCGACCTCGCGCAGGTCGCCAGGAGCACGGCGGGCTTCGCCGGCGCGGATCTGGAGAACCTGCTCAACGAGGCAGCGCTGCTCGCCGGTCGGCGCGACCTGCCCGCGATCAACATGGCGCTGCTCAATGAGGCCGTCATCAAGGTCATCGCCGGGCCCGAGAAGCATAGCCGCGTCATTCCGGAGCATGAGCGCCGCCTGACGGCGTATCACGAGGCGGGCCACGCCGTCGTGATGCACGCTCTGCCCGACCACGACCCGGTCCACCAGATCACGATCGTCCCGCGCGGACAGGCGGGCGGCATGACCATCTCCCTGCCCGACGAGGACCGGTCGTACCTCTCCCGCTCGTACCTGCTCAGCCAGATTGTCTCGCTGCTGGGCGGCCGCGCGGCGGAGCAGCTGATCCTCGGCGATATCTCCACCGGCGCTTCGAACGACATCCAGCGCGCGACGTCCATGGCGCGCAAGATGGTCGGCACTTACGGCATGTCCGACCGGCTCGGCACCGTCGCCTTCGATGCCGGACACGACGAGGTGTTCATCGGCAAGTCGATGGCGCAGACGCGCCCGTATTCCGAGAAGACCGCCGCCGAGATCGACGAGGAGATCAGCCGCATCATCGGCGAGGCCTATGGCCGCTGCCTGGCGATTCTCGAGGAGAACCGCGCCCGGCTCGTGACCGTGGCGGAGTATCTGCTCGCGCACGAGACGATGAGCGCCGCAGACTTTGAGGCCGTGTTTACGGACAATGCGGAAAAAACGGAATAAAACCACACCCATAAACAAAAGACGTGCCCGGCGCAGGCCGGGCGCGGCTTTTCC
>OGYW01002832.1_pt1 | contig 12513 bp, 12 predicted proteins | sample 1576621 | NCBI WGS metagenome assembly OGYW01 (sample SAMEA3541528, study PRJEB24748) | human gut metagenome | biome: human gut; feature: human-associated habitat; material: faeces | place: China | collected 2012 | reverse complement strand
CGGCACAAATCAGAATCAGTGCCAAATCGTGCCCTCGGCGCGGATCTCCCGGATATGTGCCGGGAGGGCGCTGCCGTTTATCTTTGCTTCCAGCGCCGGTACGAGGCTTTCCAGCACCATCGTCGTTTTGCCGGAGCCGGACACGCCCGTTACCACGGTGAGCCGCCCCTTGGGAATGTCCAGCTCCAAAGGCTTGACCGTGTGGATGCTGCCGGTAGAGAGATGGATCCCCCCCTCTGCGAACATCTCCCCTTCCCTGGCACACCAGCGCAATTTCGTCTCAGCTTTTCCGGAGAGGAACGGCCCGATCTGGGACTCCGGCTTTGCCTCCAGATCAGCTATCGTCCCTTCGGCAATGACATGTCCACCCTTAGCTCCCGCTTCCGGCCCCATCTCGATCACCCAGTCGGCCTCTTTCAGGATCTGGGTGTCGTGGTCCACCAGAATGACCGAGTTGCCGTCGGCCACGAGGTCGTGCATCACACCGGTCAGACCCACGATGTTCGACGGATGCACGCAGCACCCGCGCGGTGCTCATCATGGACTCCGACCATGTCGTTCTGTCAGCCCTTCAGCCGGAAACGGTGGCCAGCCGCGCCGCCGGGCAGGCTGAGGGCAAAGGCTCAGAGGAGGAACAAAAATAAAGATGGAAAATGAAAAGTATCTGTTTGTGGTATCCGGTGCAGCGGGTACTGGCAAGGACAGCGTGGTCAATGCACTGCGCGCTGCGCACCCGGAGATCGAGAAGACCGTCTCCGCCACCACCCGTTCGCCCCGCCCCGGCGAGCAGGAGGGCGTGGATTACTACTACCGCAGCCAGGAGCAGTTCCAGCAGCTCATCGCAAACGACGAGGTCGTGGAATACAATTTCTACAACGGCAATTACTACGGCACTCTGAAAGAGGAGATCCACAGGCGGTTGGAAGCCGGCAAGCTGGTCGTGCTGGTCATTGATGTCCACGGCGCGGCCAACATCCGCCGGATGTTCCCCGGTGCCACCACCATCTTCCTGCTGCCGCCGTCGGTGGAGGAGCTGGAGCGCCGTCTGCGCGGCCGCGGCACCGAGACCGAGGAAAGCATCCGTGAGCGTCTGGCTACGGCCCGGAACGAGCTGGCCCAGCAGGACGACTTCACCCTGAAGCTGGTCAACAATGAGGTCGCCGCCTGCGCCGACGCGCTCTATCAGGTCATCTGCCAGCGGGCGGGCCTCGCACACTGAAACCAAACCCGGAGGAAGCTGAATGCCAAAAACGGTCGGAGTCGCCGTGAGCAACGCGACGTTCCACTTCGATAAACTGTATACCTACGCAGTCATGCCCGACCAGCAGGATGCCGTCCGGCTGGGCAGCATGGTGCTGGTGCCGTTCGGGCGGGGGAGCCGTGCCCGGATGGGCGTGGTGCTGGCCTGCGACGCCGAACCGGAGAACTCGAAGCTGAAATTCCTCTTCGATGTGGCCCCCGCTTCCGCCTGCCTGACGCCGGAACTGCTGCGGCTGGTGCATTTTTTGAAAGAACGCACCTTCTGCACCTACTATGAGGCCGTCAAGGCCGTCATCCCGTATGGGGCGCAGTACAAGCCCGCCGTGGCGGCGGACGGTGTGACGCCGGTGCTGCAAAAGCAGCTGGTCCGCCATACCGAGAACGCTTACAAGCTGGTGGGCACCCTGCCGCCCAAGCCGAAGCCGACGGCCAAGCAACTGGCGGCAGTGGCCCTGCTGGGCGGGGGAGAACGCACCCAGACCGAACTCGAAGAAAAGGGCATCAGCCGAGCTGTGCTGGACAATCTCTGCACCAAGGGTGTGCTGGAATGCAGCAAGGTGAACAAATCCATCGACCTGTATGCGAGCATCCCGCTGAAAAACGAACCCATCCTTCTGACGAGCGAACAGCAGGCTGCATACGATGCCCTGCTGCCGCACCTCGAAGATGCCGAACCCCATTCGGCGCTGCTCTACGGCGTGACCGGCAGCGGCAAAACGCTGGTCTTCCTCAAGCTCATCGAGCGGTGTTTGCAGCTGGGACGGCGGGCGCTGGTGCTTGTGCCGGAGATCAGCCTGACCCCCCAGATGATCCTGCGGCTGAAGAGCCAGTTCGGCAGGCGGGTGGCCGTGCAGCACTCGGCCCTCAACCACACGGAACGGCTGCTCCAGTGGCAGATGATCCAGGACGGCGGGGCCGACATCGTGGTGGGTACTCGCAGCGCCATCTTTTCGCCACTGGAAAACATCGGCCTCGTCATCATCGACGAGGAGCAGGAGCACACCTACCGTTCCGAATCCGCGCCCCGCTACGCCGCCCACGAGGTGGCCCGGCAGCGCGCGGCCGAGAATGGGGCACTGCTCCTGCTGGCCAGCGCGACCCCCAGCACCGAGAGCTACTTTGCAGCCCAGCATGGACGCACCCAGCTGGTGCGGCTGACCCAGCGGTACGGCGGCAACCCGCTGCCCCATGTCGAGATCGTCGATATGCGGGCCGAGCTGGCCTCCGGCAACCCGCGCGAGATCAGCCTGGCGCTCGAAGACGCCATCCGCCGCAATCTGGAAGCGGAAAAGCAGACCATCCTGCTGCTCAACCGCCGGGGCTACCAGACCATCGCCCAGTGTGAGGACTGCCGCGAGGTGCTCAAATGCGCAAAGTGCAGCGTCCCGATGGTCTACCACAAATCGGCGCACAAGCTGCTCTGCCACTACTGCGGCAGCCAGCTGGACCCGCCCCCGCAAAAATGCCCTGCCTGCGGTGGAACATTGCAGTACCGCGGCTTCGGCACCCAGAAGGCCGAGGAGGAGCTGGCAAAGCTCTTCCCGGAGGCGCGCATCCTGCGGATGGATCAGGACTCCACCGCTGCCAAGGATGCACACGAAAAGCTGCTGGCCCGGTTCGCCCGCCGCGAGTACGACATCATGGTGGGCACCCAGATGGTGGCCAAGGGGCTGGATTTCGAGGATGTGACCCTGGTGGGCGTCCTCGGCATCGACTCGCTCCTGTTCGCCCAGGGCTTCCGGGCGTATGAGACCGTGTTCAGCCTCATCACGCAGGTGGTGGGCCGGAGCGGCCGGGCCAAAGACCCCGGTTTTGCCATCATCCAGACCACCGACCCCGATAACCCGGTGCTCAACCTCGCTGCCGCGCAGGACTACGACGCCTTCTTTGAGCAGGAGATCGCTTACCGGAAGCTGGGGCTGTACCCGCCGTTCTGCGGGCTGTGCGTTGTGGGCTTTTCGGGCCTGAAGGAGAGCGAGGTGGCCCGCGCCGCCGCCCGGTTCGCGGCCCTGCTGGGCCGACAGGCGGCAAAACAGCCGGAGCTGCCTCTCCGGGTGCTCGGCCCCACCCCCGGCAATATCGAAAAGATCAACGGAAACTACCGCTACAAACTCACCGTCAAGTGCCGCAACGACCGCCGCTTCCGCGATCTGATGCGCGAAACGCTGGGCCTTTACGAGCAGGAAAAGCTGCCTGCCAAAGCCACCGTCGTCGTAGACCTGCACTCGGACGGAGATATCTGATACGAACAACTGATTTGGAGGTACCAACTATGGCTATCCGCAACATCGTGAAAGAGGGCGACCCCATCCTGAACAAGGTCTGCCGCCCGGTGACCAATTTTGATGACCGTCTGGCGACTCTGCTGGACGACATGCGCGAGACCATGATCGACGCCGACGGCGTGGGTCTGGCCGGCCCGCAGGTGGGGATGCTGCGCCGCCTGTTCGTCGTGTGGGATACCACCGACGCCCCGGAGGAGATCCCCGCAGATTACGAGTACAAGTTCATCGACTTCGTGAACCCGGAGATCCTCGCGGTGTCCGAGGATGAGGAGACCGCCTATGAGGGCTGCCTGTCCTTCCCCGGCCACAACGGCGCAGTGACCCGCCCGGCTGCTGTCAAAGTCCGCGCACAGGACCGCAACGGCAACTGGTTCGAGCTGGAGGCCGAGGGTCTGCTGGCCCGCTGCATCCAGCATGAGAACGACCATCTGGACGGCATCACCATCATGCAGTCCAGCGAGTATTTCTACGAGGACACCGAAGAGGGCAAGAAAGCCGCCCGTGAAGCGAAAGGAAACAACTGATGCGCATTCTGTTCATGGGCACGCCGGACATTGCCGCCGAGTGCCTGAAAGCCCTGTATTCCGCCGGGCATGACATCTGCGCGGTATACACCCGGCGCGACAAGCCTGTGGGCCGCAAGCAGGTGCTCACGGCCCCGCCGGTCAAGGAAGTGGCACTGGAGCACGGCACCCCGGTATTCCAGCCCCGCACCCTGCGGGACGGCAGCGAGGATGCCAACATCCGTGCCCTTGCCCCGGAACTGATCGTGGCGGTGGCTTACGGCTGCATCCTGCCCAAGTCGGTGCTGGAACTGCCGAAGTACGGCTGCATCAACCTGCACGTCTCGCTGCTGCCGAAGTACCGCGGCAGTGCTCCGGTGCAGTGGTCGGTGCTGAACGGTGATGCCGAGACCGGCGTGTCCATCATGCAGATGGACGAAGGTCTGGACACCGGCGACGTGCTGCGCTGCGAGAAGATCGCCATCGGCCCGGAGGAGACCAGCGGCGAGCTGTTCGACCGGGTCACCGCCGTAGGTGCCCGCGTCCTCTGTGAGGCGGTGCCCGCCCTGGAAGCTGGCACCCTCAAGCCCCAGCCCCAGCAGCATGAGAACGCCACCCTGGCCCCCATGCTGGACAAGGAGCTGGCGGAGTTCAGGCTGACCGATACTGCCGCGCACATCCACAACTGGGTGCGCGGCATGAACCCCTGGCCCTGCGCCTGGTTCGTGACCGCCGGCGGCAAAAAGGTCAAGGTGATGGAGTGCCGTGCGGTCACCTCTCAGGGGGAAGCCCCGGGCACCGTGCTGGCAACAAAGCCCCTCACCGTGGCCTGTGCTGACGGCGGCATCCAGCTGCTGCAGGTGGTGCCGGAAGGCAAAAAGCCCATGGATGGCACCTCCTTTGCGGCCGGTCTGCGCCTGAAAACGGGGGACGTCCTCTGATGGCGGCCAATCCGCGGGCGGCGGCGGTCGCCGCGCTGGTGCGGCAGGAGCAGGACGGCTTTTCCAACCTGATCCTGGACGCCGAACTCAAGCACCAGAAGCTGGAAGGCCGCGACAAGGCCTTTGCCAGTGCCATTTTTTACACAGTGCTGGAACACCGGGGCACACTGGACTATATTCTGGAACAGTTTCTGCCCAAGGGTCTGGCAAAGCTGGATGCCCCGGTGCGCGAGATCTTGCGTGCTGCGCTGGCACAGGCCCGCTATATGCAGGTGCCGGTGTCGGCTGCCGTCAATGAAGCGGTCAAGTTGACCCGGAGCTTTAAAAAATCCAGTGCATCCGGTCTGGTCAACGCTGTGCTGCGCCGCGCCTGTACCTATGATCTGGACACGGCAGTGTTCAGGGATGACATAGAGTGTCTGATGGTGCTGGGCTCGGCCGGGCGGGATGTGGCAGAATTCCTGCACAAGAACTACCCGGACGAAGCACGGAACATCCTCACCTACAAGGCGGACGACGGCCTGACCAGCCTGCGGGCAAACCCGCTCAAAGCGGACGCCGCTGCGCTGTGCGAAAAGCTCACTGCCCTCGGTTTGCGGGAGGTGCGGCAGGGCGTAGTGCCCGGCAGTGTGTTGGCCCGATTCGAGGGCAGCCCCGCCGACCAGGAACTGTTCCGGCAGGGATATTACCATGTGGAGGGGCAGGCCAGCCAGCTGGCGGCTCTCTGTGTGGAGGCAAAACCCGGTGAGACCGTGCTGGACCTGTGCGCCGCGCCCGGCGGCAAGACCCTGCTGCTGGCCGAGGAAATGCAGAATACCGGTACGCTGTACAGCTGCGACGCGGCGGAGAACCGCGTACAGCTCATCCGCACCGCCGTGGAACGGATGGGCTTTACCAACGTGAAAACCCTGTGCAATGACGCAACGCAGACAAACCCGGCCCTGCCGCAGGCCGACCGCATTCTGGCGGATGTGCCATGCAGCGGTCTGGGCATTCTGGCAAAAAAGCCGGATCTGCGCTATAAAAAGCTGGACCCGGCCCGGCAGGCTGAATTATTGGCCACCCAGGCGGCCATTCTGGATACAGCGGCCCGGCTGCTCAAGGCCGGCGGGCGGATGGTCTACTCTACCTGCACCATCGAGCCGGAAGAAAACCAGCTGCAGATCCGCGCATTCCTGCAGCGGCACCCGGAGTTCTGCGTGGCAGAGCCTGCCGTGGACTTCCCGGCAGGCATGACGGTAACCGAATATGGGGCGCTCTCGGTGCCCACCCGCACCGGCATGGACGGCTTTTTCCTCTGTGCGCTGCAAAAAACGCGCTGAGAGGTGCAATGCCGCCGTGTACTGGTTCGTATTGATCAATAGGAGAACACAATGGAACAAAAACGCTGTATCTCTTCCTTTACGCTGGCAGAGCTGACCGCTGAACTGAAAGCGATGGGTCAGCCGGGCTTCCGGGCAAAGCAGATCTTCCACTGGGTGCACCAGAAGCTGGTCACCGAGTTTTCTGCCATGACCGACCAGCCCAAGACCCTGCTGGCAAAGCTGGAAGAAAGCTTCTACATTGCCGCGCCCAAGATCGAGCGCAGGCAGGAAGCAAAGGACGGCACGGTAAAATATCTGCTGCGCATGGCGGACGGCAACTGCATCGAGACCGTCGTGATGCGCTACCACTACGGCAACACGGTGTGTGTGTCCACGCAGGTGGGCTGCCGCATGGGCTGCCGCTTCTGCGCGTCCACCCAGGCGGGCCGCGTGCGCGATCTGGAAGCAGGCGAGATCTGCTCTGAGATCTATACCGCCCAGAAGGATATCGGGGAGCGCATTTCCCACATCGTGCTCATGGGCATTGGCGAACCGCTGGATAACTTTGACGAAGTGATGAAGTTTCTGGAGAACATCACCTCGCCCGAGGGCGTGAACATCGGGATGCGCAACATCAGCCTTTCTACCTGCGGTCTGGTGCCCAAGATAGACCAGCTGGCCGAGAAAAAGCTGCAGCTGACCCTCTCGGTGTCGCTGCACGCACCCAACAATGAAATTCGCAGCGGCATGATGCCGGTGAACGATGCCTATCCCGTGGAAGTGCTGATGCAGGCCGTGCGCCGCTATCAGGACACCACCGGCCGCCGTGTGAGCTTTGAATATTCCATGGTGCGCGGTGTCAATGATTCCGATGCCTGCGCCAGACAGCTGGCAAACCTGATCCGGGGCATGGGTGCCCATGTGAACCTGATCCCCATCAACCCGGTGGACGGCAGCCCGTACTCGGCCACCGATGCAGCCAACGTGCACCGCTTCCAGCAGAAGCTGGAGAGCCTTGGCGTGAACGCTACGGTGCGCCGCCGCCTTGGCAGCGAGATCAGCGCCGCATGCGGCCAGCTGCGCCGTGACGAAATGAACGGGAAAGCGTAAATATTAAAGGGAGAAGCCTATGAAACTTGCAGGAAAAACGGATGTCGGCAGGGTCCGGCAGGATAATCAGGACGATTATCGCGCAGGAGAACTGCCCGGCGATGCCGCATGGCTGCTGGTATGCGACGGCATGGGCGGTGCACGCGGCGGCAGGGAAGCCAGCCAGAGCGCGTGCGATGTGATCGAGCGCTGCTTTCAGGAGCAGTATGCTTCCAAGTGCCTGCCCGGCGAAGAGGAGACTTTTTTGAAAAAGAGCCTGCTCAGCGCCAACCGCTTTGTGTTCCAGAAGGCCCTGCGTGAGGAATCGCTGGCGGGCATGGGCACCACGGCTGTGTGCGCACTGGTGCGCGGCGGCAAGGTGTTCCTGTGTCATGCAGGCGACTCGCGGGCGTACCTGTACCGGGACGGCAGGCTTGCCCAGCTCACCCACGACCACTCCTATGTGCAGGAGCTGGTGGACTGCGGCACCATTACCGTGGAGGAAGCCGAGCACCACCCCCAGAAGAACATCATCACCAAGGCGCTGGGCGTGGACTACCGGCTGGACTCGGAGTTCACCACCGCACCGCTGCAGAAAGGGGATATCCTGCTGCTGTGCTCGGACGGCCTGACCAATGCCGTGCCCAGAGAACAGCTGGAACAGCTGCTGCGCACCGGCAGGTTCTACGACCTGCCGGACCTTCTGATCCGCACGGCCAACGAGAACGGCGGCCCGGATAACATCACCGCGCTGCTGCTGTGTGTGGAGGAGGTGCGCTGATGGACAACCTGATCGGCAAAAAGCTGGACGGCCTGTATGAGGTGCGGGAGCTGATCGGTTCCGGCGGCATGGCAAACGTCTACAAGGCGGTCATGCTGGGGCACAACGGCCCGGTGCCTGCCGGTACCGTGGTGGCGGTAAAGGTGCTGCGGCAGGAGTATATGCACGACCCGGACCTTGTGCGCCGCTTTAAAAATGAATCCAAGGCCATCTCGCTGCTGAACCACCCCAACATCGTAAAAGTGTACGATGTATCGGTGAATGATGATCTGCAGTATATCGTGATGGAATATGTGGACGGCATGACATTGCGCGAGTACCTTAACCAGCGCGGCGGCAGGCTGACCAACCGGGAGACCGTGCATTTCATCTCCCAGATCTTAAAGGCGCTGGAACATGCCCACGCCAACGGTGTGGTGCACCGGGACATCAAGCCCCAGAACATCATGCTTTTGGACAACGGCCAGCTGCGCATGATGGATTTTGGCATTGCGCGCATCTCCCGTGCCGAGAACCAGCTGCTGAGCGGCAAGGCCATGGGCAGCGTGCACTATATCAGCCCGGAGCAGGCCAAGGGCGATGAGACCGACTGCACCAGCGATATCTACTCGGTGGGCGTGATGATGTACGAGATGCTCAGCGGTCATCTGCCCTTTGATGCAGACGACATGGTGGAAGTTGCCATCAAGCAGATCTCCGATCAGCCGAAGTCTTTGCACGAGATCGCGCCGGAGGTGCCGAATGCACTGGTGGAGATCACCGAAAAGGCCATGGCAAAGCTGCCGCAGAACCGCTACGCATCCGCCCGCGAAATGCTGGATGCGCTGGACACCTACGTGCACAACCCCTCCGTGATGTTCGAGTACAAGTATATTACAGAAGATGCTCCCGAAAAGGTGGTGAAACGTACCATGAACCAGAACCGTGCAAACCGTCAGGCCGAAAAGCCTGCGCCCCGCGGCAAAAAGGCCGCACCGCGCAAGAAAAAGCGCACCATCTTCCTGCCGGCACTGTTCGGCGTTACCATTGCATTTGCACTGGCGTGCCTTGCGCTGTGCTGGATGATCCTGAACGATTCCTCCAACCTGATGAACAACAAGGCCGATATCACGCTGGGCGATTATATCGGCATGACGCAGGACGAGGCTGCTGCCACCGAGCAGGTGGTCTCCGGCCAGATCAGCGTTACCTGGGAGCAGGAGTACAACAGTAACTATGCGGCGGGCTATATCTATAAGCAGTCGCCGGTGTCCGGCCGCACGGTGCGCGAGGGCCAGAATGTGACCCTGACTGTGAGCCTTGGCACCCAGTACGTTACCGTGCCGGACCTGACCAACTATGTGCAGGCCGATGCAGAGCAGCAGCTCAAGGAGCTGGGTGTCTCGGTGCTGGTAACGCAGGCTGTGGATACCTCTGTGGCATCCGGCGCGGTGATCCGCACCGACCCGGCGGCGGGCAGTCAGGTGGCTGCAGGCAGCACTGTGGTGATGTATATCAGCCGCCCGCAGGTGGCAACCACCACCAAGGTGCCCTCGCTGACCGGCATGAGCACCGCTGATGCCCGCACCCTGCTGGTGCAGAACCATCTGGGCCTTGGCAGCCAGACCGAGCAGTACAGCGACCAGCCGGTGGGCACTGTCATCAGTCAGAACCCAGCGGCAGGCTCTACCACAAAGCTGAACGGCCGCGTGAACATTGTGGTAAGCGCAGGGCCGGAGCCTGCACCGGAACCGGAAGCACCCAGCGACAGCACCACCGGCGGCGACTGGTGGAGCGGCCTGTTTGGCAGCAGCTCCTCTTCTTCCAGCACCGAGACCGGCACCGAACAGGGCACAGCGGGCAGCGGCGACCCTTCGCAGAAACCGCTGACCGACTGGTGGTCCTCGCTGCTGAGCTGACGGAGGCGTGCATGAAGGGATATATCACAAAGGGTATCGGCGGCTTTTACTATGTGAAAACGCCGGAGGGCATTGTGGAATGCAAGCCCCGCGGCATTTTCCGCAAACAGAAGATCACGCCGGTGGCGGGCGATGAGGTGACGCTGGAGACCGAGAACGGTGCAGCCGTCATTGCCGAGATCGCACCGCGCAAAAATGTGTTCGTGCGGCCTCCGGTGGCAAATCTGGATGTGCTGTTCCTTGTGGCCAGCACCACCCAGCCCACGCCCAGCACGCTGGTGCTGGATAAGCTTGCCGCCATTGCGGTGGACAAGGGCGTGCAGCCGGTGATCGTGTGCACCAAGGGCGACTTGGCCGAGGCGGAATTCCTGCGTAAGGCCTACGAAAAATCGACCCTGCCGTTCATCCGCATCGATTACGAGACCGGCGGCGGGCTGGACGAGGTGAAGCAGTGGATCAGCGGCAGGCTGTGTGCGTTCTGCGGCAACTCCGGCGTGGGAAAATCCACCCTTTTGAACCATCTGCTGCCGGAAGCAGAGCGCGAGACCAGTGCCATCAGCCAGAAGCTGGGCCGCGGCCGCCACACCACCCGTGAGGTGACGATCTTTGAAGCCTTTGGCGGGCGCATTGCGGATACGCCGGGCTTTGCCAGTCTGGAAGCGAACCGCGCCGGGTTCATCCCCAAGGAAAATCTGGAGCATGCGTTCCCGGAGTTCGGGCCTTATCTGGGCCAGTGCCAGTTCACCGGCTGCTCCCACCGCAGCGAAAAAGGCTGTGCCGTGCGCGCCGCACTGGCCGAGGGCAGGCTCTCCCAGACCCGGTACGACAGCTACTGTGCCATGTACGAGGAAGTCAAGGACGTGAAGGATTGGCAGCGCCCGAAAGTATAAAGGATAAGGAAGAGATTCATGTCACGCTGTGTGATCATTTCGGCCTGCCCGGTTTCTCCGGAGCTGGCAGAGGCCCTGCGGCCGGACGACTTTATCATTGCCTGTGATGCAGGCTACCGCAACTGCGCACCTCTGGGGCGCAGACCCAACATCATCGTGGGCGACTTTGACACCGCCCCCTGCCCGGAACAGCAGGACGACGATATCATCGTGCTGCCCCATGTGAAGGACGATACCGACACCGAGTATGCCGCAAAGCTGGTCTCGGAAAAGGGCTTTGACGAGGTGCTGCTGCTGGGCGGCCTTGGCGGCAGACGGGTGGAGCACACCCTTGCAAACCTGTGCACCGGCCTTGGGCTGGAACAGCGCGGTGTGCGCACCACCCTGCTGGATGAGCGCAGCCGCATCACCTACGTGATGCCCGGCGAGACCCGCCGCTACCCGAAGGAGAAGTACTTCTTCTTCTCGGCCTTCCCGATGGAGGGCAGGGCGCAGGGCGTGTACGAGCGCGGCTCCTACTATGAGCTGACCGATGCGGAGCTGACCGCCAGCTACCCGCTGGGCGTCAGCAACGAGTACGCTGCCGGGTCGGACTGCATCACCATCTCCACCCGCAGCGGTGCGCTGGTGGTGGTGGAGACCATCGCAGACTGAGCGCTGCTGCCCTTGCCGGAACGTTCCGGTCCCTGCCTGCATAGGATGGGCCAGAAAACGGAAAGGCGGGGAGCATATGCAGGTAGTTGTGATCCGAAGCCCCAAGGCGCTGCGCGGCATTCTGCGCAGACTGTTCGGCATTCAAAAACAGTAAAAAAGATCCCCTCGCTGCTGGTCGGCGGGGGGATCTTGCTTCATAATACTCCTTTTTATTGCGTCAAGGCGTTGTAACAGGCATCGAACGCCTGCATAAGGCGCGGCAGGAAGCGCGGCAGCAGGAGCTGATCCTGCTTCGTGCTCCACGCGCCGCTCTTGCTGCAGCTCACAAACGGGATGGCTTCCGCAAGGGCGCTCTTCGGCAGCGTGACGGAGAACACGCGGTAGCTGTAGGGATCGTCCGCGTTGAGGATGCCGGCGGAGACCGCGTTGGCCTCGCGCGTCGCCTCGTCGTCGCTCACGGAGCCGAAGTACAGTTTGTTGTAGCCGCTGGTGCGGGTGACATACCGGATGGTGATCGTATCGCCGGACACGGTCAGCGTCGCGCCCGCGTCGACGGGGATGACGCCGTTTTTCGTGTAGGCGTAGCCGAAGAGATCGTACACGCCGTCCGTGAAGGCGGAGGCGTCAAACGTGCCGTTGAAGTTCGGGACGTTCAGGAAGTAGGACTGCGAGGTATCCCATGAGTTATCGGAGAAGCCGACTGTCGCGGGCGTGTAGGAGCCCTGCCGCTCGGCGTTCACGGTGTAAACGAACGTTGTGGTGCCGTCGGGGTTCTGCGTGCCGGTGACATAGCCGGATTTATCCTTATCGTTGCGGTCGCCCAGATACAGCTTGTCCGTCATTCCGCAAACTTGCCAAAATATGACTTATATACGCCCATGTAACCTGACTTTTAGGAGGAATGCCAT
>OGYW01002831.1_pt1 | contig 12517 bp, 11 predicted proteins | sample 1576621 | NCBI WGS metagenome assembly OGYW01 (sample SAMEA3541528, study PRJEB24748) | human gut metagenome | biome: human gut; feature: human-associated habitat; material: faeces | place: China | collected 2012 | reverse complement strand
TACCTGTACCGTATGGCTTCGCAACTACTGCCTGCGCTTACAGATACTTCTTTGAAAAGACCGGTCTGTATGAAAAGATCAAAGCTTTAATTGCCGGTCTGGACGTAGACAACAGCGCTCAGCTGCGCGAGGTTTGCGCTAAGGTCCGCCAGGCAATTATGGACGAAGAAATGCCGCAGGATCTGCAGGACCTGATTGCCCAAGCTTACAAAGAGCTGGGTGAAAAGGTTGGCCAGGCTGATCCGTTCGTTGCTGTTCGCAGCAGCGCTACCGCAGAGGATTTGCCGGATGCAAGCTTTGCAGGCCAGCAGGACACCTACCTGAACGTAAAGGGTGCAGAAACCATTGTTGCTAAGGTTAAGGAATGCTATGCTTCCTGCTTTACCGACCGTGCGGTTTACTACCGTGAAAAACAAGGCTTTGATCATCTGGATGTAGCACTGAGCGCTGCAGTACAGATGATGGTATTCTCCAAGGCTGCTGGCGTTATGTTCACTGTTAACGTTGCTACCGGCGACGACAAGAACATCCTCATCGAAGGCGCATGGGGCTTGGGCGAATATGTTGTTCAAGGCACCGTAACTCCGGATAACTATACTGTAAATAAAGCTACCTGCGAGATTGTTGAAAAGAACGTTAACGCGCAGGACATTAAGCTGATCCGCAAAGCTGACGGCGACTGCGAAGAAGTTGTTGTACCGCTGGATGAGCAAAACGAGCAGAAGCTGACTGATGAGCAGATCAAACAATTGGCTGAATGCGCTAAGAAAATTGAAGCACACTATGGCTGCTACATGGACATGGAATGGGGCGTTGACGAGCGCGATAACAAGGTTTACATCCTGCAAGCCCGTCCTGAAACCGTATGGAGCCGTCGTAACAAAGAAAATGGTGCACCGAAAGAGGAGAAAAAAGTGACTACTGATCGCAAAGTTATCGTTAAAGGCTTGCCTGCCAGCCCTGGTAATGTAGCAGGCCGCGTACATGTAATTTTGGATCCGTCCCATATCGACGAATTCAAGGAAGGCGAAATTCTCGTAACCGAAATGACCGCTCCTGACTGGGTACCGGCTATGAAGAAAGCGAAAGCAATCGTAACCGATAGCGGCGGAATGACCTGCCATGCTTCTATCGTATCCCGCGAGCTGGGCATTCCCTGTATCGTAGGTACCAAGAGCCGTGGCGAAGCTGCTACCACCACCATTCCTGACGGTATTGATGTAACCATCGATGCTACTCATGGTGTTGTATACGAAGGCATCATCGAAGAGCCGAAAACTGAACAACCGGCACAACAAGTAGTTGCTGCTGCTGAATACTTCCCGCCGACCGGCACCAAGATTTATATGAACCTGGGCGATCCTGAGCTGGCTGAAAAATATGCAACTCTGCCTTGCGACGGTATCGGCCTGATGCGCGAAGAGTTCATCTGGACTACCTATATCCATGAACATCCGCTGTATCTGATCAAAATCGGTCAACCGGAAAAGGTTGTAGACCAACTGGCTGAAGGCATCCGCCAAGTTTGCCAGGCTATGGCTCCGAGACCGGTAACCATGCGCTTCTCCGACTTCAAGTCCAGCGAATACCGCGACCTGAAGGGTGGCGACGAATTCGAGCCGAACGAGCCTTCCGCTCTGCTGGGTTGGCGCGGTGCTTCCCGTTACTATGATCCTAAATATATCGAAGCATTCAAACTCGAATGCATGGCTGTTCGCAAAGTTCGCGAAGAGTTCGGCCTGAAGAACCTGAACGTTATGATTCCGTTCTGCCGCAATGTAGAGGAATGCGAAAAGGTTACCAAGATTATGGCTGACTGCGGTCTGTCCCGCGGTAAGGACTTCAAGGTTTGGCTGATGGCTGAGATTCCGTCCAACATCATCCTGGCTGACCAGTTCAACAAGTTTGTTGACGGCTATTCCATCGGTTCCAACGACCTGACCATGCTGGTTCTGGGCTGCGACCGTGATAACGATACTGTTTCCCATATCTATGACGAACGTAACCTGGCTGTACGCCGTGCAATCCGTCACCTGATCGAGGTTGCTCATAAGGATGGCAAGACCGTTTCTATCTGCGGTCAGGCTCCGAGCGTATATCCTGAGTTCTGCGAGTTCCTCATTAAGAGCGGTATCGACAGCATGTCCGTTAACCCGGATACTGTTAAGTTCACCAAGAAGCTGGCTGCTCAAATCGAGCAACGCATCATGATGGATGCTCTGACTGGCAAAGGCCGTCAAGAGGTTGAGGACCTGAACTGGTAAGAGGCAATTAAAGACTTTCAGCTCTGTAGTCAAGTGCATTGGCTTTATCTGGAAGCAGAAAAAGTAAATATGCAGTGAAGAGTTTTAGGACTCCTGTGTTGTAGTAATGCAATGCAGGGGTCCTATTTGCGTTTTTATGGTAAAAATGCTTTTAAGGAGGTAAATATGCTGTCATTTATTTTTGTTCTTGGTTTGCTTTATCACACTTATACCGATTTGAAGTTCATGCTGCTTTATGACAAGGTAACGTTATTTTTAGCGGCAGTTGGCTTAGTACGCGCGTGGTATGAGGGGCAGCTTTTTGATGCTGCTTACGGCGCTGGAATTATGTTGGCAATAATGTTGGTGCTGTATTTTGCCAGCCGCGGAGGTATGGGCGAGGGTGACGTAAAGCTGGCGCCGGCATTGGGTATCTGGCTTGGCTTAGATCAGGGACTATTGTGTTTGCTGCTCGCCTTTGTCAGCGGTGGCGTTGTAGGGGCATTATTGTTGCTGTGCAGGCGTGGGAAGCTGAAACAGGCAATTCCCTTCGGACCGTTTTTGTGCGCAGCAGCGGTTGCTGCGTATTTTTGTGGTAAAGAAATCATTACATGGTATTGGAGGATGTTCTTATGATGAAGTATGGTAAAAGTATTAGTGTTGAAGAACTATTTGAGCCTGTACTGTGCGCTTTGCGCTGCCGTTGGCGCCGTAAGCAGTCGCTTTTGCTGTTGTCACTGCAAACGGGGGAGGTTGCGTATTGGCAGAATGGTGAACATAGTTGGCAGGAGCAGCTGGATGAAGAGTGCCTGACAAATAAGCAAAGACTTGCCGATACTTTACGTGAAATGCTTTTGAAGCGTGAGGTGGAAGAAGGTGCGATGGTTTTACTGCTGCCTGCAGCAGCAATGATGTATTCCGAACAGCTGCTTTTGCCTTTAATGCAGCAGCGTGAACTGCAGGCTGCACTGCAATGGGAGGTACAGCAGAGCGTTCCTTGGATGCATGAAGACTATACTTATAGCTTTGAAGCACATGTTATCGGTGAAGCAGATGAACAGCAATATCAGGTAATGTTTGCAGCCTTACAGAATGCGTCGCGTGCTGAACTGGAGCAGCTGTGCAGAAGTTTAATGCTGAAGCTGCAGGGGATTTTGTTAGGCAGTAAAACGATTGATGAAGCAGCAGATAAATGGTTTGCCGGGAAGTCTCTTCCATCAATATACAGGCAGAAGCAGCGGCGCTTACAGGGGATAGCGGCCACTTTTGGCCGTTATCTGACAAAAGCAGGCTGTGCAGCTTTAGGGTTAGCGATTTTGGCTTATGCTAGTGCTTGGGGAGGCTGTTATCTGGCGCAGCGCGATTTGCTGGAGGTAGAGCAGCAATTAGTGCAGAATACGGTGTGGAGGCAGCGTATGCAGGAAAGCGAGGCTGTTGAGCGTAACTGTCAGCGTTTGGAAAAGCTGTTGGCTGCAGTGTCTAAACCATCGAAAGATGCCGTTGGTGAGTTGGAACGCATCTGCCGCCAGATGATGCCCGGTTGTTGGCTGACACTGCTGGAATACAACGGCAGTAAAAAACCTTTAGTGCTGCAAGGACAGGCGGTGGATAATTTGGCCTTGGAAAGTTTTGTGGAGCAACTGCAAAAATGTGGAAATTACAGCAGAGTAGAGCTTCTGCAATCGCAGCAGCAGGGTAACGTACTTGTTTATAAACTGCAGCTGCAGATGAAGGAGGGCAAGCAATGAAAGCAGGAGAAAAAACAATTAATCTGCTTGCCTGCATAGCGCTGGTGTTGTCTACAGGCTTTGGAGTAAAGGCATTAGAGCTTTGGAATGAACGACAACTGGCGGTAGAACAGACACAGAAGCTGCAGGGACAACTGACACAGCAGATTCGTTTTGCTAATGAACACAGTGATTATAAGACATATCAGATTACATTGTTGGAGAAGCAAAAGAAGTTGAAGCAGCAGGTAGAGCATAATCTGAACTTAAACAACATCCTGCAGCGCCTGCAAAAGCAGGCACGAGCTCAAAGCATTCATCTAAACAGCATGCAGATGGAAGGCAAGCCTGTGGCTTTGCAGAATGGCTTGCAGATGCAGAAATTGCAAATAAGTGCTGCCGGTGATTTTTATTCCCTGCTTCGCTGGCTGCGGCAGGCGGAACGCGATGGCTGCAAGGTAAAGGAGCTGTGCTTACATAGCGACATGCAGGCAAAAGAAGTGCTGAAAATGGACATCTCACTGGAATTTCATACTGAAAACTGATTCACCAAATTAGCCTACGCTAATTTTAACTTGACAAAACCCCCATCTTATAAGATAATGTCATAGTAAAGTTAGACTAGGCTAATTTAATTTAAAAGATAGCACTAGCTAATATTGTAAAGGGAGTTGCGTATGAAAAAATATATCTTACTCGTATTTGTCGTAATCATAGCCCTGGCAGGCTACTTCCTGCTGGCAAGAGGCCAGCACAAGCTCGCAGCCAACGCCGCCGTCAGCGTAACCGACAGCACCGGCGCCAAGGTACACATCCCCGCGGAGCCCAAAAGAATCGTCTTTCTCAATGCCTCCAATCTGGAAATCTTCACCTCCATCGGTGGCAAGGCCGTCGGCAGACCTACCAGCACTTCATATCCCGACGACATCAAGGAAAGCATTAAGGACATACCCGAGGTAGGCATGATCCACGCGCCGAATCTGGAAAAAATCATGAGCCTGAAGCCTGACCTGGTTGTAGGCACGAACGTACCCTTCCACGTAATGCTGCGCAAGCCCTTGGAAATGGCCGGCGTGCCGCTTTACCTGAACATGATAAACTCCTATGAGGACGTGCTGAAAAGCATAGACGACTTCGGCCGCTTTGCCGGCAGAGAAAAGGAAGCTGCCGCCAAGCGTGCGCAGATAGAAAAGGAATATGCCGCGCTGACGCAGGACGTACAAAAGGGCAAGGGACCGAAGGTGCTTATAATCTTCGGCTCGCCGGACAGCTTCAACATGTCCACCAAAAAGAGCTTTGGCGGTGACCTGGCAGAGCGTTTGGGTGCCGTAAACATTGCGGACAAGGCCGAGAACGTGAAGGACAGCAGCTACATTCCGCTGAGCATGGAATTCGTAGCCAAGGAAAACCCCGACATCGTGATGCTGATTACCATGGGCGGCAGCAAGGAAATTCTGGAAAAGTTGCGCGCCAATATGCGTGACAACGCCATCTGGCATGACGTGAACGCCGTGAAGAATAACCGTGTGTACCAGCTGCCGCCGAGCCTGTTTACCGTTAACCCTGGCACGCACACCATCGACGCGATGAAGATTATGAAAGAATATATCTATGGAGAGGCCAAGTAATGAGTAATGATGCCAAAACAAAAGAAAAAATGCGTATAGCGGTCTTTTGCGGCCTGTGTATCCTGCTCGTCGCAGGCATCTTCGTGAGCATCGGCAGCGGTACGGTGAGCCTTTCTGTGGGTGAAACATGGGCGGCGCTGACAGGCGAGGCAGATGCGGACACAGACCGCATTGTGAACCTCATCCGCCTGCCCCGTACAATCGTGACCGTGCTGGTGGGTGCTAATCTGGCGCTGGCAGGCTGCAACCTGCAGGGAGTGCTGCACAATCCGCTGGCAGACCCCGGTATCATCGGCGTGAGTGCCGGTGCGGGCCTTTTTGCGATGGTGATAATGCTGCTCTTTCCCGAGCAGTCCGCCATGGTGCCGCTGGCAGCCTTCGTCGGCGCCGTGCTTTCCACAGGCATCGTCTTCTTCCTGGCGTGGGAAAAGGGCATCAACCCGCTGCGCATGATTCTGGCGGGCGTGGCGGTTGCCACCTTCTTCGGCGGCGGTATGGCGGCGCTGAACGTATTTTACAGCGACAGAATCCAGGGAACCGTGATGTGGATGGCCGGCGGCTTTCAGGGACGCAGCTGGGGGCATGTGGAGATGCTTTTGCCTTATAGCGCCATTGGCATTATCGGTACGATTTTGTGTGCGCGTTCCCTAAATGCGTTGCAGTTGGGTGATGAGCTGGCCAAAAGTCTGGGCGTACGCGTTATGCGCATGCGCACTATTTTGATCTTTCTTTCCGCGCTGCTGGCGGCGGTTTCCGTAAGCGTAGCAGGCATGCTGGGCTTTGTGGGCCTCATCGTGCCGCACATCATGCGCCTGTTAATCGGCAGCGACCACGAATACCTGCTGCCCTGTGCGGCGATTGCCGGCGGTGCGGTGGTAACACTGGCTGATACGGCGGCAAGAACGCTTTTCAGTCCGCTGGAAATTCCCGTGGGCATCTTCATGTCCTTCATCGGCGGTCCGTTCTTTTTGTATCTGCTGAAACGGAGGATGCGTTAAGCTATGAATATCCCGACATTACATACACAAAAAATTACCCTGCGCTACGGCGAGCACACGATAATCAGGGACCTGACGCTGGATATTTCCCAGCCGGAGATTGTGACGATTATCGGGCCGAACGGCAGCGGCAAATCAACGCTGTTGAAGGCGCTCTGCCGCCTGCTGGAGCCTGCGACAGGCACAGTTTATCTCGACAGCAAGGACATTAACAAAATGTCCACGGAAGAGGTGGCGCGCACGCTGGCAGTGATGGCGCAGAGCGCGAACGCTCCCGGCGGCACGACGGTGGAGGAGCTAGTGTGCTACGGACGCATGCCGTATCGCAGGTTCTTCGACGGCCTCAATCAGGAGGACCGCCTGGCGATTGAAGAGGCGCTGGAGTTTACTGAGCTGGGACCGCTGCGTACGCGCCTGGTGCATACACTGAGCGGGGGTGAACGTCAACGCGCGTGGCTGGCCATGGCGCTGGCGCAGAAGCCTAAGATTCTGCTGCTTGATGAGCCTACGACTTATCTTGACGTGCATCATCAGCTGGAGCTGATGGAGCTTGTTGTGCGCCTGCATAACGAAATGGGCCTGACGGTTATCATGGTGCTGCACGATTTGAACCATGCGGCGCGCTACAGTGAGCGTCTGATTGCGCTGAAAAAGGGCACGATTATGGCAGACGGACCTACGGACGAGGTGTTCACGCAGTCCGTCATTGAAGAGCTTTATGATGTAAAGGCTGTGATTATGCGTGTGGAGGCCAACGGAACGAAATATCCTGTGTGCTTTCCGTATACGACGGCAGAGTGAATGAGGTAATACCATGAACAAATACATCAAAACAATTTTACTTAGTACCGCCCTGCTCTGCTTTGGCGCAGGCAGTGCGAGCGCAGCACAGTTCAGCGATGCGAAAAGCGGTGCAGAGCTTAGCGCCCGGCAGTTGGCGCAGAAGCTCTCGCAATATGACGTAGTTTTTTTTGGCGAATATCATGACCAGGGAGAAATCCATCAGGCGGAATTAGAGCTGTTGCAGGCAATACATAAGGTTAAAGGCGAGAAGCTGGCGCTGTCTATGGAAATGTTTGAGGCGGACAACCAGACGAAGCTTAACGACTTTTTAGCAGGCAGCCTTAGTGAAGAGGATTTTCTGGCAACGAGCCGCCCCTGGCCTAACTATAAGACGGACTATGCACCGCTCGTAAATTTTGCCAAAGAAAAGAAAATGCCCGTTATTGCCGCTAACGTACCGCGATTTTTGGCAGCGCACGTAGCGAAAAACAACGCTTCGACGGAGGGCGTGGAGGCGCAGTATCAGCAATGGCTGCCCAAGCATACCTATGCTCCCGAGGGCGCGTATAAGGATAAATTCTATGCGCAGATGAGCTCCCCGGCAGCTCCGATGAAAATGCCGCCGCAGCGCCTGGCTGCTGTGTATGCGGCGCAGTGCCTGAAGGATGATAAGATGGCAGAAAGCATTGCTGCCTTTAGCGATGAGCATAAAAACATGCAGGTGTTGCACATCAATGGCTGCTTCCATTCCGATGCTTATCTGGGAACAGCGCAAAAGCTGGAAGCCTTGCGCCCAAAGCTCAAGGTCGCAGTCATCACACCGCTGGAGCGCAAGCAAAAGGGAGTGCAACCGGCAGGTGACTTTGTCGTCTGGTTCGACAGAAAATAAATTTTACCGATATTTTTTATCAACAAGTTAGCAGCTGCTGACTTTGCTGGTGTGAAATATACCATAAAAATAAGCAGAAAAAAGAGGTGCATTATGAGAAATTTAAACAAAAAGAAGATAGCCTTACTCACTGCCTGCGTTGTCAGTGCAGTCGGACATATGGCCTTTGCCGCAGAGGCAGACAATTACGATGAATACAGCGGTGCGGATTACGTTGTTACCGCCACCAAGACACAGCTGGAGAAAAAAGAGGTTCCGCAAAGTGTTGAAGTAATCACTCATGAAGAAATTCAAAATACCGGTGCATATAATGTACGTGATGCATTGCGTTTTGCAACAAATATTGATGTGCAAGAAGTTGGCATGACAGGTAACGTAGTAATGGTACGTGGTATGGAAAGTAAGCATACGTTGATTTTGATTGATGGTCGTCGTATGGCTGCTGAAAATACCGGTTCAACTATGAATGCTTACGAATTAAGTCGTGTAAACCTAGCTGATATTGAGCGTATTGAGATTATTCGTGGTAATGGTTCTGCATTATATGGTTCAGATGCTATGGGTGGTGTCATTAATATCATTACTAAAAAAGCCAATAAAGAACAAGCTAGTATTGGAGCACATACTGGAACTAAAGAAATGGGTACAAACTTCTATTATTCTTCCGGACGTCAAGGCAAAGTCAGTGTAAAAGCCAGCGGCGGTATTGAAGATGTCCGTAAAGAGGTTAGCGGTTATTACAATAAAACCAAAGGCTACGATACCAGCGGCTCCAATATGTATGGACCAAGACGCTTTTTGAATTTAGGCTTTGATTATGCCTTTGATGATAATCGTGGTCTTGCTTTAGATTTGAATTTTATGCGTGAACAATTTACTAGCAATAGTATTGCGGGTACTGATACAGGTATTTACAATTATGATAATAACCGTTCCGATTATGCTTTGACCTATTATGGTAAAGATAATAAAAACGATTATAATCTGCGTATGTATTACAATACATTAAAGAAAAGCAACGTAACAAACGAAAATAATGCTATAACCGATTTTGACCATACCTCGTATGATACGTTGGTGTTTGAAGGCAAAAACAGCATGAAGCTGGATAATAAAAACACTATGACTTATGGCGCTGAATGGACTATGACCAATATGCGTGGTACACGTTTCGGCGGTGGCGGTGATAACAAATATAGCGAAACCTTTGCAGGTATCACTAAAGCAGGTTCTGAAAAGGATGTAGATACTTATGCTGCTTATCTGCAGGATGAATGGAAAATTACTGATAAATGGCTGCTTATTCCTGCTGTGCGTTTTGACCATCACAATGCCTTCGGCAGTCATACATCTCCTAAAATCGGTACTACCTATAGCTTCAGCGATAATAGCCGCTTTAAGGTCAACTATGGCAAGAGCTTCCGTGCGCCGACAGTATATGAATTGTACTCTACCATGGATAAACGCATGGGCATGATGAATGTTCAGGTATTAGGTAATCCTGATTTAAAACCTGAGAAAGCAACTAATTTCGACATCGGTTTTGAAGCAGAGCAAGGTAAATGGTCCGGCAAATTAGGTTATTATCATAATGAAATAGATAATCTTATTGATTCCGATATGTTCTACCGTGGCTATGTTCCCGGTGTCGGCATGGTTGTCAAGAGCAAATACTACAATGTAGGCGAAGCGGAAATCAGTGGTGCAGAAGCAGAGGTTGGTTACAATTTCAATGATAACTGGAATGTGAAGGCTACTTATAACTATTTGGATGCCAAGGATAAAACCACTAATGCTCGTCTGAATAACAGAGCAAGACAAAACGGTGTTGTCCAATTAAGCTACACCGATAATGCGGAATTGCCGTTTACCGCAACTTTGTGGTCTAAGTGGTATGTAGATTATCTGTACAAGGTTTCCAGCAATGTTAATACCTATACCTTTAACACTTTTAACTTTGTTGCAGACAAGCAAATTACTAAAAACCTGCATGTTTATGCCGGTGTAGACAATATCTTTGACAAGACCTTACCCTATGATGAAAATCATAGCTATACTATCGACGGCCGCACCTGGCGTGTAGGCGCGGAAATGACCTTTTAATTAACTCATAGTTTTGATTCCATAATATACAGCATACTGCTCCTTTCTGTACTTTGGGGAGCAGTATGCACCTCCTGTAAAAGTACGACAGCATTTGTAGATTTGTGAGGAAAATATGCAGGCAATAACAGATTTGATAATGTACTTTCATAAGGGCGGACTGGTTATGTGGCCATTACTCGCCTGTTCTGTAACTGTGATAGCAATCGCCATTGAGCGGTTTATATATTATAAGAGCGTGGACAGCGGCGCTGTCTTTGCCTCCCACTATTGCGCCGCCGTGCGCAGCGGTGATTTTGCTGTGGCGACGGAGTGGGCGCGCAAGGGCAGCGGTCAATGCGCGCAGATGCTTGCCGATGTAGAGGCTGTTGCAGGCGGTAAGGCAGAAAAGAGCGCCTTCCTCGAAAGCCGTGCCGGTATTTTTATGGCGACGCTGCGCGATAAGCTGGATTACCTGGGCATTATCGTAACGATGTCCCCGCTTCTGGGACTGCTGGGCACTATCGTGGGCATGATCGGTGCCTTCAGCATTTTCAACGTAGAAGCGGGTGCGCCGATGGCGATTACCGGCGGCATCGGCGAAGCGCTGATAGCGACGGCAACGGGCTTGTGCGTAGCTATTCTTTCACTGTGCGCACATTCCTATTTCGCTCACCGTATGGACAACATGATTACGGATATGGAGCAGTGCTTCAGCGCACTGCTGGAGGCTCAAACAAGGAGAGGAAGATCATGAAGCTGCGAGATGTGCGTAACAGGAAAACGCCGCCGCTGATGATTATCCCGATGATTGATATTATGTTCTTCCTGCTGGTCTTTTTTATGCTGAGCACGATGTATATGATTGACCTGAAAACGATTCCGGTGAAGCTGCCGCAGGCTAAAAATGCGGCGACGGATACCACGACAACCTTCGCCGTGACGATGAAGGCCGACGGCAGCATTTATTTGGGCGATGCCCAAACGGATGCGGAGGCCTTGGCGCTGCAGGCAGGCCTGGAGCAGAAGAAGAACAAAAACTTCGCCGTTGTCATCCGTGCGGAAAAGGCGCTGGAGTACGGCGAGGTGATTAAGCTGGTAGATAAGCTGAAGGGCGCAGGCGTAGCACGCTTCGGCCTGGCAACGGATGGCGGTAAGTAACGATGAAGCAGATAGAAAAGCTGCAGGCGAAGGCACGTCAGCGCTTTGGCTTTTGCGGTTCACTGATAATACATTTTATATTGTTCGTCGCACTGGCGTTTTCCGGCGTCTTTGCTATGCAGCCGCCGGTTGCGGATGCTGACACCGTTGTGTTCTTTGATGCCGGAGGCGGAGGCGGCGGTGGCGGCGATGAAGCTGTCGCTGATGCTGCCGACGATGGCGAGGAGCAGGTGGAGGAAGTCGTGGAGGAAGAAACGATTACTCTGCCTGATGGCAAGATAGAGCATAAGCAGGTTGTGAAGCATGTAGTGAAGCATGTGCCTGCAGGTGCAAAAAAAGGCAGCGACGGCGGGCACGGAACCGGCCATGGCACAGGCAGCGGCAGCGGTATTGGTGCAGGCAGCGGAAGTGGAAGCGGTGGCGGTCACGGTGCGGGACACGGCAGCGGCATTGGCGACGGCGCGGGCCCCGGCATTGCGCGTAATCCCAAGGTGCCTCCGCGCGTAGCCTCAACTGTGGCTCCGGTTTATCCGCAGGCACTGCGTGATGCGGGAATCGGCGGGCGCGTTGTCGTGCGTGGCGTTGTAGGCATCGATGGGCGCGTAGAAAGCGCCGTAGTCGTGCGCTCCAGCGGCAACAGCACCTTGGACAACAACGCCCTCAGCGCCTTTTACAAATGGCGCTTCAGTGCTGCCAAAAACGACGCCGGCCAAAAAGTACGCTGCTACTTCGTACAAGGCTTCCCATTTGTAATAGAATATAAATAATAGGCTTTGTAATTAGGAATTTTCACTTAAACTACGCTCAAACTATCGTAAAGCATAATAGTCTTTGCTTCGCTCAAACAAACAGCACACCACCCTCGGCGCTGCGCAGAATACACTTCGCTCAAACTTTCATTGCGCTTGATAGTCAATCCTTCGCTCCGACAATCAGAATGTTATCCTTGGCGCTGCGCAGACCGGAACGGACGACGGACCCGATAGCACACCGATGTTAAGCGAAC
>OGYW01002820.1_pt1 | contig 12566 bp, 10 predicted proteins | sample 1576621 | NCBI WGS metagenome assembly OGYW01 (sample SAMEA3541528, study PRJEB24748) | human gut metagenome | biome: human gut; feature: human-associated habitat; material: faeces | place: China | collected 2012 | reverse complement strand
GTCATTCTGATCTTCTGCGGCTACGGCATGTACATCGGTATCGCCTATATGACGCCTTATACGACGAACGTACTCGGCGTATCCATCACCTTCGGGGCCATACTCGGCACTATCCGGGCTTTCGGCCTCCGCATTCTGACCGGGCCCTTTAGCGGCTATATTTCAGACAAGATAGGATCCACCGCCAAGATCCTCATGGTGTGCTTCCTTCTCCTCATAGGGATGCTGTTCGTGCTTCTCCGCCTGCCTGCGGGCACCTCCAGCACTATGATCATCCTACTCACCATGATGTTCAGCTTCTTTGGGCTGGTGGTGTACACTATCATGTTCTCCTGTATGGAAGAAGTACGCATTCCACCGCAGTACACCGGCATCTCGGTCAGCGTGATCAGTTTGCTCGGTTACCTGCCCGACGGCATTTTCTCGCCCCTGTTCGGACACTGGCTCGATGTCTACGGTAACGAAGGGTACAGGATTATCTTTTATTTCCTCGCAATGATCAGCCTCATCGGCTCGATTGTAAGCCTGCTTATCTATCGGCGTGGCAAGGCCATGAGAAACGCTTAATCAAGGAAAGTAACATGAAGCGACTTATAGCACTTTTCCTCGCCGCCGGGCTTATTCTGAGTACCGCGACGGCAGCGCAAGCCGTGGACTTCAAAGTCAAAGGCCTGTCCCAGCACCGTATTTCTTGGGCTGACCGCAATTTCACCAAAGGAAATGGCGATGACAACTTCAAAGCCGCCAGCCGGCTGCGTAAAGTCGTTCTCATTTGCAAATTTTTCCGGGTTTTTGTATTCTGGAAACTTTTCTGCCGTTTCTCTAATCAAGTCGATTCCCACCCGCGTACTACCATCGCCATAGAATTTTAAAATTGCAGTACTGTAATAGGCACGATAAAAGCCCTGTTCTTTTGCTTTCAGCAGCAATTGCAGCGCCTTTTCCTCATCTGCATCTTCATCCGTTTTATTTTTCCAGCAGATTGCCAGCATATATGTAGCAAAAATGTCACCCTCCATTGATTGGTCCCAAAGGATCGGCTTATACTTTTCAAATATCTCTTTTTTCTTTTTCGGATCAATTTCACAATCAAATGCATACTGGATACTTGCGATCGCATCCCCTGCTTCGTACCCTTTCTTTGCATATGTCACTGCCATCTTATCGTTGAATTCATCGTAACACAACCAATATAGCAGTGCGTTAGCGCGGGCACAGCCACGATTAGAAAGGTCTTTCAGCAGCGGATAAACCTGTTTGAACTTTGCGTTTTTGAACAGTTCTGCAGCTTCTTTATAATCTTCTTCCAGTTTTTTCTTTTCTTCCTCCGCCTTTGCTTGGGCCTCTTTCTCTTTTGCTTCCTTCGCAAGTTGTTCTCCGCTTGCTTCCGTTTCCACTTCCTGCACTTCGGGCACAACTTCTTCCAAGAACAGTCCGGAGTCCTCGGCGAAGCGGAGGTTGAACAGCATTTCCATCGTCAGGTCATAATTGTTGACCTCGGTATCGAGATTCACCTGCGATTCCTGCGCCACATAGTTCTGCACCAGATTATTTTCCAGCTTGTGACGGTCTGCGACAACGCCTGCGCTCTGGAGCAAATTTTCCACTGTTTCCACAATGTAGGCTTCGTCGGTATCCAGCAGTTCCAGTTTCTTGATGCCCAACAGCGGCACCAGATAGGTTTCAGGCAAACGCTGGATGTGCTTACCTCCCAGCAGTTTGGTCAGCAGCTTTTCATCCCCAGCCACACGGACGATGAAATCATAGTACCGGATGTTTCCACGCGGAGAAATATCTATGGTACTCATGACTGTTTTCAGCAAAAGCAGGTCGGAAGTACGCCATTCACCGCCGGTGATATCGTAGAAATCACGCACCATGCAGACGATTTTGGAAGCATCGTCCAGATTAACATATTCTACGCCATCCAGCATCTGGTACTCAATGGAATTCTGCCAGTTGAGCAGATTGACATTTTGTTCCAATTTTGCTACACGGTTTTCCAGCTGGATCATATCACTGCGATTCTGTTTAAAGAACTGGATCAGCGCCGCATAGATCTGGTTGATTTCTCCCTCCACCGCAGTCATGGAAGCATTCAGCTTGTTATTGACAGCAGTAATCAGGTCAAAGGTCAGCAAGTTCTGCTCCGAAAGGCGCTGCAAGGTAGTCTGAGCGGCAAACTGTGCTGCTGCACGGCTGCTGTTGATCTTATCCTGCAAGCGCTTATTGCTGCCGGTAATTGCACCCCAAAAACGGCGCAGTCCCTTCCGACTGGAAAGCTCCTGCTCATAGCCCTCGCTGTCCGTCATGGCGGAAACGCTCTCGAAAACGAGACGGTTGATCTCCTGCCGGTTGTTCTTGTGCGCCGCAATGATGGAATCAATGCTGGCGTTCAAATCTGCCTGCTCCTGCTCTGTCAATGCGGAAGAAGGGATCACATTCAGTTCAGTACTCATAATTCAATACCTCCCATAAGTTCTGCAAGTTCATTTTTCATCACTTTCATCTCGGCACACTCCTGCCGGATGGATGTTATCTTCTGCTGATGCTGGTGCTCATCGTCTGCCATTTTGTGGAGCCGGTTTTCTGCCAGTGTCTGGGTCGTGTTCATCTGCCAGGCGGCATTGACATAACGATACTGGCCGTTCTCAAATGCTGCTTGTACAGAAGAAGCTGCATCATGGCAATACTTGGTCTGGATGTTGACACCGTTTACCATGCGGTCGGGGCCATCATTGGCGTTATCGCCGCCAACGATCTTTGTATCTTTACCGGTCAGGATATCATGGAGGTTATTCGCCTGCTCTGCGGCAAATCCATGTCCCTGCGCTGCCTGAAACTTGTCCATCTGGGTCTGCTGTGCCGCTCTGGACAGATTCTGCGTTTTCCTTTTTCTCTTCGGTCTAAACATTCGGAAGGAACTCTGTTTTCTCCATTACAAAATTCTCCCTTTCCACTTCATCGGAATGCTTTACATCCTTTACGGAAGGTCGCTCTTCCTTTGTTCTCATTATAGCAAGGGTGTTAGACAGAATCTGTCCATCTTCTTTTTTCTTTGAAATTCCTGTGTCGATTTTCCAAAATGCTCGCCTTTGTTTCGATATATACTGTCAAAAGTATACGACTTATATAATTATCGGTCAAGTCTCATCACAATAAAATCGTAAGTACACACTACGATTTATCTAAGGAGGCTGAACCATGGAACGAGAGAAGCCCACATTTGATATCCTAGGCCGTATTGAGCGGGAACGCCTTTCCCGTGGCTGGTCTGAGTATGCCCTCGCAGAGAATTCAGGTCTGACACAATCTACCATTTCTACCTGGCGCAGACGGAATCTTCAACCCAATGTAGCTTCTCTTGAGAAAATCTGCTCTGGTCTTGGTATCTCGCTTTCCCAGTTCTTTCAGGAGGAAGACTCTGTTTACTTAACCTCCGACCAGAAGGAACTTCTTGATCTCTGGGCTAAACTCTCTCCTGCTCAAAGAACTGCGGTCTCTCAAATGCTGCGTTCCTTCCTATATATAAAGGAAGAGGAATAAATTTTTTCCGCTCGTGAGACGCGAGTGTCAAAAGCGAATTTCCGCGAGCACCCTCTCACGGCACACCCATTTTCAGAATGGGTGTGCTATAGGGGCGCTTGCAAAAATTCACTTTTGACACTCGCGTCTCACTCACGGGCTGTATTTTTGTAGCTTCTTATATAAGATAAAATTCAACTATTCCGCAGCAAAATACGGTCAAGCCCATGAAGGACTTGACCGTTTTATCATTTTGAATAATAGGTTTTAGATACAAGATTCCCGAATTTTTGCCAGATCACTGTTCAGCAGCGTTTCATGTTCCAGAAGCTCTTTCTGGACAGCAAGGAGGAAATCCCTGTTGTCATGGAGAATCTTATATGCTCTGCGGTAAAGTTCTTCCAGTTTTGCTGACTTGATGGCTTCATTATAAGAAAGTCTCTGCTCGGACATTCTGTTGTCCCCTGATTCAATTCCTACGAAGCCACCACCTGCAAAGTGACACAGCCAAATATCCATGAGCTTATCTGCTTGCTCTATATCGGCCGATGCCTGAATATCCATAACACCATAGATTAGAGACACACCCGCTCTGCCTGCCAATGTTTTGGTCACTTCATCCAGAAATTCCTCCTCATTTTGTGCATAAGTAGCACAGCCATTTGCCATACCACCAATTACACCTTGGCTTCCGCGAACCGTGACAATTCCAATGCTTCCGGGGTGAAGAACTTCTCCGACCACTGCATGGGCAGCTTCATGTACCGCAATTAGTTGACGCTCTGTGGAGTCAGTTTCCTTATCCGTCTTTTGGAGTTTATATACCACCTGAAGAAGAGCTTCTGTGATATCTTCCTTCTGGATGTGCTCATGACCTTGATAGACACTGTTCAGCGCAGCAAGGTTCATTACCGTTTCCAGTGTAGCACAGCTTACCTTGGGCATAGCCTTGACGATATCTGAAATCAGTACATCCTCTGCCAAATCTTTATCCCTGAGATAGTAGCTGACAATGTTCTCTGCATTCTCTCCAATCGGAGGTTGCAGATAGATCACATAATCAAATCTACCCGGTCTCAACAGGGATGGTAGCATATACCTTGTATCGTTAGTAGTAGCAATCACAAAAAGATCTGTATCCTTTGCATCATCAATACAGGCTTGCAGACAAGCCCATTCCGGCGCATAGGGAGAATTCGATTCTACATAGAGGTTCAAATCTTCTAGGAGCAGTATACTAGGTGCTTCCTCCTTTGCCATAGCAAATACAGTCCTTAATTCATCCAGAAAACTGTTTTCCTGACTGGTTTTACGAAAAACAAAGGGCTTCCGTTCGGACTCTTCCATCAGGATAGATGCCAGCAGACTTTTTCCAAGACCAGGATCAGATTCCATCAGCAGCCCTCTTGGAATAGAAATGCCCTTTCTTTTATAAACCTCCGGTCTTTTTAGAATATCCAGAATCTGACGCAGAATCTCTTTCGTAGATTCGTAGCCGATAACTTTTTCATCAAACTTATCCATTGTATTCTCCCTTCTTATTTGCGCTTTGATTTTCTGTTCTGATTCATTTGACCTTTTGCTGTCAGAGAAATGCTTCCGTATCGAACGATATCATCGCCATACAATGCAGCTTCTCTTGACTGTCTCATTTGGATATTATTTTGAAGCATCTCGTCAAACTCAGATTTCCATTGATTTGTTACCATCTCAAGCATTTTCCATTCAGATTTCCATTGAATATGAAACATATTCTGTGTTTGAAACGATACTGCACAAACTGCAAAATGAATATGTACATTAAATCTATCCGCATGAATTCCATAGGCTGTAATATAACCGTTCTTCGCATAGATACTTGCTATTCTTTCTGCTAGAGATACTACATCCTGTGGCAAAATACAATCTGTTGCTGCGAAGGAAACAATGCGGTGTTTTGCAAACTGCGGAATACCTTTATGTCTTCTCCTGACTTCAAAAAGCATCAGATGATAAACTGAACTCGGATCACACAAATATTCATTGGGAATCATCGCTGGCTGACAACCTGCTAAGGTATTTGTTATAGTATTCGCTCTTTGACTATCTTCTGCTGTTTTATCTAATCTAAGAATATAATGCAGTAACCGTTTTAAATCTTCCAAAGTTTCATACTTCTCATTTTTGAGTTCGATATAACACATATCTATGAACCTCCTCTTTTATCCCTTCCCAATTTTTTTCACTCGCATAATATCCAATATTAGATATAATTTCATCAACAAGGTCTGCATCTATTTCAGTAAAGTAGATTGCACTCTTAAATACTTCTGTTTCACTTTTACCAGTTTCATCCATTCTCTGTTGTAGATGAACTTTATCTTCAGCTGTCAATCGTATATTAAAGGTATTTCCCATTATAATTCCCTTCTTTTTATCCATAGAATTTCATGAGAACAAATTCAGAAAATTAAATATAAACTAGAATCTTTAGGATAAAATATTATTTATGACGGCATCCGCCTCCCCCCTAGCAAGAATAGCCAAATGTATATACACTACACATTCGGCTGCTCTTGTGCGACTGTTTGTACTACAACTATTCCATTCAGTCACTTTATCCTAATGTTAGTGCCGTTAATAAAGATTAACTTTCACCTTCCTTCTGCTCTATACATTATTTAGCATTAACATTGGATTACCCGTATGTACATCACTCCATCAAGCACTACTTTCAGGCAATAGAAAACCCACATGGAACATCATCCATGTGGGTTTTTTCATGTTACCACCCAACTGATTTCAAGTGGGATTCCTGTATAATATATTCCTGTACCGCTCTCTTGGGGATCTTCCAGGATCGGCCGATTCTCATGGCCTTTATCTTTCCTGACTTCAATAGCTTATAGGTGGTGTTCATACCACATCCCAGCATATCGGCAACTTCTTCTGGAGTGATCAGAGTGTCATAGCAATCAAACATAACGGCAAATCCTCCTTTGGTGGGTTACTATAATGTTGCCGAAGGTCAAATCACACCAGATACAAAGAAAGGGCGACCACTTGCGTGATCGCCCTGAATTTATGTCAAAATGCCATTATGTGTCCCTTGTTCCTACACTTTCAAAAAAATTTTGCTTGGAACATTCCCATTTTCCTGGTATTAGGGAACATTTAACGCTGAATTTTTTTGAGAAGTGTAGGATTGCGTCCCAAACTTTCTCTTTTTAGTACATATCTTTTGAACTAATCCTCAACGATTTCTTTTTAAAAATTGAATAATTGCATAGTTCAAATAGTAGTTTTCCTCCTCCCTGAACTTGTTATCTTTCGGCATAATTTCATCGATTTCTTTTATCGTTACCGGAATCGACATTCTATCCTTTTCTTGCATCGCACTCAGTATATAGTTTGATATTACTTTCTTTGTAATTGAGCTTTTCTTAGCTTCCTCCAAAAGACTATCGTCTATCACCATTGTATCCATTTTGAGGTCTTTTTTATTAATGTATTCAGCCAATTTTATGTACATTATTTGCATTGCCTTTTCGTCATCTTCTTTTGATGCCATTTGTTGCTTTCTAATATTTTCATTCAGTACAACACAAAAACAAGACATAAATAATGGAAAGATCCAATTCGACCAACTATCCATTTCTTCTTCATATACTTTTTTCCATTGCTCAAAAAAAGATATCTTTTTTTCTTCTTCGAGACCGACCATTCTACCTTCCAGTTCATTTCTAACATCATATTCCCAAGTATCCATCGAAAAAGAATCGGGATCTCTTAATAATGTTGACGAATTCTGTAATCCCTGAAAAGTTAGATTTAAAACTTCCGTCCTATTGTATATATTTCCCAATTCAAAACAACGGCTAAAGAGCCTTATAGATGCTGGATCTGCAAACATTACAATGGTTTGTTCATCTGAAAATTCCTGAAAATTCTTCAGCAGATTTGCTAGCATAGTGCAATTCATGGTTCGTTCAAGTTTCATTTGAATGTACAGATTATCCGCGGCCGTCAGATGTTCAAGTTTGACTGTTGTCATGTATTTTTCTTTTTCTTTATATCGCTGCTCATAGAGACTAGTTAACTCCTCGTGCAAAATCCGCAGATTTTGTATTTGCCGTATGCTCAACACGGTATGGTTTTCCCTGGCTTTCTGAATATCCTCCAAGATACCCAATTTTTTAGCAGAGCGTTTCAGAATTACCATTAAATCCAGATCGCTACTTTTTAAAATAGTTTTCTGATTTTGGGAAGAGATAGAACTGTCGTTTTTTTCTTTGTTTTCTTCCTGAAAGAAACTTCGATAGCCGGGCAAGAAGGCAGTAAGTTTTGCATCCACATTATTTGTGGTTGTTTTCAATGATTGATTTCGACTGCTTTTCTTTTTTCCCAGAATTTCGGTTTTCAGCGTCTCTTTTTCAAATGTAAGCGGTTGAGTATTATCAAACCGGTAGATTTTTCGGTTGATAAGGTCATCCATGCCTGTAGCAAAGTTACTCAAAATGTCAACCTGTTCTGTGCCGAAAGCCTTTGGATCAAAAAATGCATACTCGCTTGCGGCATATGTAGTCAAGAGGTTTTCCTCGCCGATAATTTTACGAATTATGCAGTACAGTTCAGCCACTGCAGCATCGCAAAGAATCTTCTCTCCCTCTTCTTTGAAACTTTTCTTTCTTTCTTCTTGTTTGGCCTGATGGTCACTATTCAATTTGGCCTGCTGGTCGCTATTCAGTTTGGCCTCCGAGCCACTCTCTGATTTGACTTGTTGGTTGCTTTCCTGCTTGAACTCTGGGTTTCTTAAAAATGGGTGATTTTTCCATCGATCCAAAAAAAGTGGTTTTGCCATTCTATAAGCCTGATCCAGGGAACACGCAACAAGATTATCTTGGAGATCTTGTTCCTCTTTAGGAATCTCCATCCGGAAGGTATATTTGATTATCTTTGCCGACTCTGCTAAGCGCTCCGCAAATTCTGCTGCGCTCATATTTGTTGTCTCTAGCATAAAACTTTTTATTGTCCTTTCTTACTACTTTTTGTTCGTTAAATTTTAATCTCTCAAGTTCACTATCGTAAGTGTATTTTTTCCTTCATTATATTTCATATTTTCATCAATTACAATACTATTCAAGCAGCTAGATTCAAAAAATATTCCTGATTCCTATTGTAATAAGGTTGTTGTACAATATGGTCACCGGAAGCGATCCGGGGACTGAGCCAAGCAAAACAAGGCTCACTCGATGCACACATAACCGGCAGGAGGTATAACGATGATCTACAATATAGCATAGCCCTTGAGGCACCGGCACCTTGCTACGAAGGAAACGTAGCAGTTGATCCTTGAAAACTAAATATAGAAAAAGGGAGATGTATGGCATGAGTATCTATCAAGCGCCGCAAGTTCCGCAGCCAGCTTTCACATTTGGAGGTGGCAATTATGTAGATTTATCGACAGTAAACATGCTGCAGGCGCAAAACGCTGCTCTGCAGCAGGAAAATGTTGCTCTGAAAAGTGCGAACCAGTCTCTACAGCAGCAAAGGGAGAATCCGCTTTGTAAAGCAGCTAATCGCGCCTACCTGCGAGAATTCACCGCATATAAAACAGAGAGTCTCGTAGAATTTCCCGACGGAAGGTACCACCTTGTTAAGGAAAACCCTCTTGGTGAACTCTACAAGGTTGTCAAGCCCGTGTCAGACTGTACAGAATTCTCTGCTCGATATGTGATCGATCCACGGGACGGCTCTAAGAGCATTGAAGTCCAGTACAGACTTCCTAACGGAACACTTTCAGGCTTCCGTGTTGCCGATGACAAATTTCAGCAGAACGCTTTGATTCAAGGATTTTACAAAAGCGGCGGCACACTCCGCTGTGGAAAAGATGGTCCCCGGTTGTTTTATATGCTCGTTGCGCAGCTTTTGAGTAAGCACGAGATCTATTTTCAACCTATACCTGGGTGGAATATCAACGCCTCAAGATGGTTTTTCAAAGAGTCGGCAGGATGTGAGGCGCCGCTGGATAGTCCGATTCTTCGTCCTGATGCTCTGACATCCGAAGACCAGATGATGATGGCCGCGGTCATCGGATTATCCTTCTTGAAGACACGTCTTCCTGAAGACATGCAGCCGACTAAGCCGTTTGCTGTGATCTCTGAGAGTTTTTCGATCACAACAGAGATCACTCTCAATTGCAAGCTCGCCGAGCTTAAAAAGCAGCTGAACCATCATCGAGACGACTTGCTCATCCATTTCCGTGGTGGATTTGCGTCCAACCGGTATCAGAAAGCTACGAATTATGATTACCTCTCCGATGAAGCCGAGAAGGGAAGCACGAGTCGTTCGATCTACATTGTTCAGGCAAAAGAATTGACGCCGGAGATTCGTGAGCATTGCATTCCGATCCAGTTAAATCCGGCAGAGGCTTGCTCCGCTACTACCGGTGTAGATTCTGTAACATGGGGTGATTTGATTTCCTTGGTAGAGGGCAATCCAAACGAATTTGATTCCCGCGTGTATCGCGCATATAAGGAGGAACGTGACAGAATGGAAGGATCAAGTTTTTGTCAGGAAATTGCCGTTTTACGTGCTGTAAGCGAAATCATTTGCTGGACGTTTTCTCAAAAAGCGTTTTTATCCGAAGAGAAGGTTCGAGATGCTTATAAAACCGCCTTCGATCACTATCCTTCCCGGTGGGATTCTATGCTAAACACAACCGCATCGGATTGCTTCCGCAATGCCCTTTATGCAGCTGCACGCGAACAGACCATCCGATTCCGGGACATTGGTGACTTAGACGAGACTTATTGCAAAGAAAAGGAGGTACTATATGATGAGTATAAGCTCTATCTCACCCTTGATCTTGTGAAACGTTTGGTTGCAAAGCGCATGCCGGAATTTCTTACATCTGACGTTCTGGCTCAGCTGACTGAAGCTGGCATTCTTTCGAGCTCTATCGTAAAGACGCTCAGGCTCTCTACCGGGCATTCCAAAAATGTCAGGCTTCGATCAATTAATCGCAGCTTTGTGAATGGATATGGTCGTCGTGACATTACAACTATTTCAACCTAAAGGAGGTTATCTTATGATTTCAAGGCCAGAAATCCAGGCATTCCTTGGCACGTATCAGGAAGGTGCTGAAAAATTCCCGGTCCACCTTCAACTTCACCCCGGAGTTGATCCTTCCAGTATATTTCTCACTGGATCAAGCGGCAGCGGAAAATCCACAGCGGGGCAATGCATGGCAATTCAGTTCGCTAAGCAAAGAATTCCCGTGCTCGCATTGGACCTTGGACACACTTTGTCGCCTGATCACATTTGCCCACCGCTGTCCTCTGAATTTGAGGCACTGGCAATCAGGCATGATCTCTACAATGAATCTGTGGCCACCGACATTCTCAATCCTAAACCTTGTGGAAGCAATACAGAGTCCCCCTATGACACGGCCTATGGTCTTTGCCAGATCATTGGACAAAATAATCGTTTTGGCCCTGCTCAAATTGCATCGCTCACAGCCGAGGTCAAAACGATTGTGGAGCGCCGGGAAATTTGTCCCCATATCTTCCCAAGCATTCTTAAGGCATTGAAAAGTTCCACTTCTGCAAATGTCCGCATGTTGGGAAATCGACTGGAGCCGCTTCTCCAGCATGATGTGTTTGAACGCCGCCAAAACGGAAGCTCCTCCCTTCCGATTTCGCCTCATATACATATTTTTGATGTGAGCAGCTATCCTGATACAATCAGGACTACCTTGGCAGAACTTCTGTTATACGATTGGTTTCGCTCCGCTCGTGCGCTGCAGATTCCCATCGTCATCATGGTCGATGAAGTGCAGAATCTTAGGCTTGGTCGCGGCACGGTTCTGAACCGAATTATCACAGAAGGCCGCAAGTTTTCAATCGGTTCCATTCTCATCTCACAATCTCTGAAGGGCTTTGCTCCAGATGAGCAGTTGGCGTTGAGTCAGACTGGAACCAAGCTTTTCTTCAAACCGCCGCTCACGGAAATTCGAGCCTGTTCCGAGATGCTAGCCGAACCAGTTCGGCGTTCCGGAACGGTCGAGCTTCTTAAAAAGCTGAAGGTCGGTCAGTGCCTTCTGTTATCCGATTTCACGCACATCGGAGACTCACTCCAACCCAGCTCCGACTGTATTCAGGTAAGCATCAACTTTCCAACATCTATTATTGAATAAACAAGTAGGAGGATTTATCATGAACATCCCAGATGGATTTTTTGAAAACCCTGTTTCTCCCGAGTACGCTGATCTGCTTTCAACTATGGGCGCTCCAATTTACTTTACAGAGCCTCCATGTTGCCACTCCGGCGATTGTGGATACATCGATTGTGATGGCGTCCCGTTGCATGGCCAGAGCCTCTTCTTTAACTGCGGCTATGTCGTTCCCCCTTTAAACGCCCAATATGAGGATGATCTCCCTCCCTTGTCGTAGAGGGAATAAGGTAGACGCCAGCATCTCGGTTTCTACATAAAAAGGTTGGCTTTCATTGACTAATGTGTACATGTAGTTTGAGGATAAAACACGGGCTTCCCATTCGCCGCTCTCTTTCTGGTCTGTATAAAGCTGGCTAGAGGCATTGTTGACCTGACTCTTTGTTTGTTTGCTTTTTTGAAGGGAACCGTCTATTCTCAGAGACAGCTTCTTGAGCCAACGTCGGTCGGGTTGCCATTCCCCTTGTATGGAAAATCGCTGATCCAATCGTTGTCTTTGTGTATGATTCTGCTCGTTGACGAATTGCTTTTCCTTTCCTATGCGAGAGGTGTAAGTAAGGCTTAATTCTAGTTTTTTCCCTGCGGGCAACCAATGGTAAAGGTTTGCCAAGCGTATGCCGCCGGTATGGAAATCGCCTTGGCTGGTATAGTCCGCTAACAGGTTGAGCGTATGGCCTTGTGGGGAGATACAGAAGCCTTTTCCAAGCATATATTGTTTCAGTTTCGGATTGTAACGTATGCTGGTGGAGAGAGGCATTCTACCTTGATGAGTCTTGAGTAATAATACGCTATTTGTTAAGTTTCCGTACCGGGCAGAAGGTATTCCCCG
>OGYW01002803.1_pt1 | contig 12625 bp, 6 predicted proteins | sample 1576621 | NCBI WGS metagenome assembly OGYW01 (sample SAMEA3541528, study PRJEB24748) | human gut metagenome | biome: human gut; feature: human-associated habitat; material: faeces | place: China | collected 2012 | reverse complement strand
GTATACCACTTATTCCGTTGCAGGAACTTCTGAGAAAGGTATTTACTTTGATGAGACAACGGCAGTTGTATTGAAACATGGTAACGTACTCTCCAACCCTGGACTAAAATGGGAAACTACAGTTTCACGTAATGCAGGTATCGACTTTGGATTTTTCAATAACCGCTTATCTGGTGCTATTGATTTATATTGGAATACCACAAAGGACTTGCTGATGAAAACAACCATTGCTTCCAGTTCTGGTTACTCTTATCAATATAGGAATATGGGACAAACCTCTAATAAAGGTGTAGAACTCCAGTTAGATGCTGTATTAGTGGATGCTAAAGATTTTGGTTTGAATTTCAATTTCAATATCTCTTACAATCGTGGTAAGATTGACAAGTTAAACGGTAGTTCATTCTGGCAAAGTAGTAGTTGGGCAGGAACAGCCGCTGCAGGTATTGAAGACTTCTTGGTAGAAGAAGGTGGTCGCTTAGGTGAAGTTTATGGTTATAGAACTGATGGATTTTACACCGCTGACGATTTCACTTTTGATGCCGAAAAAGGAACTTACGCTTTGAAAGCAGGGGTCAACGATTGCAGTTCTTTAATTGGTGGTAAAGTATACCCTGGTTCCATCAAGTTGAAAGCCAACGAAGAGGGGGAATACAAAAAAGAACGTTTAGGAAATACCGTACCCACCGTGTCCGGAGGTTTTGGTCTGAATGCTCGCTGGAAAGGCTTTGATTTTACAGCTTTCTTCAACTATTCACTTGGAAATAAGATTGTGAATGCAACCAAGTTAGGTTCCAGCTTCTACAGCGGTTCATCCAAAAACTGGAATATCAACGACCACTTTACTTCATCCAACCGCTATTCTTGGATTGATCCTTCAACAGGTACCAACCTCCTGAGTAGTGCTTCTATAAAAGCAAATGGTGAAGCATGGACCATCAACCGTCTGAACGAAGTGAATACTGGCTCCAGCATCTGGAATCCGGCAGCAGCTACAGTTATGCCACTTGTAGATTGGGCTGTAGAAGATGGTTCTTTCCTGCGTGTTAACAACATCACAATTGGTTACACATTACCCAAACTGCTTGTTAACAAACTAAATATACAGAATATCCGTATTTATGTCACAGGATACAATTTACATTGCTTTACTAAGTACTCAGGTACCGATCCTGAAGTTGACTGCTGTACAAGTACACCAATGACTCCGGGTATTGACTATGCTGCATACCCCAAAAGCCGTTCATTCGTAGGTGGTATCAACGTTACATTCTAATTTTAAATACAGAGAAGAATTATGAAAAATATATTAAAATCATTTGCCATAGTAGGAATAAGTGCAGTAGTTTTCACTTCTTGTTCCGACTTCCTGGATCAGACCTCTCCTTCTGAAATGACCGGGGAAGCTGTATTCAATTCAACAACCTATACCCAGCAAGCTTTGAACAAGGTATATGCCGGCCTTACTAAGGATGAAACTTATGTTCAATCAATACCCATTCATTTTGGTATGAACTCGGACATTGAATTAGTGGATGGACTAGGAGCAACCAATTCCAACTCTAACAACGAACGCGGAATATGTAACTACAATCCACAACTGGGCTGGTCAAAGCTCAATAATAACTGGAAAGGCATGTACGAGGCCATTGAAAACGCCAACATTGTAATTGAAGGTATTACAGGTAGTGCATTGATTGCCGAAGGCAATACCTCCAGAAACAAAATGCTTATGTTTAAGGGTGAAGCACTGACTCTGCGAGCCATGCTCTACCTGGACTTAATCCGTACTTACGGAGATGTTCCCATGAAGTTTGAAACAACCAATACAGATGGTTCTAACATTTATCTGGGTAAAACAGATAGAGACATTATCATGGATCGTCTGATTACGGATTTGGAAGAAGCCATTGAGTATTTGCCTTGGGCAGGAACTTCCGGCTATACTACAGAAAAGATCGGTTAAGCCGTTTTCGAGGAAAGAGTTTACATAGTTCAGCATGTTGTACGCATTACTCCAGTTTCCGATTGGGTTGTTAAACGCTGTCATCCCACCCATATTTAATTTATAGACAGAAGAGCTGCGCAGATTAGTCACTGCATTATCGGTAGCACAATCCAGAAAGTTATCTTCAAAACAATCCGGACGGTTGGCTATGCCATTATAAGCTTTATATAGTACGCCTTGAGCAAGTTCCGGCACTCTCCAGGTATCAGAGTCTCCGATCTGCCATGTCACCTTTGTATCCAATGTGTCGTCACAAGCACAAAAGAGAAACAGACCTGCTAAAACGCAACTTCCTAATATATGTTTCATATTGCCATCTATTAATTGTTCAAAATTAAAATACAAAAGAGACTCCGCCTGTAAAAGTACGCGTCACCGGGTAGTTTGTCACACCGGCATTCAGCAATTCAGGATCCAAATCTTTCACGGAAGAAAGCACAAACAAATTTGCACCACGAGCGAAAACCTTCATCTTCTTCACGACCGAACTTGGGGAGAACTGATTGAACGTGTAGCTCAATTCAACATTCTTCATACGGAAGAAGCTTGTATTCTTCAACCAGAAAGAAGAATTGCGGAAATTGTTCTCACCGGCAGTGGTTGTCAGGCGCGGATAACTTCCGGTCGGATTGTTTGCCGGATGATAACGATCTAATGCCAGTTTAGAGTATTTACCTTCTCCATTGTTCCAATAATAAGCATTTGTTGCCCAAGTGTGAACGCCCAGTTCGGAATATCCCTGAAGATACAATCCCCAGCCTTTGTAACTTACATTGAAATCGATGCCCAATGTAGTACGTGGGAATGAGTTTCCGAGTTCCTTTACGTCACGACCGTCAATGATCTTATCGCCGTTCAGGTCTTTGTAGGCGATGTCGCCTTCCTGATAATCGGCAAACGTCTGGGGGGCATGTCCGTTGATGGCTACATCTTTGCCAAATAATCCTTCGGCAACCAGTCCCATCATAGCATCGGTAGAACGCCCCACTGTATAACGGTATTCTTCACCATGTTTCACCTGGTTCCATTTCAATACTTTATTCTTAGACCATACGAAATTAGCTCCTACCGAATAAGACCAGTCGTTGATACGGTCGCTCCAAGTGAACATTCCTTCTATACCATGATTCAAGACGGAGCCCATGTTATCCTGGTAGGTAAAGTTGCCTGTATAATCCCCGTAAGAGGCATCGACAGAACCGATGATGTCCGTATGTTTCTCACGGAAATAGTTTATTTCGGTATATAAGCGGTTGTTCAGGAACAGGCCTTCCACACCGATGTTCCATTCTGCTGCCTTTTCCCATTTCAGGTTCGGATTGCCTGCACGGACAAAAGTGGAATAGTAAGCCGTAGCACCGTTGTTCGTTGTTCCGAACCGGAAGCTGCCGTCTTGTGACCAGGCACGTTCATACAATAAATGTTCGGTGCTTCTGTCATATCCCAAGATACCAGCACTGGTTTTCAGTTTCAGGAAGTTCACGTATTCATTGTCTTTCAGGAAATCTTCATTGCTTAGAATCCAGGCAAGGCCGCCCGCTGCCGAGAAGAAGTATTTATTTCCCGATTTGAAACGGTTGCTTCCCATCAATGCCATGTCGGCTTCCACAGCATAACGGCGGTCATACATATAGTTTAAGCGCAATGCGTAGTTTGCATTGATGATGTCCTGGGTCACTCCCTGATTCGTTGTTTTCGAGTACATGTAAGTCAGCCGTGCCGATACATCATGCTTTTGGTTGAATGTATTCTCGTATGCAGCAAAGGCATTCCAACCCAATGTCTGTTGTAAGGTAGTCGACTTCCGACTCTGTGAAGTGGCTACATCTGTTTTCTTCATCTGGGTGTACATGATCTGTTCCTCACCGGCAAAGTTACGATATGTTTTGATGGCATACGTCGGATAGACTTTGCTCAAAGAGAGTTGCAGGTAATCATAGTTGTCGAAAGAAAGGAAAGCACCGGCTTTCAACCCTTTTGTCAGCATATCAAGATCGAATTTCAAACCGATATTGGTCTGGCTGCGTGTATAACGCTCATCCGTATATCCTCCGTACATTGTTTCCGCGTATGCATTCATCGGACGCAGCAGACTTGCGCCAAACAAAGGAATTCCGTCCGAGCTGGCTAGTCCGGTTTCTTCCGGTGACATAGTCAGCGGGTATTCATTCGGACGATGCGTAGACAGGGCCGTAAATACCTGACCACAGTCCAATTGCCCCCATTTACGCATTTCCATACGTCCGGCAACGTCTGCGGATATAGTCAGGAAATCCGTTACATTGAAGTCGAGGTTTCCGCGAAGAGTCAGACGGTGCAGTTGCGGAGTATAGGTAACGTCTTCAAATCCGCTACCTCCTACATATTCGGCAATCAGGGCATAACGCACTCTGTCGGTACCTCCCGTCATATCGAACGATACTTTCCGATAGTTGGCATTTTTGTTCAATAACTGATCGTACAAATCGACGTTCGGATACAATAGGTCATTGGCTCCTTTGGAGTTTTTATATCCTTCCAGTTGTTTCTGATTATAGTAAGGAGTCAATCCGTCATTTGCACGCGCTTCATTGTACAGATTAGCATACTGATAAGAATTCAGAAAATCAGGAGTACGCGTCATCTGTACCACACCTGCTTCGGCGGTTGCGTTATAAATGCGGCGGTTGGCCTTTCCTCTGCGGGTAGTCACCCAAAGTACGCCATTCGCAGCACGCGCCCCATAAAGAATCTTGGCAGTGGCATCTTTCAGCAACTCGATACGTTCGATTTCTTCAGGAATCAAATCCGCTGCCGGACGTTCCACACCATCGATGATAACAATAGCTGTATTCTCCGACATGCCATGCTGGCCACGGATAAATAAATCAGGCGTATTATTACCCAATCCGCTGACTGTGGAGCGAACTTGCAGACCTAACATTTTACCTTGCAGCATATTAGTCAGCGTCAAATCAGGGAACGTTCCGAACTGTCCGTTCTCCAGTACGCTCGTTGCGCCTACTTCATTCCCTTTATACGTCTTGCCACCATCGGCTCTATTCACCAACGATTCTTCGGTCAGGAACAGAGGCTCTTTCTTCAGGACAATCTTTTCAGGAACGATATTGCTGCCTGTCAGCTTATACACTTTATCTTCATATCCCAAAGCCTCCACCATGACGGTTGCGTCATTCTCGACCTTCGTCTGAAAACGTCCCTTTGCATCTGTATATAGAACGACTGCGCCTTCTCCACAAATGATAGAAACATTCTTCAACGGGCTACCTTTCTCGTCGGTAACAATAGAAACTACTTCCACCAAAGGCTTCTTCGCCGACTTTCTCTTTGATTTATTCTGTGCGAAAGTCAGGCTAGAGCCAACGATAAGGACAAATATGAGCCCTATCAGTCTTATATATCTAATCTTGTTTCTCATATACTTTTCTTTATTTTAGGTATCACCATCCGGGGTTCTGTTGAAGATTATCCAAAGCCGCCACTTCATCCATCGGTAGCGGATACCAATAATTACGCTTGTTAAACGTCCGCACGGCTGTCCTCACCGGAACATACTCGTAAGTAAAGTCGGTCAACTTATAAGTGCAGGCTTTTTCCACTTTCAACTGGTCGGCCGTATAAGAATGATTGATCGGGGTTGCTTTGACACCCATGATCGGATATTCACCCTTAAACAGGTCTTCAGCAATCATCCAACGGCGGATATCATACCAGCGGTGTCCTTCGAACATCAATTCCACACCACGTTCCCGACGATAAGCTTCTCTAAAATCCACTCCATCCGGTAGTTCGCCGATTCCGGCTCTTACACGGATTTTATTCAAAGCCTGACGGGCCGACATCGTACAACCCGTAACGACTGCATCCGGATCACCTGTCGCTTCGTATGAAGCCTCTGCCATATCCAGATAAACTTGTGAAACACGAATGTACACAGCCACCAAACGATATAATTGGAAACCAGCTTCACCAAACAAAGGCACACTTGCTTCCGGCCAAATGAACTTCTTGCACATATATCCGGTCTGTTGAGAGCCTCTCGTAAACTGATTGGTAGAAATGAAGTTCTCGGAGTAACCACCCGAATAAGTAGTCAGATAATAGGGAACACCCTGTAAATTCTTCCCCCATTGCTCACCGGGCACGAGGATATTATTCGTGAAGCGAGGGTCTCTATCCGAATAAGGATTGGTAGTCTTTACCGCATCATAACCGGAACGCGGATCAGTAATCGGATAGTATTTACCGTCGGCTCCCTTACGTTCGTACATATCTACCGCATTTTGTGTCGGAGCATTATAAGGAGTACCTTCGGCACCGGTTTTATTATCGTATGGTTGTGTCAGCCATTGCGCTCTGACGAAAGCAGACCAGTTGCCATGATGCCAACGCAGGAACCATAAATATTCCGGCTGTGCGAATTGATTGGAATTAGGCATTAGCTGAATACTACGATATTCGTCATGATTCATCAGGCGATAATATTCGTGACTTTCAATAGCATTGATCGCCTTTTGCGCACTACGGGCAGCTTCAGCAGCCATCTCTTTTCCATATCCTTTGTTTTCAATAGAATTCAAGTCGTTCTGCATCAAAGGGCTGGCAGCATAAAGCTGTGTCATCGCTTTTAATGCCATGGCGCTTACTCTGTCAGGCCGTCCATGTTCCTCGTCAGGCCAGCTTATAGGTAAATATTCAATGGCTTTATCCAGGTCTGTCTGCATCCAAGCATTGGATTCCTGATAAGTTTTACGGGGAAAGTCAAAGTCGTCCGATGCTCCCCAAAGCTGGTCAAAGATGGGCATTCCGCCATATCGCTTGATAATCTCAAAATAGAAGTAGGCACGCAGAAAATGAGCCTGTCCCAACAGTTTTCTCCTTTGGTCGTCTGTGATGGATTTCACTTGATCTACTCCGCTAATTACACGGTTCACGATACGAAGTCCGGTATAAGCACGAGAAATAGCACTTTTGAAATTCTTCCCATCACTTTTACTTCCTATTTCGAAACGTGTACCGGCATTCTCCAGCCAGTTACCTGCATTGACAAACTTCGACGGATCATTATCGCGAACGGATGCATATTCATCCGATAAATTACCTACCGTTACGTATGTATTCGAATAAGAGTTGATACCATGTGTAAAGATTAATATATCATCATTTTGAAAGATGCGGTCCATGAACCCTAACAAACTGCTATAATCTTTATAAACATCATCTTCGGAAAGTCCGTCATCGGGAGAGCGGTCCAGATAGTCCTCACAACTTCCTACAAACAACCCCAATAGAATGATCCATATCCAATTCAACTTATGTCTTCTCATATCAGTAAATTTAAAGTGTCTCATAATCCTAATCTAAAACCAATGTTATAACGTCTCACCACCGGATAAACATTCTGTCCCGAATGTTCGGGGTCACGGCGGGAATCACCTTTCGAGAACGTCAACAAATTGGTACCGTTGACATATACTTGCAGTTTTGTCAGACGTAAAGGCTGCAACCAACGCTTCGGAATCTGATAATTCACTTCCAGGTTCTTCAAGCGAAGATAAGCATGGTTGGTATATGTGTATGTACTAGCCACCGAATTATAACTTCTCTGAACATGAATACTGGGGCGAATCGGACCGCCTTGAATCGGAGCATCGGCTGTCCATGTATTCAACGTATTTGGTTGAGCCTTGATATTACCTTCCGGGAAATCCCATAAATAGGAAGGAATCGCTTCTTTATAAACGTCCATAGCACTGTACCACAACATATTGAATCCGATTCCTTTGTAAGAACCTCCCAATGTAAATCCGAGGGTAGTAGTCGGATAGTTCAGGTTTTTCATCGGAACCATATCCTTAGCATCAATCATGCCGTCACCATTATAATCGATGTAATACAAGTCTCCCGGAATCAATGTATTATGTGTACCATTGGCAATAGTGGACTGCGCCGAGTTATAAATATCATCCAATGACTGGAAGTTTCCTGTTGCCAGGTATTTATTCACATATCCGATTGACTTTCCGGCTTTTTTCAAATATTCGCTCTGATTCTTCGGGTCATCAATAAAGACAACACGGTTCTCACTGGTTGCAAAATTAAACTTCGCGTAATAATTAAACTTTCCAATACGGTCGTTCCAAGCAATATCCAGTTCAAGACCGTGATTTTTAGTCTTACCCAGATTCACCTGCGGAAAAGCAATACCACTATCGGCCCATGACGGAATCGTATTACGTGTCATCAAAATGTTATTACGCTTTTCATCGAACAAGTCCACAGTAAAGTTTAGTTTACCCCACAAACCTATTTCGATACCGATATTCTGCTTAATAGATTCTTCCCAGGTAGCATCGGGGTCGGCCAATTTTCCTTCTTTGTATAAAGGTCCCCAGTTACTGGTCTGATATTTACCAAACTGCGCATTGGCAGATAGTTGCTCAAACTTCTGAATATAGTTGAAACGGGTAGCACCTTTATCATTACCAACTACTCCATACGAATAGCGCACTTTCAGGTTGGTCAGTACACCTTTGGTCAATTTCTTTACCCATGGTTCTTCACTGATACGCCAACCAATAGAGGCAGAGGGGAAGAATCCGAAACGGCGTCCCGGAGCAAATTTTTCCGAACCAGTGTAGGCACCGTTAAATTCAGCAAGATAACGCTCTTTGAAGTTGTAAGTGACACGGCCTACCCAGTCTTCTTCGTAAGCCGGGAAGTTCATCACACCCGAATTAGCAGTATTGGTTGATTCGTTCATCTTACGGTTAAATACAAATAAGGCACTTACATCGTGATCGCCAAACTGGCGACTATAATTCAATGCTAATTCGTAATAAAGTTTACGTCCGTAAGCCTTGAAACCGTCATAAACACCACCAACAGGCAAATCTCCGGGAGCATTTTCATCCGGATAGCGTTTCTCGGTATAATTATAAGTAATTGTTCCGTCAGCATTATAAATAGGATTGGCGTAATCATACACACGATTAATACGAATATGTGTACGTTGGGCAACCAAATCGTCTTTACCTAAAATCTTACCCGGCATGATCTGGGTAGTCCATGAAGAAGAAGTAGTGTAAGACAATGATGCTTTCAATGACAGTCCCTTTGTAATAAAGTCCAGCTTCTGATTCAAGATTATATCGTAGAAACCTTGATGTTGCTTAATATTACGACTACCTCCTTCGTTCATCAGACAGGCTATATTTTGATCGGAACTTAACCCGTCTCCCCATATTCCATTACTATATTTAATCGGAAATTCATTACTTGGAGCCGTAAAGAACGTTTTAAAAAAACGTTCATCCGGAGAATCGACATTCTCATAATAAGACGGTTGGTTCTGATAACCCATCTTACCGGCCACATTGAACGAAAGTTTAGTAGTACTTGTGATATTGAAGTCGAAATTACTACGCCAGTTATAACGACGGTAAGAGAAGGAAGGATCGAAATCCTCTTGTTTGGTAGTATTAAAAATATCTCCGTCATGCAAATAACCCAAAGATACGAAATAACTCATTTTCTTCGTACCACCACGTACATTAAGATTATAAGCCTGTTCATAACCTACATTCTTTACCAGTTCTTTCCACCAGTCCACTTCGGGAAAGACATCATTATACGGGCCGTAATTTCCGGTAGCATACGCATTCTCCCATGCGGCAATGGTAGATTCGGGAACCATTGCTCCCCAATTACCATCATTGGCCTGTGCTCTGTTATACTGTTTCATAGAGGTCACATAGTCAGACCATTCAGGAGCGGCAGAAGGTTGTTTAAAACCAAAGTTAGCTGTGAATGATATTTCCGGTTTCTGTTCGAGTCCGCGTTTGGTAGTCAGCAGGATCACCCCATTCGCACCTTTCACACCGTAAACCGCAGTTGCCGAAGCATCTTTCAGTACGGAAATAGATTCGATTTCATTCACATCTACATCGTTGAAGTCACGTTCGATACCGTCCACCAATACCAGTGGATCCGCTTCTCCCCAGGTAGACTTACCACGAATCAATAAAGAAGCCTTATCAGCTCCCGGCTTTGAGGTGGAATTGATGGCAACCACGCCCGGCATCTGCCCTTGCAAAGCTTCGGAAACGGAGTTCACACTACCTATCTTTAATAAATCATCTCCTTTTGCCGTGGCAATGGAACCGACACTGGATACCTTTTTCTGTACGCCGTATCCAACCACTACCACTTCCTCCAGTGTCTCCGTATCTTCTCCCAAAGAGATTACGCCTAAAGTCGTTTTATTCTTTAAATCCAGTTCCAGAGTTTTATAACCCACATAAGAAATGACAAGTATGTCTCCTTTCGATGCCTTCACAGTAAAATTACCGTCAAAATCAGTAATCGTACCGCTTCCCGTACCTTTCACGCGAACACTGACTCCAATCATCGGTTCACCGGATACTGCATCCTTCACTTGTCCCTTCCAATAGATTTGTTGTGCCTGCACGTCCAGCGCACAAAGCAAAAAGCAACAAAGACAGAAGAAAGAAAAATAAAGTCTGTTCCTTTTCATAAACATTATTTTTAACTGTTAACAAATTCTTTATCTCATAGCACAAATTAAGCGGGAAAATCTTCAAATGAAAGGGAAGAATCTCCTTAAAACCCGTACAAATGTGCAAAATAGATTTCTCTACTACATTTCTGAACAAATCACTTCCACATTGGCTTTATGACATGCTCTTTGTCTACGGTGATGTTGTATACGCCGTCATTTCCTTTCTTCAGGATGAGCGGAACAATACGTGTTTTACGAGGGGACACGGTGGAATCTGAACGATGAACGTGGTAAACATAGTAATATTTTCCATCCAGACCTTTAAATACATCTCCATGTCCTGATCCGTTTTCTCCTACGAGACTGCGATGAATGATCGGACTGTTCGGATGCTTTTTCCACGGACCGAAAGGGGAAGAAGCAGTGGCATAACCTACCGAATAGTCGATATTCATAAAATGATTGGCAGAATAGAAGAGGTAATATACCCCGTCCCACTTCATAACAGTCGGTCCTTCCATCACCGGTGCAGACTTATAGTTCGGAGTCTTTTCCCAAGGCTCCGTACAGTCCATACATTGTTTCAATGTTTCCGGTTTGATACTTCCTTTCTTTATGTCAAACTCGGCTACCCAAAGGTAATTACCTTTATTAAAGCGGACATGATATAGGTAGTACTTCCCATCATCATCCTTAAATAGGAAAGAGTCTATATTCTTAGCGGAAGCGTCTATCGGCTTGACTTCCTTCTGCCGGAAAGGTCCGAATACCGATTTTGAGGAAGCAATTACTGTTTGCTCATTAGCGGTATAAGTGAAATAATAAGTTCTTTTATCCTTAAAGTATTGAGGTGCCCAGAAGCCTTTTTCACCATACGTTCGATCTCCTTTCCGCAGAATCAGTTGCAGGGAACTGCCATCAGGCACTGTCCAATGCTCCAGATCGGTCGATTCGAGGATAGCAAAGCCCTGTGGTTCCTGATTGCGTGTGCCGGTGAGGTAATACTTTCCGTTTTCCACATAAATTGTAGGATCGGCATAAGTGATCTCCTTCTCATTAACCGAATCAGCCCGTACCCCAGTGACAGACAAACCAATGATTCCTAATGCGAGAATAAGTCTTTTTGTCATTTTATGTTTTTTCATACCTATTTTATTCTATATCTGATCTTTATCTCATCTACAAAATTTCAATCTAACATCCAAACCAAACCGGGTTTCTCCCCTGCGAGATTCCATATTGATTCATCCCAGGAAAGAGCCTTGGCAGCATCTATCGGGGTGCTCATCGTAGAAAGACCATTGTAACGGTCGGCACCAAAGTTTTGTGCTGCGTAGTTGGGTATTTGTTCATCTACGATAGCAGGCGTATTGGCAGAAAAACGACATTCCATATTCGGATTCGCATAGCAATTATTAGCCTCATTTTTGTTAAAGCGTCCGCAAATTCTTCCCGACTTAGGTGCACCGTTAGAGAATAATTTCCGGTTCCAAGCCACACAATGTGTTACGGTGATTCCTGTCGCCTTGTTAGCAAATCCCATAATACCGCCTACCTGATTTTGAGCGGAAATCTCGCAATCGGAATAACAATAAGAGATCACAGCTGTCGGACTAGGATCTACAAATCCGGCAATACCACCCGCAGGATTCGCCACTTTCATCGGGAAAGCTTGTGCAAGACCTGAAGAATAACACTGCGTAACGATAGAATATAACATACGTCCAACGATGCCTCCTACACATGATTCAGTCACAATATCCCCAGTGGAAGAGCATTGAGAGATCGTTGCTCCGCCTCTCGTTTCCCCACAAATACCGCCGGCGCACCATACGGCAGTAATATCCGTTGCCGATGTACACTGATGAATTTTACTATCTGCACCATGAAGTCTTGCACAGATACCACCAGCCTGACCGTTATCCCAGGCAGTCGCTCCCGTTCCCGAAGTTAAAGAAATCGTACCGGATACCCGAACATTCTCCACAATACCCGGAGAAGTAGCAGCTCCCACCTGTCCGGCAAGGATGCCTGCCATCTTTGTATTGGCTGTAATCTGCGCATTTTCAAAGTTTATATTGGAACACTTACCAACCAAC
>OGYW01002799.1_pt1 | contig 12646 bp, 10 predicted proteins | sample 1576621 | NCBI WGS metagenome assembly OGYW01 (sample SAMEA3541528, study PRJEB24748) | human gut metagenome | biome: human gut; feature: human-associated habitat; material: faeces | place: China | collected 2012 | reverse complement strand
AAGAAAATATAGACCTATACTACAAAAATAAGCCACGGATATTTGCAACTGTGCCGAAATACCGGTTTTGCCAGGGATGAGTGGACGCATATTCCCGCTTCCGGTGAAATGGTTGCTGTTTTGAAGTTTAGTCCGCTTCCGATGGATACTGAGAGCTTTGATTTCGTAGAGATGCCGGGTAGTGATGAAGGATGGATAATTTATGGTATACAGCTCAACGGAGAGAAACCTCGGGTGGATATTCCCGAACGTTTGCGGAATAAGAAACCGGATGAGGTTTTGCCATTGCCCGGACCGGAACTGAATGTGGGAAAGACTGTCATAAAGGGGCGGATATTGGGGTATAAACCAGAGTATGGAGTGACGTTACGCTACTATGACTCGCCTTGGTTCTTCATGTATTTCACCGGTAAGGACTTGAAGATAGCGGAGGATGGCACGTTCCGCTATGAGACGGAGGTGCTGTTGCCGAGCGGTGCTACGCTGTGGATATCCCGTTCGAAAATAGAATTGTTTCTCGTTCCGGGTGGAGAACTGGATGTCACAATCAATCTGCCTGAAATATTCTATTCGCAAAGCCGTCTTTTAAGCCGGAAAAGGGATGGTGTAACGGATAGCCGTGTTTGGTTTGAAGGAGACTATGCCGGTCTGAATACCGAGTTGCTGCGGTTCGGTGAAATGAAAAGCTTATCGGGAACTGATGATTTTTATGCAGATATTTGTGGGATGACTCCGCAGGCATATAAAAAGTATCTGTTCGGGCATTATGAAGATGTGCAAAAGAAACTTGTAAAAAACAAGGATATGAGCCAGGCTTGCCGTACTTATATCCGGGCAAATCTGGATATGAATCTGTTCAGCCTTATCTATAATTACAAGAGTAACCTTAGTTATGCCCCGATGTTTTCGGGCAGGAAGGGGGTGAAAAGGGCGGACATGACGGTTGACAGTACCTCATACTTCAAGGAAATACTGCAACTGGATATTCTGCATACCCCCGAACAGAAATATTACAATTATTATACGGACTTTGTGAAGACCGCTACCGGAAATCTCCGGGATAAGTTTGTGCAAGACCCTCTTTGGCCGGACATGCTTCTTGCCGGGCGTGCTTCCCGTAATCTGAGCAAGTACATGCCTTTGACTGAGGAAGAGTGTCGGACGGTGGACAGCATCGCTTCTCCCGACCTCAGGCAATTGTTCCTGATGAGAAACGGGAGGATTGAAGCCGAACTGAAATCAGAGTTGGAAGCTACTAAGGGAAAGACCGGATATAAGATTGTTGAGGTGGAAAAGGAGGTAGCGGCAGACAGTTTGTTGCAGGTCATTACTCGTCCTTATCGTGGCAAGGTGGTACTGGTGGATATGTGGAACACCTGGTGTGGCCCTTGTATGCGGGCCATGAAAAGCCTGAAACCGTTGAAAGAGGAGCTGAAAGAGGTGGTTTATCTATATATTGCCGACGAAACATCTCCTGAAGGAAAATGGAAAGTAACGATACCGGATATACCCGGTATTCACTGTCGCATTAGCAATGAGCAAAGTACGGCATTGGCAAAGCTGTACGAATATCCGGGTATCCCGACCTATTTCGTCGTGAACCGTGAAGGAGATATCTCCTACAAAGCAACCGGATTTCCCGGAGTGGAGATACTACGGAATGAACTGACCAAGTAACTGTAAATAGTAAATCGTAAATCCTTAAATAGTAAATAACTCCATGGGTCTGTTTTTTGTTTATATACTCAAATCTTCTGTTTGCCTGGCGATATTCTATCTGTTTTATCGCTTGTTGCTGGCACGCGAGACGTTTCATCGTTTCAACCGTTTTTCATTGTTGGGCATTTTACTGTTGTCCTGCCTATTGCCTTTGGTAGAGGTAAGTGTGAAGCAGGAGACGGAAGTGCACCAGACGATGCTGACATTGGAACAGTTGCTGATGATGGCGGATGCAGTGAATGCCACTGAGGCCGGAGCAAGTGCTGAAACGGCAACAGTCACCTGGATACAAGTGGCGCTGCTTGTCTATCTGGCAGGAATCGTTTTCTTTGCCTTCCGCAACGTATGTTCGTTGGTACGGTTACTGATGTTGCTGAAATCGGGTAAAAAAGAGGATATCGGCAGCTACTTACCGAGCAGAAAGGAACGTGTCACTCTGATTGTGCACAATCGTGACATAGCTCCGTTCAGTTGGATGGGATATATTGTCATTTCACGGAAAGACTTGGAGGAGAACGGACGGGAAATCCTTATCCATGAGCTTGCTCATATCCATAACCGCCATTCCTGGGACTTGCTGGTAGCCGATGTCTGCATTTTCTTCCAGTGGTTCAATCCGGCATCATGGCTACTGAAGCAGGAGCTGCAGAATATCCATGAGTTTGAAGCGGATGAAACGGTAATAAAGGAAGGTGTGGACGCAAAACAGTATCAACTATTATTAATTAAAAAAGCTGTCGGCACAAGGCTCTACTCTATGGCCAACAGCTTTAATCACAGTAAACTTAAAAAACGTATCACTATGATGTTAAAAGAAAAATCAAGTCCGTGGGCACGTTTGAAGTATCTTTATGTACTTCCGGTAGCTGCCATTGCAGTGACAACTTTTGCCCGTCCAGAAGTCTCCGATAAGGTTGAGGAGATTTCAAGTGTCAAAGTTAACGATTTGGCTGCAATTGTAGAAACAAAAGTGGTGGAAAGTGTAGGAGACACAACGAAACCTGCCGATGTGAAGTATGTACCTACGGAAGTCCGCAAGCAGTTGAAGGGAACTCCGGTCTTTGAACTGGTAGAGGAGATGCCGGAATTTCCCGGAGGTGGAATGAGTGCTCTTATGGGTTATCTGAAAGACAATATGCGCTATCCGGCATCTGCCAAAGAGAAAGGTACGCAAGGGCGTGTGACTGTCCAATTTGTGGTGGATAAAGATGGAAGTATCAAGGAACCGAAACTTCTCCGTTCTGTAGATAAGGATATGGATGCTGAAGCGTTGCGTTTGATAAGTAATATGCCGAAGTGGAAACCGGGGAGACAGAAGGGGCAGCCGGTGGCGGTGAAATATACGGTTCCGGTGATGTTCAGTTTGGATGATGACAAACTTGAGAAAACTTCTTCTGCCAATGGTATTACAGTTGAAGGATATGCAGGTAATGGGAAAGAACCACTGTATATTGTGGATGGAAAAGAGGTGACACCATCTGTCATGAGTGCATTGGATCCTGATAAGATAGAGCGTGTAACGGTTTTGAAAGATAAATCTGCCACGGAATTATATGGAGAAAAGGGAAAGAATGGTGTTCTTTTGATAACCCTGAAACAAGGAACTCCAGGTATAGTTATCCGTCGGGATAAAGAGGTGACAGAGAACGCTAAAGTACAGCATAACGGTAGTCTTGATTTAACGAAGACTATTTATATTGATGGAGAAAAGGTTGATTTGGGTACTAAAACTATCGATGATTTAATACCTGCGGAGAATATTGAGAGCATTGAGGTGAAGAAAGAGGCAGGTGGAAAAGGTGAGATTTACATTGCTACTAAAAAAACTAAAGCTGTAGAAAAGACTTCCGTTCAAGGTAATATGAAAGTGGAAGGCAAAGTGGTGGATGAGCAGGGCGAGCCTATTATTGGTGCGGCTGTTCTGATAGAAGGTACCACTACGGGAAGCGTTACCGATGTCAATGGTAATTTTGTCCTTTCTGTTCCTTCTAAGGATGCTGTATTGGTTGCTTCGTATATAGGCATGGCTACCAGCAAAGTGAAGGCGCAATCCAAGCTTACGATTACACTAAAAAATGAATAGTCTCTAACAACTATGACAAGTAAAATTCTTTCTTTGTTTCTGATTCTGATAGCTGTGGGGGCAGGGCTTTGCTCTGCCCAGACAGCAGGTAAGAAATATTATTTAGTGGATGGCCTTTTCTTCGAAGGCATGCCACCTTGTGTGGATTCGGATAATGTAGCAGCCTACGTTATACATAAGGACGGCGTGGGACACGAGGTTACAGAACTTCGTTTGTGCAGGGATTTTGTGCTGCCTGAAGATGTGAGAAAATACGCTACTCCTGCTGAAGAGGTGTCTGGTGCGGAAGCCTTTTTGATGAGTTATCGTGGAGGGATAGGGCAGAAGCTCCCGATAGTCTCTGTCGTACGGACTCTGAAGACAGAGGAATGGATAGGTAAACCCTTTCCAGAATTCAAAGTAAAAGATACCGCAGGGAAGGAGTGGACTAATACCGATGTAGTGGGCCGTCCTATGGTCTTGAACTTCTGGTATACTGGCTGTGGCCCTTGTATCCGTGAAATGCCGGAGCTGAACAAATGGATGGAAGTCTATCCTGATGTAACCTATCTTGCTACGACTTTTGACAGTGCTGCACAAATAAAGAAAATTGTAGAGAGCCGTCCTTTTCTCTTTACCCAGATAGCCGATGACTTGTTTTTCTTCGAGACCTTTCATGTGAGCGGTATGCCGGTCACTATACTGGTGGATAAGAAAGGTATTATCCGCCATATAGAACAAGGTACTGGAACTGCGAAACTTCGGTATATACAGGATAAGTTGCAGAAACTTGTCAGCGAATAATTCTTTCTTGATGAATAGGGATAAGGATTTCAGAGGATTTCTTTTGCTCTTTCACAGATTATCATACCTTTGCGAATATAAATCTAAGGAAGGGGAAGGTTATGATAAAACATCTTTTTTTAATATTGGGACTGCTTGCTGCGCTCACTTTTGCCGAGCCGGTTCTGGCTTGTACATCTGCCGTCGTTTCCGGAAAGGTTACTCTTGACGGCCGTCCGTTGCTATGGAAAAACCGTGATACGGACTATCTGCGAAATCATGTAGCTTATGTGAAAGGTGAGAAGTATGACTTCATTGCCGATGTGAATAGTGACAATTTCCCTGATTTGAAGGAGGCATGGGTCGGTACCAATTCCGCCGGCTTTGCCTTGATGAACACCCAATCCTACAATCTGGTGGAAGTGAAAGATGGGGAAGAACGGGGTGCCGCCAACGGGAGGATTATCTACCGTGCTTTGGAGGTTTGTGCCACGGTGGAGGACTTCTGCCATTTTCTTGATACCATCACCAAGCCCAGCCTGATAGAAGCCAATTTTGGCGTGATTGATGCCAAAGGCGGTGCCGCCATGTTTGAGGTGGATTACTATAAATATACGATGTATGATGCCAATGATCCGAAAGATGCTCCTTACGGTTACATTGCCCGTACGAACTTTTCTTTTGCCGGTGAGGTGAACCGGGGAGCGGGTTATGTACGCTATATGGAGGCAGACCGGGTATTGATGAAGGCTTCTGCAACGGGTGGGGTGACACCTCAGGGTATCTTCAATGACCTTTCACGTTCGTTCCGCAATTGCATGCTCGATATTGATTTGAGGAGCGGGAAGTTTAATCGCCCGCAAGGTTCCGGTTGGTTTGTCGACCAGGATTTTATTCCCCGTAACAGCACTTCTTGTTCCATTGTGGTGCAGGGCGTAAAACCGGGTGAGAAGGCAGAACTTACTACGATGTGGACAATGCTGGGATATTCTCCTACGGGCATTGCCGTGCCACTTTGGGTGAAGGATGCGGATAAATTTCTGCCTTCGATGGTATGTTGGGACAAGGCGTGTGCTGCCGCTCCGCTCAGTGATTGGTCACTCCGGCTTTCCAATAATGTCTTCTGTTACAATCAGGGGATGGGAACCAATCGTTATCTGAATTGGGAAAAACTGTACAATATGGAGAATAACGGCTATATGCAACAGCTTGTTCCGGTGGAGGCGGAGGTGTTTCGCCGTACATGCCCATTGTTGGACAGTTGGAGACAGCAAGGAAGCATTGATTCTCAAGAAATGCAGAAGCTTTATCAAGATGTGGAAGCACTTGTCCGAAAGGCTTATACGCCTTTGATGGAGCAATGACAGTATTCCAGTATTTCTCTTTCCTGCTCAGGGTGGAACCAGCGGATTTCCTCGTCCCGTTTGAACCAGGTCATTTGCTTACGGGAATAGATGCGTGAGTTCTGCTTTATCTTCTCAATGGCAAAGGGTAATGTCCATTCGCCGTCCAGGTACTTGAATATTTCTTTGTAGCCTACTGTATTTAGGGAATTTAGACTTTTATGCGGATAGACCATGCGCGCTTCTTCCACCAAACCCTCTTCCACCATTTGGTCCACCCGGCAGTTGATGCGTTCATAAAGCTCTTCCCGGTCACGCGTTAATCCTATTTTGATAATACGGAAGGGGCGTTCTTTCTTTTGTTGGGTGCGGAAGGAAGTGTAGGTCTTGCCCGTCATATAGCAGATTTCCAAAGCATGGACTACGCGTTTTGGGTTTTTCAAATCTACTATTTTGTAATATTCCGGGTCCAACAGCTTAAGTTCCGCACAAAGTCTTTCCAGACCTTCTGTTTCGTATTTGTACAGCATGAGTTGGCGTGTATCGGCATCTACGGTCGGAATGTCGTCAATGCCTTTACAGACTGCATCTACATACATCATTGAGCCTCCGGTCAGCAGTATGGTGTTATGCTTTGTAAACAAGTCTTCCAGCAGCTTCATTACTTCCGCTTCGTATTGGGCGGCACTGTAATAGTCTGTCAGCTTCAGGGTACCGACGAAGTGATGCTGTACCCGTTGCAGCTGCTCCGGTGTAGGGGCAGCCGTGCCTATCTTTAAATCTGCATAGAGTTGTCTCGAATCGGCCGAGACGATACAAGTATGGAAATGTTCTGCCAATCGGAGGCTTAATTCTGTTTTGCCTACTCCGGTGGGGCCGATAAGTACGATTAGGGTGTGCATGCGGGTATAAAATTTAGGCGCGAACCATAACAATCCGCGCCTTTCTGAAGGGGAATAGTGTCTGTTTAATATTTCTCTTCTTCGAAGGAGTTCCCGGCTTCGTCCAAACCGCCGAAACCCTCTTTGTCGAAATCTTCCATATCGAAGTCTTGGTCGCCGTAAAAGTTTTCGTCCAAGTCCAGGGAACCGCCGGCAGCTGCCATTTCTTCAAAGTCAACGGTCTGCTTGGGAGCTTCACCCGCTTTCTTGGTGCATTTGGCGCCTTTCATTTCTTTTCCGGTAATGATTTCAGAAAGCTCGATGAAGAAGCAGCGTTCAGTCATATAATCGAATACATAGAGAAGTTTCTGCTTCTCGTCTTCAACCAGTTCGCTCAGCTGGGTCTCTTTCATCACCCAACTGTCCATTTCCGGATTGTCGTCCATTTCTTCCAGCGTAATTTCCTTTTCTTTTTCCCAGTCATCATCGCAAATGAAGAAAGAAGTCATCTGGTCGTTGGTGTAACCTGCCGACTTTAGAATCGCCTCATGGAAGTCATAAAAGGTAGCTTCCGGGTCTATCTGTATTTCTCTGACAAAATCGTCCACCTCATCAGAGATGATTGTAAATCTGTAGATCATGATGATTTATAATTTATGATTTCTGACTTCTGATTTTGTGTAAATCATACGTTTTTCATTTTCCTGCGGGGATAATGCCGCGGGCTGATTCACGTATAAAGTTTACGATATAGCTTATTTCCGGTGTCATTTCCATTTCATCCTCGATTTTCTTCAAGGCATCCGTATTGTTCAGGCCGCCTTGATAGATGATGCGATAGGCATCATGGATTTTCTCGATGGTCTCGTTGGAGAAGCCGCGTCGGCGTAACCCTACCACATTGATTCCCGCATAGCAGATAGGCTCGCGTCCGGCAATGATGTACGGCGGGATGTCCTTGCTGAAACGGCAGCCGCCCTGTATCATGCCGTAACCACCTACATGGCAGAATTGATGCATCAGTACATTGGCGCTGATGATGGAATAATCGTCGATGACAATTTCACCCGCCATTTTTGTAGAGTTGCCAATGATACAGCCGTTGCCTATTAGGGCATCATGCGCCACGTGTACACTTTCCATCAAGAGATTGTTGTTGCCGACAATGGTTCTGCCTTTGGCAGCTGTACCGCGGTTGACAGTTACGTTTTCACGTATGATATTGTTGTCTCCGATTTCAGCAGTGCTTTCCTCCCCTCTGAACTTTAAATCCTGGGGAATGGCACCGATAACGGCTCCCGGGAAAATGGTGTTTCCATTGCCGATGCGTGCACCGTACAGAATGTTGGCGTTTGCCATAATCTTGTTGTTATCACCGATTACCACATTCTTGTCAATGAAAACAAAAGGAGCAATTTCTACGTTTTCCCCGATTTTAGCTTCGGGATGAATATACGCTAAGGGACTTATCATATTATTTACGATTTAGCTATTTACAATTTACGATTGAGATTACTTGCGATTTACTGTATATACGATTTTACCCGAAGGTGATAATTCTTATGGGTAATATGAATCGTAAATCGTAAATCTTCTAATCGTAAATCTATTTATTTGTTCTTAACTATTTGTGCCATAAACTCTGCTTCGCAGACCACCTTTTCGCCTACGAACACATAACCTTTCATGGTGGAGATGCCGCGGCGTATGGGGGCCATCAGCTCTACACGGAAGATGAGCGTGTCTCCCGGTACCACTTTCTGGCGGAATTTCACACCGTCAATCTTCATGAAGTAGGTGGAGTAACGTTCCGGTTCATCCACCGAATTCAGTACAAGCAAACCTCCCGTCTGTGCCATTGCCTCTATCTGCAATACACCGGGCATTACGGGTTCCTGCGGGAAGTGTCCCTGGAAGAAAGGTTCGTTGGAAGTTACGTTCTTGACACCTACAATGTAGTTGGCACCTATTTCTATGACTTTGTCCACCAATTGCATCGGGTAACGGTGAGGCAGAAGTTCGCGGATGCGGTTTACATCCATAATCGGTTCGCGGTTGCAGTCGTAGGTAGGAGCCTGTATTTCGTGCAGGCGGATTTCCTTGCGCATCTGGCGAGCGAACTTATTGTTGATGGTGTGTCCCGGGCGGGTAGCGATGATACGGCCCTTGATGGGCTTGCCTATCAAAGCCAGGTCACCGATGACGTCGAGCAACTTGTGGCGGGCGCATTCATTGGGCCACACCAAAGGTTTGTGGTTGATATATCCCAATTGTTTGGCGTCCATGTGAGGAACACCCATCACATCGGCCAGCTTGTCATAGTTCTCCTGGGACATTTCGCGTTCGTAAATAACAATCGCATTGTCAAGGTCGCCGCCCTTGATAAGACCGGCTTGCAGCAACGGCTCAATTTCGCGTACAAACACGAAAGTACGGCTTGCGGCGATTTCATCCTTGAACTTCGTCATGTCTTCCAGCGTTGCAAACTGGTTGGGGAGGATGTTGGAGTCGTATGATACCAATACATTCAAGCTGAAGTTCTCGTCCGGCAATACGATGATGGAAGAGCCGGTTGTTTCGTCACGGAATTCAATTTTGGACTTGATGATATAGAAATCTTTTACGGCATTTTGTTCTACAGTGCCTACGCGCTCTATTTCGTTGACATAATATTGGGCGCTTCCGTCCAGAATGGGAAATTCCGGTCCGTTTACCTGTATCAGGCAGTTATCGATACCCAATGCATAGAGGGCTGCCATACCATGCTCCACTGTGCTCACCTTTACTCCGTTTTTGGAGATTACAGTTCCACGGGTAGTTTCGGATACGTTGTCTGCAACGGCATCGAAGGTTGGCTGTCCTTCCAGGTCGATACGTTGGATTTTGTATCCATGGTTATCCGGAGCAGGATTGAAAGTAACGGTTAGGTCAAGTCCCGTATGAAGACCTTTTCCACTAAGCGAAAAGCTATCTTTCAGAGTCTTTTGTTTTAACATTGGTTACTTATTTAATTGTTGTTTAAGTTCATTCAATTCTTTGCGGAGCTGGCGTAGCTCCACTTGCATTTCCGGCAAACTTCTTTGTACGATGGATGCCTTGAAATATTGTTTCAGCTCCATAGGAGGGGTGCCGATAAGCTGGCTGCCGTCTTTTATGCTACTGGGAACACCAGACTGTGCGCCAAGGTTTACTTTATTGCCAATATGAATATGGCCTGCAATGCCTACCTGACCGCCGAACATGCACCATTCTCCTATCTTGGTAGAACCTGCTATACCTACTTGCGCCGCCATTACGGTGTGGGAGCCTATTTCATCGTTGTGTGCCACCTGGATTAAATTATCCAGTTTCACGCCGCTATGTACGATGGTAGCTCCCATAGTAGCACGGTCCACACACGTGTTGGCACCGATTTCCACATGGTCTTCCAGAATGGTAATGCCTATTTGCGGGATTTTTTCATAACCCTCGGAAGTGGGGGCGAAGCCGAAACCGTCTGCACCGATAACGCAACCGGAGTGCAGGATACAGTGGTTTCCTACCCGGCAATCGTGGTAGATGGTTGAATTGGCGTAAATAATACAGTCATTGCCTACTTTGGCACCGCTGCCAATCGTGACGTGCGGATGAATGACCGTATTGTCTCCCACCTCTGCATGCTCGTCAATGCAGGCAAAAGGCGCAATGTAAACATCCTTGCCAATTTTAGCTGTTTCGGCAACAAATGCCAGAGAGTCAATTCCCACTCGCTTTGGTTTACTTTGCTCATAAAGATTTAGCAATTTAGCAAGACTTTCATACGCATTGTCCACTTTAATCAAGGTAGCTTTCACTTCTTGTTCCGGAACAAAGTCCTTATTTACCAGAACAATGCTTGATTGGGTTTCGTACAAATAAGGTATGTATTTAGGATTGGATAGGAAAGAGATTGCTCCGGGTATTCCTTCTTCGATCTTGGCGAAAGTATGTACGGTTGCATTCTCGTCTCCTACGATTTCTCCTTGGATAAATGTTGCAATTTGTTTAGCAGAGAACTCCATGTCTTATTGTTGTTAGATGGTTTCAAAACACAAATAACGGACTTTTTTTTTATATATCCTTGTCCTGCGGTGAATATTTTATACTTATCTATGCAAACGTTGGTAGCATAAGTAGTATTTTTTTACTTTCTTGGACAGAAGAGAGATATTGAGCATATCCGATGCTTCGGCAATATTCTTGATGCTGCCGTCGTTGTAGAGGATGTCAATACTGTCATCTGCCTCGTCGTACATATTCTTCTCGATGCTGGGGGTAGAGATGAAATATCTCGCTTCGGAGAGAGGGATGTTCAGTTGTTCACTGATTTGCAAAGTTAGTGCTTTTTTCCGTTCCTCACTAATAGGTTCGGTAGAAATCTCAACTTTGAAGATGTTTCGGTTAATCATGCCGGCGCTCAAGGTGGACAAAACCTTGTCCGAATGGCGGCTCCATACCTTGAGGGCAGTCCAGATGTCATTATCGTCCAACTGAATGAAATTCTCCAAACATTCGGGATTGTTGTAGAATGCCTCCCGGCTGATGTCGTTGTATAGAAAGAATTTCAAGGCGGGTGAGGCAAAGAGGTCTATGCCGCGGCTTGCCAGTTCCTTGGCGCGGAGCAGGGCGCTAATCAGCATTTTCTCGTAGGCAACGGAGGTCTTATGCAGGTAGTGCTCCGGCAGGGCTTCCACCCTGCGCGCCCGCGTCCGCGCGAACCAGGACACCCGGCTGATCAGCTCGCCTTCTCAGCCTTCATGAGCAATTCCATGCGCCGGTCGTCCGTGAACGCCACAATCTGCTCCACGACCGCGACGTTCCCGCCCTCGGGCACCGGGCCGGTGAAATTCGCCATATCCGTGCAGGCCCCCCGGCCCGGACAGGCACGGCAGACCGCATCCTCGCCCGGCGACAGGACCATCGTGCTCTGCCCGCTCCGCAGGCTGTACGTGAGCGCGGTGTCCTCGGGCATCTTGCAGCCGCCGCCCCGGTGCGTGCCTGTCCCGCCGACGCAATAGCCCTCGGCGCTCATGAGCACGATTTCCACATCCAGCAAGCTCGGCCAGCGGCGGCAGGCAGTTCCGCACCGCGCTCCAGCGGGCGAGGATCGGTGAGTCCGGGGGCAACGGGGGTTCAAGGGGAGATCGATCCAGCGCGGGATCGAAGTGGAGGCCGTGCGCATACGCTTTTCTCCCAAAAGGCGATCTTGAGAAACGTCGTTTCTCATTTCTTACATTTTTCTCATCCGTATGAGAAAAATACGGGCGTGAAATGCGAAAAAAGCAGCCGCACCTTTTTTGCCCTTGGAAAACGGCAGGGTAGCGCCCTCAGCGGGTTGGAACGCTTCTTGAAAAGCGGGAGGCATATTGTTTCGCGCCATTTGGAGGAATCATGGATCTGTATGCTTTTTTTCAGAGTGAAGTAAAGCCCACCATCGGCTGCACCGAGCCGGGGGCCGTTGCCTATGCCGCCGCCGTCGCCGCCCGCCACCTTCCCACGCAGCCGGAAGGCATCCGGCTGGAGATGTCCGTAGCCATCTATAAGAACGGGCGTTCCGTGGGCATCCCGGGGACGAACGGCCTGCGGGGGCTGACGCTGGCGTGCGTGCTCGGCGCGCTCGGCGGCAATCCCGACAAGGGGCTGATGGCGCTTGAGGACATCCCGGCGGACACTGTGGAACAGGCGCAGGCCTTCATTGATGCCGGAAAAATGGCGGAAGAGGTCGTACAGGGCACGCCTTCCATGTGGGCGCGGGTGACGCTTTCGGGCGGCGGGCATACCGTCTCCTGCACGGTGGCCCGCAAGCACGACCATGTCGAACGGCTTGTGGCGGACGGGGC
>OGYW01002792.1_pt1 | contig 12669 bp, 12 predicted proteins | sample 1576621 | NCBI WGS metagenome assembly OGYW01 (sample SAMEA3541528, study PRJEB24748) | human gut metagenome | biome: human gut; feature: human-associated habitat; material: faeces | place: China | collected 2012 | reverse complement strand
AAGCCGCAGCAAAACCAACCGCACCCATAACATTTTGTGTGCCGCTTCGGTTTCCGCTTTCCTGTCCACCGCCCACAATTTGCGCCGTGAAAGGAGTACGTGCCTTCAGGAACAAAGCTCCCATTCCTTTAGGACCGCCGATTTTATGAGATGAAATTGAAAGAGCATCAACACCCCATTTTTTCACCGACAAAGGCACCTTGCCTAAAGCCTGGGTAGCATCCACATGAAAGAGAGCCCCAGCGTTGTGGGCAACCTTCGCCAAGGCAGGAATATCCATAACGCTACCTATTTCGTTGTTTACTGCCATGATGGATACCAGCATTACGCGATCCGTTATGACTTCCTGCAACGCTTCGGGAGTAATATGACCAGATGCATCAGGATTAACATAGGTAATCTGAGCACCCCAGCGCCCCAAAACTTCTACCGCTTCTAAAATGGCTTCGTGCTCTAAAGTGGAAACCACTACCTGGGGAACGCATTCATGATTTCCTGTTTGTTCTGCCTTCATCATGCAGGCATCTACTATGCCAAACAATGCCGCATTATCTGCCTCTGTAGCACCTGAAGTAAACACCAGCTCATCAGGGCGTGCCCCTATGCTGCGCGCAATAGTTTCCCTTGCCTGCTCAAGCGCACGAAACGCCACCCGCCCCATTTCGTAGAGCGAATTGGCATTACCAGTACCGAAGCGCAGTCCTTCAACACCCGCCTCTAAATAAGGCAGCATTGCCTCTCGTGCTTCTTTACACAAAGGTGCTGTTGCCGCCCAATCCAAATAAGTAATCTTCGTCTGATCTGAGGCTGCGTTTACCATCTATTCTCCCCTACTGTATCAGCGCGTTGCGCCCCGCCTACCAGCTTAGCGTAAAAGCCTCATCAGCTTTGCACGCTGTCCTACCAGCTTAGCGTTCTGCCTTATCAGCTTCACGTCCAATCCTACCAGCCTCGCGTAAAAATCCAATTGCTTCTTCTGGATTCGGCTGGGCAAACACGCCTGATCCTGCCACCAAAACATCAGCGCCCTGCGCACATACCAGTCCCGCTGTACGACCAGCACTAATACCACCATCTACCTCGATGAGCAAATCAGGATTTAGACGTTTTGCCATTGCAGCAACTTCGCCAACCCGCTCTTCGCTTCCTTCAATATAAGACTGGCCTGAAAAACCAGGAAACACGCTCATGACTAATACCATATCCAGATCAGCAATATAAGGCTCAAGGCTCTCTATTGGATAATCTGGCTTTAGTGTAAGAGCAGGATGAGCACCAGCTTTGCGAATTCGATCAATTACCTGACGAACCTCATCATCATCTCGCAAGGTCTCCATATGCACGGAAACCCAGTCAGCGCCTGCATCTAAATACCAATCTAGCTGCTCTAAGGGGTTAGAGATCATCAGGTGAATATCCAGCGGAATATCCGTTATTCGTTTCAATTGCTTTACGAAAGGGACACCCAACGTAAGATTAGGAACGAAATGACCGTCCATAACGTCTACGTGAATAAAATCAGTGCCGCCAGCCTCCAGCATATGAATATCACGTTCCATATTCATGAAATCAGCCGAAAGAATTGATGGTGCAATTTTAATCTCGCCGAACACCCTGTGCCCCTTTCTTTTTGCTTCTCCTAGCTAATGCATGCCCGACTCAAACGTGTGTCTCGCTCTAACATGTGTCTCACTTTAAATGTGTGTCTAACTCTAACGCATGCCTGACTCTAACGTGTGTCTAAGTTCGACATGTGTCTCATTCGTTTATCGGCCATAGTCCATATTTATAGGCTATAACTTATTCATTATTGCGCGCTTCCAAAGAAATTAAAAATTGTTTTACGGCAGGATTTGTAACGAACCCGCCCATATCACCATGCATTCCTATAACACGATGCGAGGGAATAAAAAACGGAAGCGGGTTATGACTACACGCCGAAGATACGGCATGCAAGCCTTTAGGAGTGCCTAGATCAGAAGCGGCTTGCGCATACGTTCGAGTTTGTCCATACGGAATAGCGAGAACGTATTCCCATACCTTTTTCTGAAAATCAGTTCCCCTTGGATTTAAAGGAAGCGAAAACGTTGTGCGCTTTTGCGCAAGATATTCCAAAATCTGACTTGAAGCCTCATTAGTAAGTGTGCATGCCCTGCATTCACCTTCGAATTCTGCAATCCCGAATGCTACATGAGTAAGCGCTGACCCATCGCATCCTATTGTGACTCTGCCCATAGGGGTACGGTACACATAATACGAATGATGAGCATTATTCGAATAAATACTCGGAGATGTTATTTTCGCCTTCACTGACGTGCCTCTGAGTCTTCCAAACCCCAGAATTCTGTAGTAAGTGGTCTACTAAACAACTCCAGCGCAATAGTATCAAGAGCACCATGCTCCCAAACAATAGAACGCACTGCAGTTGCTATAGGAAGTTCAACATTGTAGCGTTGCGCTAAAGGACAAATAGTCTTACAAGCAAGTGCACCTTCAACTACCATATGTGTACGCTCTTCGTATGCTTCAAGCGTGCCACCTTGAGCAAGTGCTTTACCGAAGGTTCTATTTCTTGAATGTTCCGAAGTGCACGTAGCAATTAAGTCGCCCGCACCCGCAAGACCCATCACTGTAAGGGCTTTTCCGCCGCAAGCCGTAACAAGACGGCTCATTTCTGCCATTCCGCGAGTCATAAGCATGGCGGCAGTATTATCGCCATAACCCATTCCATATGATGCACCTACCGCAATAGCGATGACGTTTTTAAACGCAGCGCACAATTCAACCCCGATATAGTCTTCTGAGGTATAACAACGAAACGTTGGTGTAGTAAACAAATCGCGGAAATAACAGGCAATTTCAGTATTTGGAGAAGCTATAACGGTGCCCGCAGGAACGCCAACAACTACCTCTTCAGCGTGATTAGGACCAGAAAGAGCAGCAAGCCTGTCAACATTGCCTAAAACTTCTTCAAAGACTTGCATAGGTACCATACCACTACCTTCTTCAACGCCTTTTGAACACAAAACAATAGGCGTATCAGAAGATATTAAAGGCTTGAGCTGCTCAGCAAATGATCGCGTTAGGCGAGAAGGAGTTACCATCACAATTGCTTCTGCACCATTGACGCACTGAGCCAGATCGTCGGTAGCGCATATGGATTCTGCCAGCATTATTCCTGATAAATAACGAGGATTTCGATGCGCTTGCGTAATACCTTGGGCAACTTGCGCCTTGCGCGCCCACATACAAACTTCGTTTCCGCCTAATGCCAATGTTTGTGCTAGAGCAGTTCCCCACGATCCAGCACCAACAACTGCAATCTTTGCCATGGCATGCCTCTTATTTCTGCTCGGTTCTGTTAACCTACTTGGCTTCTTTACTTTGAATAACTTCTTTGTCTTCTTTTATCTCAGAAATATTCTGATCAGCGTCTTTGCTTTCCTCTATCTCAGAAGCGCTTTGATCAGTTTCCGGTGTCCCTGATGTAACTTCATTGCTACAAGGCTCTTGATCTTGATCTTTATTATCAGACTCTATATCTTCTTGCTGTTTGTCTTCTGAATCTTCTTTATTTGCTTCTTCTTCGTTCTCTGCTTGAGCTTTACGTTTCTTATCGCCAATTTTGTTTTCGTTACCCGCAAGAAGACGTTTGATGTTTTCTCGATGCGCCCAAACAACAGTAAGCGCCGCAATAGTGCAAATTACAACAGAAATAGGATTGCCAGCAAGGAAATAAGCGGAAAGGAAAGGACAAGCAACTGCCGCAGCTATAGAGCCTACAGAAACATACTTGGTTGCAGCAACCAAAATAACAAAAATAGCCAACTCAATAAGAGTTCCTGTAAGACCGAAGGTAGAAACAAGACAACCTACCGCAACTGCAATACCCTTACCACCTTTAAATTTGAGCCAAGGGCTAAAAATATGTCCCCAGATACAACCCAAAAAAGCAACACTTACACAAATTTGGGTTATACGATAATGAACAAATACCTCTTCAGGATTCGGCCCTGTAAGACCAGCGGCAATACAAAGTTCTTGCACCGCAGAAATATCAGTAAACACTTGAGAAGCAAATATCGTTGCTATAACGCCTGATAACACGCCTTTGCCAAAATCAAGAACAAATACCGCAGAGCCGCCAACTTTACCAAGGGTTCTCATGGCGTTAGTGGTACCAATATTACCTGAACCATGTTCACGCACGTCGGTGTGATAAAAGATGCGCGAAATAATAACGCCCCAAGGAATAGATCCCAGCAAAAATGCAATTACAAATAGCAACCCCAGGTATCCAAGACATTCAAGCATTACACTAGTCCTTCTTCTTAAACTTCATACGAATAGGAGTTCCCTCAAAGCCAAAGGTTTGACGCAGGCGATTTTCTAAATAGCGCTCAAACGAAGGTTCAATTAAGTCGGGATGATTACAGAAAAAGGTAAAAAACGGAGGCTCGGTGCCTGTTTGCGTAACATACTTAAGCTTAAGAATGCGTTTGCCCTTTGAAATAGTATGGCCAAACTCACGAATATCCTGAAGCCAAACATTTAAACGGCTCGTAGAAATAACAGAAGAATACTGTTCATAAGCAGTATCGATAGCATCCCAAATTCGATGAACATTCTTGCCCGAAAGTGCCGAAATAGCAATAACCGGAGCATAGCCAACAAACGTTAGGCGGTCTTCGATACGCTCACGAATTTCCGCTTTTGCTTCAGGACCTTCAACCAGATCCCACTTATTAAGAAGAACTACCATTGCGCATCCACGCTCTGCTGCCATGCCCGCAACGCGCTGATCTTGGTCAGTAAGCCCAAGCGTTGCATCTATAACCAGCAGTACCACCTGCGCACGATCAATCGCACGCATAGCACGAACAAAACCATAGTACTCTACGTCTTCATGCACAACGCTCTTCTTGCGAAGACCTGCGGTATCAACAATGGTGTAATACTTACCCTCATGTTCTATTGTGGTATCAATGGCATCACGCGTAGTTCCTGCCACATCCGAAACAATAGAGCGATCGTTATTGGTAAGCTTATTGGTAAGAGAAGACTTTCCCGCATTAGGACGACCAATAATTGCTACATTGATGGAATCCAGCTCGTCTTCTTCTACCTTATCTTCCGGGAATAATGACACTATCTCATCAAGCAAATCGCCCGTACCAGTGCCATGCAAGGCAGAAACAGGACGGGGATCACCTAAACCAAGCTGATAAAATTCCCAAATTTCGCCTTCTTGCTTTATACTGTCAAGCTTATTAACTGCCAACAAAACAGGTTTTTTTGAACGACGCAAAATACGAGCGACTTCCTCGTCGTCAGCATTAATACCCGTTTGACCATCAACCAAAAAAACGATTACATCTGCCTCATCAGTAGCAGCAAGTGCCTGAGACGTAATAGAGCTTTGGAATGCATCGTCACTTCCCATTTCGATACCACCAGTATCAATAAGGGTAAAAGCACGACCGTTCCAATCGGCATTATGATACGAACGGTCACGCGTTACACCACGCATTTCGTGAACAATAGCTTCATTATTTTCCGCAAGGCGGTTTACCATTGTTGATTTACCTACATTAGGGCGACCAACAATAGCAACGATAGGCAATGACATATTCGCTCCTCATGTGCGGTTAATTACAAATATTACGTTTCTTAAGCTTTCAGGATACCACGCAAAGATGCTTAAAGTTGATTCAAAAAAGCAACTACGCTTTCAATTTGATTGTCCGGAGTTGAAGCACCAGCAGTTACCCCTACCGTTTTGGCATCACTAAACCATGTTGGGTCTATTTCTTCAGCGCCTTCAATATGGTAGGTGCTCGCACAGTACTGAGAGCATATTTCATATAATCGAGTGGTATTAGAAGAATTTCTGCCTCCTATAACCACCATGGCATCCACCTGCTGAGCAAGCGCGATAGCAGATTTCTGTCGCTGTGTTGTGGCAGAACAAATGGTGTTTTTCACCTCAACGTCCAAACCACGCCCCTCCAGTGCGGAAAGTACCTCGGAAAGCTTCGCTTCTGATTGCGTAGTTTGAACCACAATACCTATCCGGCAAGGTAAATCAATCGGAATATCTTCTGCAGCACCCACAATGGTACACTCTCCGCCCGCAACAAGAGCGTGAGCGGAAATGCCTTCAACTTCTGGGTGACCCGCTTCGCCCACCACCAAAACATGTCGTCCGTCGCTTGCTAATTTAGCAGCAGCGCGCTGAGCACGCATAACATGAGGACATGTTGCATCCACTACCGTAAAACCGCGATCTTTAATTTCGGTTATTACCTGCGGCACTACTCCATGAGAGCGAATAACCACCTCATCGGCATCAATAGCATCAACGGAATTAGCCACATGAATACCCTGGTCTTCAAGTTCTGCCACTACTCGAGGATTATGAATAAGAGGACCTAATGTGCAAACCGATCCGCTTTCCGCAGAAGCTTTCAGTGTCATATCAAGCGCTCGCTGAACGCCATAACAAGCACCAGCGTGTTCTGCGCGAATAACGCTTAACGTTGCCACTTATGCCTCCTTTTTGTAATCAGGTAAGGTACCAGGATCGAACGGTTCGATTGGATGCTGCTCAAATACTTTCGAATAGTCTTTAGACTCAGGGAATAGTTCTGTCATTTTTACCTCAGAAGCAGGGCAATTAAACGTCAGAGCATAAGCTTGGCGCATGGTATACCAAGCACAAGCATCCATACGTTCATCTTTAGGTAAAAAGTCAAACGAATCAAGAGAAATAGGCTGCCCGAAACGCACCGTTACTTTCGGAAAACGAATACGCTCTCCTTTACGCTTAATGTTTGCAACATTTTCCAGACCAAGAGGAACAATAGGCGCTTTGCCCATACGAGCAATAAGTACGGCACCTGCATGAAGCTCTGGCTTATTACTGCCCTTGCTTCGCCTTGTGCCTTCAGGAAAAATACCAACCCATTCGCCATTTTTAAGCATGCGTGCGGCACGTTTCATCGCAGTACGATCTGCCGTATTGCGCTTGATAGGAAATGCACCAGCACGAGAAATAATTTCCCCTAATAAATTATTTCCTGCAATAAACAAGGTATCGCGCGCCATTAAACGCAACCACGCGCGAGGACGCACTGAAAGAAATGCCACAATTACATCCAGATAAGAATAGTGGGGTGCAATAAGTACGGCACCTGTTGTCTTGCCCCTAAACTCATCTATCACTTCTTGGTTTTCAATTTTCATACGGAAAAATACTCTGAACACGAAGTTCAAAATTCCCGCAATTATATAAATCAAAAGCCGAGGAACATGATTGGTTTGATCATTACCCATACAAGGACGATCCCAAAATTCCTCATGAACATTGAATTGCATGAACTACATCCTTGCTTGTGCTTGCCCGCAAATCATTGCAATAATCTCTTCAATATACTTGCCCGTCGAATCAATAACCGTTGCATCTTCAGCTGGACGAAGTGGTGCAGTATCACGGCTTGAATCCAGCTTGTCGCGCCGAACAATATCGGCAAGTACCTCGTTGTAGTCTATAGAGCCAATTCCGCGATCGACGTTTTGACGAACACGCCTATGGGCACGCTCTTCCGCAGATGCAGTAAGGAATACTTTTACCTCTGCCTGAGGAAAAACCTCAGTTCCAATATCGCGACCTTCAACTACATAATTGCCTTCTGATCCAATACGACGTTGTTGTTCAACCAATGCTTGACGAACCGCCGGCACTGCAGAGACAGGAGATACGCTTCTATCTATTTCTGCTGTGCGAATTTTGTCGGTAATTTCTTCCCCGTCAATAAATACGCGACGAGGAACAGGATCTCCCTCAACATGACCAAAGCTTATTTCATGATTACGCGCTATATCACCAAGCGCCGCTTCGTCATCAAGAGCAATTCCATCATGAAGCGCCTCCCAGGCAACCGCACGATACATTGCCCCTGTATCAAGGCAGGAAAACCCAAGCTTTTTTGCTACTGCTTTGGCAACCGTAGACTTACCAGCACCTGAAGGACCATCTATTGCAACAATCATCGAGCAAGCCCCCTTAATGCATCCAAGAAACGAGGAAAGCTTACCGAAATACAATCAAAGTCAATGACATCAACGGCGCTGTGAGAACAAAGACCAGCCAAAGCCCACGTCATTGCAAGACGATGGTCTTTGCGGGAATTGAATACTAAGCCTTCAGGAACTTCTAAGTCGGGCTGCCCTTCAATATAAAGATTGTCATTTTCTGCCCAAGCATTCACGCCCATAAGCTCCAAACCTTCAATAATAGCTTCAAGGCGATTAGATTCCTTCTTGGTTAATTCGTTCACACCGCGGAATACCGTAATACCCGAAGCATGGGCTGCCACCAACGCAAGAACGGGAATCTCGTCAATTTCTGAGGCAATATGCTGGGAAGGAATTTCGCAACCGCGCAGACTAGGGGTATACGCTGCTTCAATAATTCCGATAGGTTCTTTACCTTCTGCAGTAAGATAACGAACCTCAATAGAAGCACCCATACGCTCAAGCGTACGAATAAACCCTACTCGACCAGGATTTAAGCTTACGTTTTCAATCTGAATAGAGCTTCCTGGTTTTAGAAGCGTTGCGCAAATTAAGAATGCCGCCGATGAAGGATCGCCCGGAACATCAATTTCGTTCGCCTGCAGGGTAACTGGACCTTCAACCCACGCGCGGCGGAAAGCCATACCGGCATTTACACCAAATTCAGGCAACATCAATTCGGTATGGTTGCGCGAAATTGCAGGCTCATTAATAACTGTTTCGCCCTTCGCTCCCAATCCTGCAAGCAAAACTGCAGTTTTAAGTTGGGCGGAAGCCATAGGAGAATCGTAGGTAATAGCTTTCAGATTCGGAGTACCCATGATGGTAACAGGAAGTGTTTCGCATGCTTCAGGTTCAAAGCGAACACCCATTTTCATCAAAGGAGCAATGATGCGACGCATAGGACGCGTTTTCAGCGAATCATCTCCGGTAATTTCTACGCGAATATTCCAAGGCGCTAAAATACCCATCAACAAACGAGCTGTAGTGCCAGAATTGCCACAATCAATAGGTTCATCGGGCTGGCTTGGACCATTTGATCCCCAACCAGTAATACCACCAGCAAGCGAACCGTCAATCTGACGCTCCAGTGCCACCTTTGCACCAAGAGCGGACATAGCAGCAATGGTAGAGCGCACATCAGCAGAATCCAACACACCCGTCAAACGAGAAGTGCCTTGCGCCATAGCGGCAAACATGATGGCACGATGAGAAATTGATTTATCCCCAGGAACCACTGCCACGCCATCTAGAGGACGTGCAAGGGGCTCAATGCGAGTTGCGTTTGGCGAATTCATGAGCTACTCCTTAAACAAAGGGTTGAACGAAACACTAAATCCAGCCTTAATCAGCTGAGTCGAAAGTTTACCAATATCTCCTTCATCAGTAAGAATAAGATCAAGTACCGCGCTTGACGAAGTAATATGATCTATATCTATAGACTGTACGTTACAACCTGCCTGTGACGCAATAGTTGTTATTTCCGCAATAATACCTGGACGATTAGCAAGAGGGATACGAACCTCAAGTAAATCTTCTGTTGCAGGCACCCATTTTGAAGGCAAAGCACGGCGGGCTTGTGCTGCGCGATCAAGTAGTGCTGTAAATTCAGGCTTATCACCTTCACGTAACGTATCCGCATATTCTTTCAAGATTGCCTGAATTTCATCAAGGCCTTCCATGATAGCGCTGCGATTATCGAAAGCGATACCCGTCCACAACACCGGTGAACCAGCTGCTATACGAGTGGAATCCTTGAAACCACCTGCAGCCAAACGGAACAATGCTTCCTGATCTCCTGCATGACGAACTGCCAGTTCTACTAAAGACGAAGCTACAAAATGAGGAACGTGGCTTACGATAGCCACCACTTCATCATGGGTATCACGAGGCAGTGATACCACCCGTGCGCCAATACCGGTAAGCATTTCATGAAGGTCTGCATAGTCTTCAGCAGATGTTTCTTCATCAGGGCACAAAACCCAATGAGCGCCCTGGAATAAGACATCGCTTGCCGCTTCAATTCCACTTTTTTCCGAACCGGCCATAGGATGACCCGGAATATAGTTTTCTGAGTGAACAAGAATTTCTTTTGCCTGCTGACTTACAAGTGCCTTTGTAGAACACGTATCAGTTACCACACCTTTAAAATCAGCATCAGTAATCAATTTGAAGTATTCATGGACTACCGGAACAGGTGTTGCAAGCATTACCAAATCGCACTTTGCTAATGCTTGAGTAAACACCTGTGTTTCACCATGAGGCGCCAAAATGCCTTCGTCAATCCAACCACGTTCTTTTGCTTGCTGAATAGTGTCTTCAGAAGAATCAACGCCAATAATATAAGAATCAGGATATGCCGCACGATACGCTATCACAAATGATGAACCAATCATTCCTAGACCAATAGTCATAATTGTTGTAAATCGCGTATTCATAATGTCGGCTTCCTTTTTCCTTTCCTAAAACCTACATTTCTCTCGCAGAATTTCCCAAAAAGAAACCATTTAACTGAGAAATTATTTTCTAGAAAAATTTTACCATTGCTTAGTTTTATTCCGAGATAGGATCTCTTGACCCTGTCAGAACAAGTGCGCATTATACAAGCACCACATCATTGCGGCAACGAATCCATCCTCGCAGCATTTCGCAAAGATACGATTTCCGCCTCTGTCAAAACACGATACTTACCTTCGGCAAGATCCCCTAAATCAAGTGATCCAAACTTAGCTCGATGAAGTTGAAGTACCGGATATCCTACGGTTTTGCACATGCGCTTTACTTGTCGTTTTTTTCCTTCATGGATAGTAATACTCAAAACCGTATTTGATCCAAGGCGTTTCACAATCGAAACATTCGCCGGAGCGGTTATGCCGTCTTCAAGCTTTACTCCTTGGCGAAGTTGTTTTAGGGCATAGTCTGTCGGTATCCCTTGAACCAGTGCGTGATATTCCTTATCCACATGAAACGATGGATGCAAAAGTGCATTTCCTAATTCGCCATCGGTGGTAAAGAGAAGCAGCCCTGTAGTATCAAAATCGAGTCTTCCAATAGGGAAAAGACCTGGATAATCCTGTGTAGGAACAAGCTCCGAAACACAATGCCTGCCACGATCGTCGCTCATGGCGGTCAGATATCCTTTAGGCTTATTCAGCATAAGTATTACAGTAGAATATTCAAGCAATACTAAGGAATCATCAACCGTCACACTGTCGATACCTGACTGCACTTTCGTGCCTAATTCTGTGATCACCTGCCCATTTACCGCAACGCGTCCGTCTAAAATAAGTTGCTCGCAAGCGCGTCTACTTGCTACTCCTGCCCGAGCAAGATATTTCTGCAAGCGCATAGGAGATTCAGAATTAGTCATCTTCATCAAAGACCAATTCATCAAAATTGATTTTCTCTACTGCGCCCACTCCCGCAGCAAGTGCATCCGAAAGCATTGACTGCATAGCTTCCTGCATAGACTCGGCACGTGCTAATTGTTCAACCTGCTTTTCGGTATCATCCTCCAAAGAATACGTTTCATCTCCTGGACGAACCACATTTAAGCGCTCAGCAATAAAAGCGCGCGTTTCTTCATCTGGCGCAAACGATTCTAATGGCGGCAAATCAGCAACCGAGCGCAAACCAAATTTCTCTAAGAACGTTCGTGTAGTGGCATAGAGAACAGGATTACCAGGAGCGTCCTGGGTGCCAGCTTCTCGTAATAACCCTTTTTCTACCAACGAATTAATCGAACTATCCGAACTTACACCACGAACCGAAGCAACCCCATTGCGCGTAATGGGCTGACAATAAGCAACAACTGCTAATGTTTCTAACGCAGCCTGAGAAAGCCTACGAGTATCCCATGACACCACATATTTTTCTATCAATTCGTGGTAGCGAGGATGAGAATATAAACGCCATCCACCTGCTACTTCACGCAACTGTATTCCTCGCTCATCTTTTTCAAGCGTTTTTTGCAATTCTTCCAACCCTGCTTGAACCTGAGCAGGAGGAACTTCTAACATATCGGCAAACGTAAGCACTGTTACTGGTTCATCAGTAACGAACAACATTGCCTCAAGAGCGCCTAAAAGCCAGGATTTTTCTGATTCTTGCATTATCTATCCTCTAACACCGAATCGAATTCATTGTCTTCATCTAAAATTTGACGATTTCCACCTTCAACATAGCTTATTTCTATATCACCAAAGAGTTCATCTTGACGCAGGGAAACCATGTTGCGTTTGAACAATTCCAACACCGCCAAAAACGTGACCACAACAAGATGAGGATCGTCGTTTTCAGAAACAAAATCAGAAAAACGCGCACCACCCTTTTCACACACACGGTCATAAACACTTCGCACCTGTGTTTCCACAGGAATAACTCGTGCTGCTATATGTTCTGATTCGAGTAAAAATACATCTCGTCGCGCTATACAAGCAGCACAAAGCTGCCCTAGCTGATCTATCTTTACGCCTTTTAGATAATCAGGTACTAATGTAAAAAAAGATCGATCTGGTCCAAAGGGTCGGGAATGCATACGCTCTTCGGCCTCATACCTTCCCTGCAAAGCGCTCGCGGCATTTTTGAATTTTT
>OGYW01002787.1_pt1 | contig 12685 bp, 8 predicted proteins | sample 1576621 | NCBI WGS metagenome assembly OGYW01 (sample SAMEA3541528, study PRJEB24748) | human gut metagenome | biome: human gut; feature: human-associated habitat; material: faeces | place: China | collected 2012 | reverse complement strand
CATGGAACACATTCTCGAACTTGCCGAAATACTGCTCAATGTGCCCCTCGACGGCTTCCATCTCCTCCTCGGTGTAGACTTCGGGATTACTGAATTCTTCCTCATCCTGCGTGTCATCATTGTCTGAGTGGTCGCAGCTGTCATCCTCCGGATCTCCCTTTATAGGCTCGTAACCGATCTTCAGGGTCATCTGTTCCTCTGGCAGAGAGATGCCGGGGCTGCGGGTGATGGTGTGCTTATCGTCCGCAGAAAAACCGATGGTCTCGCCGTCTTGCAGCGTCACATCACACGCCAGCACATAGGAGGCAAGGCTGGCCAAAAAGTCCCGCAGTTCCTCCGGCTCAGCGTCGGTGTTCAACACCTCCATTTCCTCCTTGCCAAACACATCCATGCCGTAGGTGTAGCCGTTTAGGCCCCCCTCGCTCCGGTACAGGCCGAACCAAACCCAGTTGAAGATGGGCAGTTCGTCCTCTTTGAGCATATCGGCAAGGCCCTCATAGAAACGAGGCTCAAATACCACGCCGCTGGTGTAGACACCGGTGGCATATTTCTGCTTGCAGCACACTGCCATCGCCTTGGTGAACAGCTTACCTCGTTCCAGCAGTTTTTCCTCCTCGCCCAACACAGCCACCATGATATGGGCCTTGTGCGTTTTGGCCACTTCTACGGCCTCTGGCCACATATAGTTGTTTTCGGCGTTGATCTCTGCTTCATTGTCCGGGATGTGACCGTGGAAGAGTGTCACGATCAGCATCATATTGCCGACCCGCATTACCACAGCGTCATCGCTGTTCTCATCATCTTCGTCGCCCTCATCCGGCTCCTCATCTACGATGCCCCATTCTTCCCGTAGATTCCGGATCAACTGCTCCTTGTCCCATTCCGCTTTGGAGAGGAGCACAGACCCGGCAAAGGAGCCCTTACAGTCAGTTTTCTCCTCGTCGGCGTCATCCTCAAGATTCTCTGCATCTTCATCCGGATCATAGAGGGATTCATGCTCCAGTCCGCGGACAAATTCCTCAAAGCTGTCTGCCAGATGGGTAATCTTCACGCTGTCCAGCTGTCCGCCCAGCAGATACCGGCGGCGCACACCGTAAGCTGTCTTGTTGGAGGCGTCTTCCCACACTTCGCCGAGCACCATGGCGTTTTCATCCTGCGCTTTCGCGGCGCGGTTCAGGCGGTCAATAAAGCCGTCCGGAAGCTCATCGGCAACGTCCAAGCGCCAGCCGGAAGCACCGGCCTCAAGCCAATGCCGGATGATACCGTCTTCGCCGTTGATATAGTTGTCATACGCGGGATTTTCCTCGCGCACATTCGGCAGCGTGATGAAATTCCACCAACATTCGTAGTCGTTCGGCCAGCTCCGAAAGCTGTACCACGGGTAATACGGGGAAGACTGCGAGCGGTACGCGCCGCCGTCGCCGTAGCGGCCCTCACGGTTAAAATAAATGCTGTCGCTGCCCGTATGGCTGAAAACGCCGTCGAGCAAAACGTGAATGTTGCGCGCTTTCGCCGCCGCACACAGCGAGCGGAAGTCTTCCTCATCGCCGAGCAGCGGGTCAATTTTCTCATAGTTCGCCGTGTCGTAACGGTGGTTGGAGTGCGATTCAAAAATGGGGTTCAGATAAATGCAGGTCACGCCGAGAGACGCTAAATAATTGAGTTTTTCCTCGATGCCCTTTAAGTCACCGCCGAAAAAATCCGAGTTTGTCACAATGCCCTGTGCGTTCGGCCTCCAGTCCGGTTGGTCAAGCCAGTTTTCATGCAGCGTGCGGTCTGCCGGAACGTTTTCTTTCGCTTTGCCGGAGGACGCAAAACGGTCCGGGAAGATTTGATACAAAATGCCGCCCGCAAGCCAGTCCGGCGTTTTATATGCACCGTCGTACACGGTCAGCTGCCAGTCTTCACGTGCACCGGCGCGCGCCTCGCCGCCGAGGTCCTTTTTAAGGACAGAGCGCCCACGCGATGTGCGCAGCTCAAAATGATAGAAGTAAAGCCCCGTTTCCTGCGGCGTAAAGTGGCACTCCCACCACTCGTAGTCATTGCCGTTCATGCCGCACCAGAACATATCAAGGCACTCAATGCGGTTATCCGGGTGCTGCACCAAAAGGTAGGAGGCAGAGCACTGCATATTGCGCGGCAGCGTAATTTTAAAGTGCACACGCGTGCCGTCTGCCACAGCGCCCAGCGGGCTGCGGTGTATGGAATTTCTGGAATTAAATAGCGTCATCGGTAAACTCTCCTGCATGAAGAAGCAGGGCACTACGACCGCAGCGCCCTGCTTTTTACATAAACTTACGTGATATTACTTCTTCTTCGTTTCGGCTTTCGTCTCGACCGGCTTTGCGAGCCAAATGGTGTTCGCATAATCGCGGATGGCGCGGTCGGCAGCGAAAATACCTGCCTTTGCGGTGTTGACAAGGGACATAGAGTTCCACTTGGTCTGGTCCTTATAAAGCTGTTCGGCTTTTTGCTGTGCATGGCTGTAAGAAGCAAAGTCTGCAAGCGCCATGTACTGGTCGACGTTGAGGAGTGCCTGGTGCAGGTTCTGGAACGTCTTGCCGTTAAAGCCCTGGCCGAGAGCATCCATCGCCTTGCGGATGATGTCGTTATGCTCATACTGGTTTCTCGGGTTGTAGCCGGAAGCGCGCAGGCTGTTGACCTCGGGCGTCGTCATGCCGAAGAGGATGATGTTGTCGTCGCCCACTGCGTCGTGAATTTCCACGTTCGCGCCGTCCAGCGTGCCGAGGGTGATGGCGCCGTTGATCATAAACTTCATGTTGGAGGTGCCGGAAGCCTCTGTACCCGCAAGGGAGATCTGTTCGCTGATCTCCGCCGCCGGGGTGAGCAGCTCTGCCCAGGATACGCAGTAGTTTTCAACGAAGATGACGCGCAGCTTCTGGTTGACGCGCGGGTCGTTGTTGATGGTATCGGCAAGGCAGACGATGAACTGGAGAATTTCCTTTGCGAAATAGTAGCCCGGGGCTGCCTTTGCGCCGAAGAAGAACGTGTGCGGGGTATAATCTGCGTTCGGGTTTTCGAGCAGCCACTGGTATACGGAGAGAATATGCAGCGCATTCATGTGCTGGCGTTTGTACTCGTGCAGACGCTTGACCTGTACGTCGAAAATGCTGTTCGGATCAACGATCTGGCCCTGCGTGCGCTTAACGTGCTCGGCAAGGCGCTGCTTGTTGTGCAGCTTGATCTCGGCAAGCTTCTTCTGCACGGAGGTATCGTCCTTATATTTCATCAGCTTCTCAAGCTGAGCAGCATCGTGGATGAAGCCGTCGCCCGTCAACTCGGTGATAAGGGAAGCAAGCTCCGGGTTCGACTGGTTCAGCCAGCGGCGATGTGCAATACCGTTTGTGACGTTCTTAAATTTATTCGGCCACTCGGTGTAGAAGTCGTGGAACACGCTGTCCTTCAAAATTTCGCTGTGCAGCGCGGAAACGCCGTTCGTGCTGTGTGTTGCGTATACGGCAAGGTTTGCCATGCGCACATAGCCGTCGTTCAGCGGGGCCATGCGCCAGATTTTGCCTTCGTCCACGCCCTTTGCACGCATCTCAATCCAGAAGCGGCGGTTGATCTCTTCCACAATCTGGTAAATACGCGGCAGACGGGATTTGAACAGGTCTGCGCTCCAGCACTCAAGCGCCTCGCTCATAACGGTGTGGTTCGTGTACGCAATGGTGCGGGTTACAATGTCCCAGGCTGCGTCCCACTCGTAGCCGCATTCGTCGAGCATGATGCGCATGAGCTCCGGGATGGCGAGCCCGGTTTCGCCCTGCACCTGCGTGCCCGGCAATATCTGCAACGCTTTGTACAGGTCACCGTTGGCGCCTCCCACCGTAACCAGATCCACCGGAGTCATATCGCTCCAGCGGCTGTTGGCTACCGGTGTCCTGCGGCCTTTCACCACCACCTCGTCCAGACCTACACTGTCGAGATTCAATTGGAGATATACGGTATCAAGTACCGCTTTCTGCGCTGCGGCAGACTGTAAGATCAACAAGGCTCCCAATACTGAAAAAAATGTTTTCCGCTTCATTCCGTTTTTCTATTTCTGATTCTACTTTTTTGTTTTCGGCAACAAACATAAATGAAGAATCAGAAGCAAAAAAATATCCGGGACAGACCGCCCGGATATGTGACAAAACGCTTGTGCCCTGTGACAAACAGCGTATTTCTGTGACGAATAACAAAGCCTACACCCTATCTTCTATCAGGGCTTTCACCTGCTTCACACAGGCTCTGGATACGGGTACTTCCTCCCGGCAGCCTCCCAGCCTCAGGCGGCATCCCTGCGAGTTTCCATACACTTCCACCACCTTCTGCACATTGACCAGAAAAGCGCGATGGCAACGGATGATGAGGGGACAACGTGCAACGGTCTCCTCCGCCTGCTTCATCGTTATACGCAGCAACTTCCGCACCGGTTTCCCATCTCCGGCAGCAGCAAAAACCACCCTCACATAATTTCCCTCGGCCTCCGCATAAAGGAAATCACAATCGCTCACCTCCAGCACATCCTTTGTCCCGCCGGAAAAGACCAGCCTGCCTGTGTCTCCTTCTTTCTTTTCGGGAGAGCTTCCGCCACCCTCCGCAGACATCTTCCTCGGCAGGAAAGAGTTTATTTCGGCCGCTTCCTTCAGATTGCGCGCCAACACCATATTCCGGTTCCATATCAGGCAAAAGACAAGCGGGAAAGGAGCCAGAATCATCACCCACGTGCATACCAAGAGGAACAATGAGCCATTCATCCCTATGCCGCTCAGCCACGATATATAAAGCCATAACCCCACCGCTATCAGAAAGAAGAGCAGAAGCAGGTCCAAGACATATTTGCCCAGCGTCCAATGCTGCTCTTTATAGTAAGAAGGAAACAGTGCCGGCAGCAAATAATGGCAGATGACAGACGCTCCCGCCGTAATGCCCCCCGACCCTATGGCTATCCCCAACTTGCTTCCTTCTTTCAAGGAGATGCCAAACGGCTGGAACGCATAGAGTATAAAGGCCACAATGGCCGAAGGTATAACTACCGATTTCCACCGCTGAAACAGCACCGGATAAGGGCTTCGCAAAAGTGAGACCAATTTATTCATCATATTCCTCCCGAATGTAACCGTTTTGTAATACCGGAGGCAAAACTACGTATTTTTACCCTATAATTGACCTATTATGAATATTTTTATGTTGTACAACATGTATTTTCATAAATAATTCGTATCTTTGCAGCGTTGATAATAGAGAAAACAATAAAAGATGTTTAACAGCTTTCCGAAACGCGGAAGGCAAAAAAAGAAGAAGATTATGAAAAAGAGTTCTAATGAGATTTTTATGTTACAGTACCGTATCAAACGCTATCAGGCAATGGGCAACGGAGCTATGTGCCAAACACTGAACGGCAGACTGCAAAAACTGCTTGCAAAGCAAGCCTCCATAACCATGTAAATTACACCTTTAAATAAAATGAACGAGGGCAGGAAATTTTTCAGTTTCCTGCCCTCTTCTTTTACAGTTCTCCCGCCTGTGCGGGGCCGGCATACCTACACCGTCACGATGTCCTTTCCGAAAGGAGCCAGTGCCAGAGCTGCAAGCTTAAAATGCTGCATGCCGAAAGGAATACCGATTATAGTGATGCACAGCAATATTCCGAATCCTAAATGCGAAAGGCAAATCCATATTCCTCCCAGAAAAATCCACAATACATTCATCAGAATGTAAAGGCATCCGCTTGAACGGTCGCCACTGCGCACATCCTTGCCGAAAGGCCACAAAGCAAGCCCCGCCATTTTCATGGTCTGCATGCCGAAAGGAATTCCCACGATTGTAATCATCATCAACAAACTGGCTATCATGTACTCTACGGCAGTAAAGATGCCGCCAAACACCAGCCACAAGACATTCATTAGACAACCCATTGCATCATTTTTTTTATGTTCGGTACAAATATAACATTCTTTTCCGCTTATTTATCAAATTCCCAGTCCCTAAATTCAAAACTCAGTTGTTCCCAAACGCCTTTTTCATCGTTTTCTTCACGAGGATTGGAGACCGAAAGGCCTATCAGCCGGATGGGATGATGCTCATAGTCCACTTCCTTCAACAGTTGCTTTGCCAATGGAAGAATGGCATCGAGCGTGGTCAGCTCCCCGGATTGCGTAATGCTGCGGGTGATCTGACTGAAATCATGGAACTTGATTTTCAGCGTCAGCGTATTTCCCCGGAAATTCTTATGCTCCAAACGTCCCACCAGTTCCACCGCCGCATGATACAGTTCGATAATGACCGATGCCCGGCGGTTGATGTCCTTTTCCAGGGTATGCTCACACCCGACAGACTTGCGGACACGCACTGCCTCTACCGGACGAAGATCAATCCCCCTGGCAAAATCATAATAAACACCTCCCACTTTCCCAAACTCACGCATCAGCATTGCCTGCGAACAGGCGCGAAGCTGTTCGCCATTGTGTATTCCCAAGGCATGCATCTTCTTTGCCGTCACCGGGCCCACTCCCCAAAAACTCTCTATCGGCAAACGAGCTATAAACTCCAAAGCCTGATCGGGATGAATAGTGCATAAGCCGTCCGGTTTACGATAATCGGACGCTATTTTGGCAAGAAACTTGTTATAGGAAACCCCGGCAGAAGCCACCAGACTCAGCCGTTCGCGCACTTTCCGCTTGATTTCTTTGGCTATGTCCACAGCCAAAGGAATGCCGGGCTTGTTTTCCGTCACATCCAAGAAAGCCTCATCCAAAGAGATCGGTTCTATGACATCCGTATATTCATGAAAAATCTCATGTATCTGACGGGATACCGACTTATACACATCCATGCGCCCCGGAATGAAGACCAGCTGCGGACACAGTCGCTTCGCCTTCTGCGACGACATCGCCGAACGCACCCCGAACCGGCGGGCTTCATAGCTGGCAGCAGCTACCACGCCCCGCTCTTCCGCATGGCCCACCGCCACCGGCTTACCACGCAGCTCGGGATTGTCGCGCTGTTCTACGGATGCGTAGAAGGCGTCCATATCAATATGTATAATCTTCCGTCCGGTCATCTCCAGCTAACTACCGACGCAAAGATACACTAATTTTTATTTATCCGCAGCAAAACTGCAGCCGACACCGACACCGGCTAATGAATATCTATTGGGAACACAATTCAGCCCTATTGGGAATATAGTTCAGTCGTATTGGGAACATGGTTCAATCGTATTGGGAAAATAGTTCCCACACTATGAAAAATAGTGGGACTATGACCCTATTGTCACTCAGCACTTTACAAAAGCAGTTTTATGCCCGATATCCGGAAAGTACGGAACTGTGCGCCAGATAGTCGGGAGTTTCGGCATAGATATACATCACGCTTCCTCCCTTGATGGCGTCGATGATGGGGCGGGTGAGTTTCTGCGGAACAGCCGGACAGCCGAAGCTGCGTCCCAGACGTCCGCCTTTGCCCACAACCGAAGGGTCGGCATAGGCAGCTCCATGCATCACAATGGCACGTTCGCGGGCGCGGTCGTTGATACCCCTTTCCAGCCCGTTGAGGATGAGGGAGTAACCGTTTTTTCCCTGATAGGTGGTCTCCGTCAGGTAGAAACCTAAGGAACTTTTATAAGAGCCGTATTCGTTGGAGAAAGAAGTGGCATACACCCCGCCGCTGTTCTTCCCATGCGACACAACGGAGGAGAACAATAGCCTGTGCTGTTTCATGTCGAACACAAAAAGGCGCTTCTCGGTGGACGGGCGGGAGAAATCGATCAGTGTCAGCACATCCCGTTTGCGGCCTGCTATTTTATGATAACCCGTTACTGCCTGGCGGAAAGCATCCCACCCCACTATGCCTTCCAGCTGCATGGTGCGGTACAGCTGGGCACATGCGGCAGCCTCCACCGCCAACGCAACATCCTTCCGGTCCGGCACATCGGCAGAATACCTGTTTCCAAAAAACAGGAAACAGGGAAAAAACAAGAGTAAAAAGGACAAGCAAAATCGCAACATAAGTATCGACCTGAAAAATACCGGCGACAAAGTTAGCAGTTTTCATCCACATCACTATCACACAGATAGTTAAAAAGGAAGGTACTATTCGATAACAACTACTAAAGAACGCTCCTCCGGCGCCCAGTCGAAGATGAATTTAGCGTGTGAGGTGGCATTGCGCACACACATGTGCGAGCGCGGCGTGGTGCCCAGCGACCAGCTATATTCAATCATCTCCGTACGCGGAACGTTCACCGGCACTCCATGAATGTAGGCCCCATTGGTGAAACGGCTGGCATAAGGCGCATATCCTCCCGTCGCCGCAGAACCGTCTTTCAGAAAGACCATGCGCGACTTCTTTTGTTGGAGCAGATACATGCCCAGCGGGGTTTCCTGCGCATATGGCGGTGCATGCCTCCCCGTAGTGGCGGGATTCATGCTACGGATTTTCCAGTGTCCCTTGTCCACACGTTCCAGCGTAGTGATGTTCTGGTCCAGACGGTCTACGAACACCACGTGATTAAAGGCGGTACTATCGTCCAACCGCTTCAGATAGCGGCGGGGAACCAGCCATTCATCTTCCAAAGTAATGGGGAAGATACGGTCGAAGCTGCCCTCCATTCCCCGCAGACAGGCCAATGTCCCGTCCCTGCCATAACGTTCGGGAACCAGTGTATCGCCCGGCAGGTACAGAGGAACGGATTGGTAACGCTCCACTCCGAGCGTATCTGCCACACGACGGTAAGTGTTACGCACGAAATTACGCACCAAAGGAGCCTCCCGGTTCATATTCTTATAATTCTGCAACACCACCCACTGCACAGAGTCCCGTTGCATGTTCTCAATATAAGCCAGACAGTTGCGAATCACATCCCACTTGAAGGAACGCACCGTATCCTTATACGGATAGGTGTCTTCCAGCGTATAAGTGTCATAAAGCAAATCTTTGGTAAGCGTCACATCGTCCGCCGTCAGCAGCTTCTCTTTTCGGGGGACTTCCACTACGGGCACAACGGTGTCGGCAGATACAGGCATCTGTGTAACAGAAGATAAGGAATGTTCCTGACGTTCATTACATCCTGCCAACGCCAAGCATACAGCCAAAGCGGAAAAAAGGAAGAATCGTTTCATAAAGATAAATTTAAGTTCGTAATCGGGTTCAAAATCTTCATGAATACCTAATTCTACGAACAAAGATATAATTTTTTTCTTAACTCAACAACGATTGATATCCTATAATTGTTGCCCGGCAGGAGCATATAAACCCACACTTGGGCGGCATCAATCTAACTTTGCAACTTGGTTGCATCTCCTATCCCCTATCTTTGCATTAAAAATAAAAAAAAGCAGTATGGCACATCATAGTTGTACATGTTGCTGTGCGCATGACAATGCACAGACCAAGAACATGCCGGAAAAAGCCGGCTTCTTCAAGGAATACTGGAGAATATTGCTCTCATCCGTCATTCTTTTCAGCGGAATAGCCCTGAGCATGGCAAATACGGAATTCTTCAAGAACGGAACCGTTACCTTTGTCTGGTACTCACTGGCATACCTGCCCGTAGGCTTGCCCGTCCTGAAAGAGGCTTGGGAAAGTATCCTGCAAAAGGACATTTTCAGTGAGTTCACACTGATGTCCGTCGCCACTTTAGGGGCTTTCTACATTAGGGAATATCCGGAAGGAGTAGCCGTAATGCTGTTCTACTCACTGGGAGAGCTATTCCAAAACAAGGCTGTCAGCAGGGCAAAGCGGAACATCGGCGCACTGCTGGATGTCCGTCCGGAGACAGCGACAGTCATCAGAGACAACGCAGCCGTTACCGAAGCGCCCCGCAACGTACAGGTAGGCGAGATTATCGAAGTGAAAACCGGAGAACGTATTCCGCTGGACGGGAAAATGCTGGGTGAGGCCGCCTCATTCAACACCTCCGCCCTCACAGGCGAAAGCGTGCCGCGCACCATCCGGAAAGGTGAAGAAGTGCTTGCCGGGATGATTGCCACCGACAAGGTGGTCAGGGTGGAAGTCACGAAACCCTTCGAGAAAAGCGCCCTCTCCCGCATACTGGAGCTGGTGCAGAACGCATCCGAGCGCAAAGCGCCTGCCGAATTGTTCATCCGCAAGTTCGCACGTATCTATACACCGATTGTAACAGGGCTCGCCCTATTGATAGTGCTGTTGCCCTTCCTCTATTCATTGATGAATGCACAGTTCATATTCGTTTTCAACGACTGGCTGTACCGGGCGCTTGTGTTCCTGGTTATCTCATGTCCTTGCGCTCTGGTGGTAAGTATTCCTTTGGGATACTTCGGAGGCATCGGCGCTGCATCCCGCTTGGGCATACTGTTCAAAGGAGGGAACTACCTGGATGCCATAACCGGAATCAATACGGTGGTATTCGACAAGACAGGTACGCTGACCCAAGGCACATTCGAGGTGCAGTCCTGCCATACGCGCCCCGGCATATCCGAAGAAAAACTGGTACAAACCATCGCTTCCACCGAACGTAACAGTACGCATCCCATAGCAAAAGCCATTACAAGCTATGCCGGACAAAGACAGATACCGCTTGTTTCAGCAACGGACATTACGGAAATCGCAGGTCATGGCCTTGAAGCAATGATAGACGGGCAGCACGTCCTCGTTGGCAACACCCGCTTATTGTCCAAATATAAAGTGGAATATCCCCAAGAGCTATCCGAAATAGCCGATACAATAGCAGTCTGTGCCATCAACTCAACTTATGCGGGCTATCTGCTGCTGTCCGACACGCTGAAAGCAGACGCACACAAAGCCATAAAAGACCTGAAAGCCTTAAATATCAATAATATTCAGATATTATCGGGCGACAAACAGGCTATTGTCACTAACTTTGCACAGAAATTGGGAGTGGCACAAGCCTATGGCGACCTTCTGCCTGACGGGAAAGTAGAACACATAGAGGAGTTGCGGCAAGATGCGGATAACCGGATAGCCTTTGTTGGCGACGGCATCAACGACGCTCCTGTCCTTGCCCTCAGCCACGTGGGAATTGCAATGGGAGGATTAGGCAGCGACGCCGCCATCGAAACCGCCGACGTGGTAATCCAAACCGACCAGCCCTCCAAAGTGGCTACCGCCATTCGTGTGGGCAAGCAGACGCACCGGGTGGTCTGGCAGAACATTTTGCTGACGTTCGGGGTTAAGTTATCGGTGCTGATCTTAGGCGCCGGCGGATTGGCAACCCTGTGGGAGGCTGTCTTTGCAGATGTCGGCGTAGCCCTCATTGCCATAGTAAATGCTATCCGAATACAGAAACTGATAAAATAAGAAAAGCCGGACCACATTATGGAAGAAAAAGATTATTTAGACCTATTGGCCAAAAGAGAGATACAACCCACCGCCATACGTATCTTGGTGTTGCAAGCCATGCTGAAAGCAGGACGTTCCGTCTCTCTGCTCGATTTGGAAAAGATACTGGATACGGTGGATAAATCTTCCATTTTCCGCACCATCACCCTTTTCCTGTCCCACCATCTTGTGCACAGCATTGACGACGGGACAGGCTCTTTCAAATATGCAGTCTGCAGCGCCGGTTGCTCCTGCGAGGTCAACGACCTGCATACCCATTTTCACTGTGAGGGATGCAACAAAACGTTCTGTTTCAACAACATCCCCACCCCGGTAGTGCAAGTGCCGGAGGGATTTACCCTCAGCAGCATCAATTATGTGCTGAAAGGACTATGTCCGGAATGTGCCGCAAAATCTCACAAGAAAGGCTGATCATATTATTTTTTCACACTGCTTTCCCTGATTTGCAAATGAGTGGGAATAACCACCTGCTTGATCGTTTTGTCTCCCCTTATCTGTTCGATGAGCAAACGGCAGGCCGTTTCACCCATCAGATAGGTTTGGTGGGATATGGCCGAAAGCTTAGGCTCTACATAATTAGCATGCTGCTCATCTGTGTATCCTATAAGAGCTACGTCTTGCGGAATACGAAGCCCATGCCTCTTTATAACTTCCATTGCCGCGAATGCCAACGTATCATTCATGGCAAGAATAGCATCAGGCGGCTCAGGAAGGGACAATAATGTTTCTGTCGCAATCTTGCCTTCCTCATAATCAATCTTACGGCACACCACCAGTTCCCTTTCAATAGGTATCTTATTCTCGCGCAACGCCTCCAAATAGCCATGCTTTCTCCGTTTCACTATGTCCAGATGATTGGCCCCGCCAATGAATGCAATGCGCCTGCTTCCATTATCCAATAAATGCTGCGTAGCTTTTTGAGCCGACTGAACCCCGTCTGCCACCACAGTGGAAAAGAGTTCCGGCAAACAGACGCGATCAAACAGAACAACCGGCATGTTGATATCGGACAGAGTTGTGAAATGACGATAATCGGTAGTCTCCTGCGACAGGCACGCTATAATGCCCTCTACACGCATATTCACCAGATTCTCTATATTTCTTTTCTCGTGTTCGTACAACTCATGCGAAGTAGCGATAATCACAAAATACCCATTAGCTATCGCCATATCCTCTATACCACTCAATATGGAAGAAAAGAAATGCGTTACAATTTCAGGTACTACCACCCCTATAATCCTCGGAGTGTTCTTCCGAAGGCTCATAGCAAAAGGATTGGGACGATAGTTCATCTCCCTCGCCAATTGCTTGGCCCTGGCACAAAGTTCACGACTGATTTCCGGGC
>OGYW01002780.1_pt1 | contig 12701 bp, 16 predicted proteins | sample 1576621 | NCBI WGS metagenome assembly OGYW01 (sample SAMEA3541528, study PRJEB24748) | human gut metagenome | biome: human gut; feature: human-associated habitat; material: faeces | place: China | collected 2012 | reverse complement strand
TTGCACTGCAATGGGATTGTGTATTTCTGGACGAGGATACACCTTATCTATCGGTAAGGCGGGCTTGGCGTACAGAGCATAACAGACCCGTGATTTCTACGGTGCTAAAAACTCCGGCAGCAAAAAGGGATATTCCGATACCGAAGTGTTTGGTGGATTGTCTGAGAGAAGCGAAAGAAAATTCCATATCAGATTATGTGATCGCTGACAGCAAAGGAGAGCCGCTGGCTGCTTCGCAGTTTCAAAGAGTGTGGCAGTATGTAGTTGTCCGCTCCACCAAGCCCCGAAACTATTATAAGTATGTAAATGGGGAGAGTATCAAATATACGGTTACTCCAACGCTGGGTATGACCCAGAAGAATCAACCCAAAATCAAATATACGCTGGACTTCGATGTGACACCCCATCAGCTACGGCACACTTACATCACCAATCTTCTCTATGCGGGCGTTGATCCAAAGACAGTACAATACCTTGCCGGACATGAAAACAGCAAAACAACTATGGACATTTATGCAAAAGTGAAGTACAATAAACCAGAGGAGTTGTTTGGGGTAGTAAATGGTGCGTTTCATCAGCCTGTCGCTGAATGAAAAAAGGCCGTTTTTTATGGTCCGCACATCGGATAACTGAGAAGCAGAAAGTCAGAAAAGCCCGGAATATCAAGGAAAAACAGCTCAAAAACTCGCGCAATACGGTCTCAAGGCCGCCCGTCGCGCGCCTCAGTTCAGCAAGCGCTGATCGAGACTTCAAAATGCACAAAAGCCCTGGAAACTCAACGGTTTCCAGGGTTTTCTTATGCCTTTTTCGTCTGATAGCTTTTGGAGCTTTTCGCTGTTTTTGACCGTATGTGACCTCGGTTAACCCATTTTGTAAGGGCTAAAAATGGGTTAACCGGGACAAATGGGTGAGTAAATGGGTGAGTAAATGGGTTAACTGAAGGGTCAACACAAGGTGAATTTGCGGAGGTTTTTTCATGAACACCCCTAAGTAAAAATGAACTGCATTGACGCTGATGCGGTTTGTACTAATTTCATAAAATATGACTATGGGAAAATGATTTTAAATTCTTTGTCAGGAGGTAAGCCCACATGAAAAAAGGGATGCTTATATATGACTCCTCCACAAATCGCTTTGACGTTTTGTATGAGGGAGGAAACAGTTATGGCGTGCTGCACTGCGGAACTGCAATGGAGGCCTTGATAAATGACGAATGGATACCCACTCGCATCGAGTACGGAAACGACTGGTATCTCGTAGGAGTGCAGAAGGAATCGTTACCCGGACTTCAAGTAAGAATATAGTAACCACATGCTGCAAGGGCGGTCTCTTGATTAAGGGGCTGCCCTGTTTTTATATCCAATCGCAGAAAGGAGGAACCCGTCATGCCGAAATGCCTGTTCAGATACCAATGGGTTAAGCTGCCCAGGACTCATTTGCCGCTCGGCAAGGGAATCATGGGTTATTGGGCGAAGCTGGCCTCACGGGCGGCATTTCGCAAGGGTCAGGCTAAATACTGCGGATACACAAACGATGTAATGCCGGGAATGTGGTCCAGTGGCGTGGTCGGCTTGAAGAGCATTCTGGGCGTCAAAAGACGCACGGAGGCTCTGGAAATCATGAATACACTCAGCCGGTTCGGGTATATCCGTTACACGCTTGACGAGAAAACAAAGAAGCTGGAATATGTCGTTACCGATTGGGTTGTAAAATGCTCCGGCGCCGAATGCATGAGTGGAGCAGTCTACGCAACAGACGGCTATGGCTTTCTCTGCCTTCCCCGCAACATCACGCAGCGCCTTGCAGATCAGCATTATACATTCGGCGAATCAGATGCATGGCTGGACCTCTGGTGCCACACGGTTTGGCAGGAGACCGGCAATGCGTTTTCCTGTCTGGCGCCTGCCGTTCAATTCGGGAGACTTGGCGCCGCTTTGACATTGGAAGCCTTGGGACGGCGTTGGGGCTGGGAAAAGACAAAGGCGTGGAGATTTTTTCAGCAGAATGGGGATGCCTTCGCTCTGCACCGTCTGCCGGGCTCCTACGGCTGCCTCATTTTCAATAGACTATATCCGCTGGATACAGACCTGTTACCGTGACGGTCGTCACATCGAAGACGCAGACGGGAACCATCAATGGCGTTCCGCAGTACCGTTATACCACAGCCTGTCGCACCTACTATGAGCCGGACGAAACGATAACAACATCGGAGCCGGTCAATGTGGCAGCCTATACGCCGGTGGTAGTTTCCGTTCCCATATACAGCGGAGGCAGAATCACCGGCACACGAAGCGAAACCTATTATGAGCAGGGCGGCAACGAGACGCTCACTCCGGAAACGGAGGTCGTAAAGTATGTGGAATGCACCATACAGCCATTTGATAACAGCGTCATCATCCGAGCCTTCGGGATCGATCCCTCCGCCACTTATGACCAATTCAAAATAACCTATGGCGAGGCCATTCAGAAGATGGCCAACGCCTTGAAAATGACGCAGTATGGGACATTAGGCAATGGGCAGATGGTTCCCTTGACCGATGCGGAACTGATCGTCTTTGTCAACGCGCAGAGCTGCAGTCCCATGCGGAAGTATAGAGTGACTGTTCGCTGTGTGCTGGCGAACGGTGGAGCTTAACCACTGAGAACCTTTACAATGCCTTCGGCAATGGCAACCCTGTGTTATCCGTCCTGCCGTTCTGCTTTTAACGGCCAAGGCCTTGTTCGGATTTTTGTTTATTGGCGACCACAACAAACGTAATGGCTATTTTTACAATTCAAGTAAAACAAAAGAGGTGCCTGTCATTCCAATGATGACAAGCACCTCTTTCATGGAGTTATCCCGTTTGAATTTCGGAGTAGCTGTGATTTGTTTTAAATAGGTGTTCGTGGGAGGCTTCCGTTATAAATGCTGCGTCTCAATTTGCTCCATAACATCAAAATGGTTTTTCTCATACCGGATGAGCCCGTCCCGCCGCATGAGGGACAGCTCGTTGGAAAGCGCGCTGCGTTCTACGCTGAGATAATCCGCCAGTTGCTGGCGATTGTAGGGAATATCAAAGGAATAGCTACCGGTTCGCTTGATGCACTCCGAGAAGTAGGACAGCAGCCGCTTTCGAATGGACTTGGGGCCGGTGTGCAGCACCCGGCGGGAGAGCTGCAAATTTTTCTCCGAGCAGAGCGTTAGCAGGTTCTGCACAAGCCGTACATGGCGCGGGCAGACATTGGCGCAAGGTTCCAGTACTCGCCTGATATTCAGCAGCAGTGCTTGCGTATCCTCGGCGGCGGTCACGTTGACCATCAGCGGCTCGCCCGGCACGCAGGCGTACGCCTCCGCAAAAACGCCGCCGGGGCCGATGCTGCTCAGGACGCTGTTATTGCCCCACACGTCCCCCATCTCAATGATGACCCGGCCTGAGAGCACCACGCCGATCTGCTCCGTGGCAGTTCCCTCCGGGAAAATAATCTCGCCCTTTTGAAAGGCGTGCTCCTTCGCGTGCAGGCAATCGAGCATTTCCTCAATGTCCGACGGCTCCATTCCGCGAAAAAGCCGTGTATTTGCTAAATTGATCTGCATATTTTTTCCTCTATGTTGGTGCGCCAACGGACTTTCATAAATTATGATAGTAGAATAAAATCACAAAGTCAAGAGAAACCGCAAGGGGGTATCAAAATGATTCGAAGGATCATCCAGATCGATAAGGAAAAATGCAACGGCTGCGGCGCCTGCGCCGAGGCCTGTCACGAGGGCGCCATCGCCATGGTGGAGGGCAAGGCATGGCTCATGCGAGACGATTACTGTGACGGCTTGGGCGACTGCCTGCCCACCTGCCCCACCGGGGCGATCACCTTTGTCGAGCGCGAGGCGGCGGCCTATGACGAGCAGGCCGTCATGGAAAACAAGCAGCGTAAAATGCAGAAAGCGAGCATGACCTTGCCCTGCGGCTGCCCCGGTAGCCAGTCCCGGAATATTCAGCGAGAGGCCGCGCCCGCCGCGGAAATGCCGCAAACCCAACAGGCGAGCCGCCTTTCCCAGTGGCCGGTGCAGATCAAGCTGGTGCCGGTGAACGCCCCCTATTTTGATGGTGCGCGGCTCCTCATCGCCGCCGACTGCACTGCCTATGCCTACGCCGCCTTCCACGAGCGGTTCATCAAGGGGCACATCACCCTCGTGGGCTGCCCCAAGCTGGACAGCGTGGACTATTCCGAAAAGCTGACGGAGATCATCCGGGAGAACAACATCAAGAGCGTCACCGTCGTGCGGATGGAGGTGCCCTGCTGCGGCGGGCTGGAACTGGCGGCGAAAAAGGCGCTCCAGCAGAGCGGGAAATTTATCCCGTGGCAGGTGGTCACCGTGACAGTGGACGGCCGGTTGGTGGAAGAATAACAAAATCATTAAAAAAAGAAAGGAAGAAGCACAATGAAGTATGTATGCACCGTTTGCGGTTGGGAGTACGATGAGAGCGTGGGGTATCCCGAGGGCGGCATCGCGCCGGGAACGCCATGGAGCGAGGTACCGGATGATTTTGAATGCCCCCTGTGCGGCGTGGGTAAGGATTCCTTTGAAGAGGCGTGAGCTTTCTGCAAGAGAGGCAAAGACTATGAGTTATGAAAACTGGAAGAATAAGGCGCAGGGGTTTCAGACCATGGATGTGCGCCATATACAGGGCAGCTTTTTTGAAGGGCTGAAGAAACGAGCCGAGGCGTTGGAGGTGGGCGAAGGATTACACATCATCCAGACCTTTGAGCCGCATCCACTGTACGCTGTCATGGAGGGCTTGGGCTACGAGCACCACACCGAGCAGCGGAGTGAGGCGGAGTTCCATGTCTGGTTCTGCCGTGTGGAGAAGAAGGAAGGCGACAGCTCCGCTCCTTTCAAGCCGCTGGCTCTTTTGAACTATCCCATGATCAAAGTATCTGCATCCGTCCGATGATTATGTTTCATTAACGGATATAGCACGAAAATATGATGCAGCCAATCCGAGTTACTTAATACAAAGCTGGCTGAGGAGTCGTAACACGGTTGAGTTTCTGGCAACATGGGAAAGAAAGCATAATTCGAATTTTAATGAAGATGCTTTTCAAAGAATAACAGTCGATGCCAAAACTCCACAGTTCACCTTGACGCCAAAAAAATGGATTGACCTGACAAATGCTATTGGAATAATATCCAAGCAAGGTAAAAGCGGCGGGACAATGGCACATCCGTTTATTGCTTGCGATTTTGAGATGCGGAATGATGCAGAGTTCAGATTCGAAGTGGTGAGGGCTTTTATCAACTCAAGAACGGAAATTCAAAATGGAATTGAGTAACCGGAGAATAACGATAGACAATTCAGAATGATTTCTTAGGTTAAGATTAAGGGGGATAAATCATGGAGGGTATGCCACCAGATAATTGATATCTTCCACCCCCTTCGAGTGTTCAAATCAAGACAGCGAAAACGCAAAAACATCTCTATTGTCTTGTCTTCACATATCGAGTGGTCATAAGGGATTTCACTTATGACCACTCGATTTTTCTATTCTGATACGGTTTGATGCAGGGAGCAGGCAAGTGGCCTGCTCCTTTTCGTTATGCTGTTTTCGGCTCTGTGAGGTATTCGACGGCGACTCCCTGGCGGGTATCCGCTTTGTAATGCGGATGCCTCAGTGCCGGGAGGTCCGTCATTGTACATTATCGAAGAGGGGCGCAGCATGGCTGCGCCCCTCTTCTTTGTGCCCGCTGTCAGTATTTCTTATCGCCCCAGCTCCCCGTCTCCGCCCATGAGACGCGTCATCTCCTCGATGCGCTCGAGCGGGAACGGCGGCTCGCACAGGGGCTTCAGCGCAATCGACATGAGCTTCATGGGATTGTCGTCCGCCGCCGTTCGGTTGGAGCTGAGGGCGCCGCAGCGGCGGCACCGGTGGATGATGGCTCACTCGCCGCCCCGGCGCACCCAGACGGCGACCGGCTCCATGATCCCGCCGCAGTCCGCCTCCCGGTCGCCGGGCTCGATGTCGACATGCAGACTTGCAAGGCAGTTCGGGCAGTGGTTGCGGTGGCTGCTCCCCGCGTTATCCGGGGTGCAGAGCCTGCCGCAGACCTTACAGGTAAAGGCGTCGCTGCAGGCGTGGTTCTTATAATAGCCCTTTTTCAGGATCTTTCGCTTGTTTTCACGGTTCATTGTGTTTTCCCTCCGGATGCTGTGTTTTTCGCTTCTCCGGGAGGAATGGCGTGCGTTAAAATTCGCCGGACCTCCCGGTCAGGCCACACGCTCCGGTAATAAAGTCAGTCTTTTCAAAAAGTTCTCCTTATTTTAATCGTTCTAATGGACAATTCGCGCAATTTCCACCGTCAGAATCTTCAGCACGGCCCCGCCGGACATCGCGTAGAACCAGATCTCGCGGGTCTGCTGCGTCTTTGCAATCGGCGTCGCAATCGCGGCCGTGACGATCAGCAGCGCGCCGATGCAGCCGATGATGGTCGGAACGCTCACCAGCGGGAAAAGCCCCGGCGCACAGCTGCCGTCGATGGCATGCTGGATGGTTTTATCGAGTCCGTCCCGCGCCGCCGCAAAGCAGCAGATGGCCAGGCCGAGCGCCAGCACCGCGGCGCTTCTGCGCCCCCAGCAGGCTATGGCGGCGCGGTGATGGGCGGAATACCCGATGAATCCCAACAGTGCAAGCGTCATCAGCGTCGTGGCCGTCGTGACCGCATTTCCGAAATACAGCTTCATAATAACCGCTCCCCCCCTTCAAAATCCGTCTCTCCGTTCCATCTGTACCCGGTCTCGATGCGCGCGATAAACCGCCTGATGTGGGCGGCAAGCATGGGCGCGACCGTCTCCTTCTCCTCCGCGGCGTCGTAGACGCTGTAGAGCAGGTACATCGGCCCGTAAAAGTCCAGCGCCAGCTGCATGGCCTCCTCGTCCGTATCCGTCAGCCTGCGGAAGATCGCTGCCATGTACTCCAGCGGCCCGCCCGCGAGATAGTCGCGGTGCAGCTGCGCGAGCTTCGGGTCGCGGTACTGCTCCAGCGTCAGCATTCTCCGGAAATTCGCGGAAAACGGCTCCCGCGTCCAGTGGTCAAACTGTGCCATGCTGTAGGCGTAGATCTTCCCGACCGGCGTGTGCATGTACGCCTCCGCAAAGCCGTCCGGCTCCGTCTCCGGCATCTTGTATGCCGCGGCGCGGGCATAGTCCATCTCACGCATCCGCTCGACGATCCGGTCCAGAATCTCCTGCTTGCCGGCATAGTGCTTATAGAGCGCGGCCTTCGTGATGCCGAGCGCTCCCGCGATGTCGCTCATGGACGTCCCCAGATATCCATTGCGCGCAAACAGCGTGAGCGCCGTCTCCAGAATCCGCTCCTTCGTGCTCTCCACCGTCATACCCCCTTTACGATAGTAACCGCTCGGTAACTTCATTATAGTTACCGAGCGGTTACTTGTCAAGGGTAATTTTCAAATACTTTTTCGGCTCACCGCAGGAGCGGGAGACTGCCTGTGAGCTTGTTGACCTTCTTCTTCGCGCCGCAGACGGCAACGCTGAAATACTGCAGCGTGCTCTCCGGCACCTGGGCCATCCGCCCGATGAACTCGTCATAGGTCTTGCAGCTCTGCGCCAGATCCGAGAAGTCCACCACCGTCAGCGCCTGAAAATCCGGTTCGTAGAGCTTCTCACGCAGCGCCTTGATGCTCTCCGGCGATCCGCGCAGAATCGGCACCGGGAACTCGATGATGCCGAGGTGCGTGTGCCCGCTCTCGTCGCGGACGTCCGCGCCGACCACCTCCGGCATCGCCTTGCCGAGCGTGATGCCCATGACCGCCGCCGTGTTGGCGATGATCCCGAGCGGCAGCTGCTCGTCGATCACCATGACGCACTTTTCGTTTTGCAGATCCATTTTTCGTTCTCCTTTTCGTCTGTACTTGCAGGAGGGGACGCGGTCAGTCCGCGCGGCGCAGAAAAATCTCGCGGTACGCGCCGGGCGCGCGAAAAGGTTTGTAAAATATCTCCACTTTTCCCGAGAAAAAGTGGGGGCCGTGCGGCCCCCGCTGCGATGCGTTTTTAAAGCGCGGTTCCCTTCTTCGGGATGCGAAAGCGCGCCGTGTCCGCCCCTTCAAGGCACAGAAGCACGATTTTCCGCTCAATGCCCCCGGCGTAGCCCGTCAGGCTGCCGTCCGCGCCGACGACGCGGTGACACGGGACGATGATCGACACCGGGTTATGCCCCACCGCACCGCCGACCGCCTGCGCGGACATGGACGCAAGCCCGCCGCGCGCGGCGAGCGTCTGGGCAAGTGCGCCGTAGGTCGTCGTCTCCCCATAGGGAATCTGTCCCAGCAGAGCCCAGACCGTGCGCTGAAACGGCGTCCCCGCCGGGTGAAGCGGCGGCGTGAAATCCGGCTCGTGCCCGGAAAAATAGACGTCGAGCCAGTGTGCCGCGTCCGCGAGCGCAGGCGTCTCCCTCTCCTCGCACTCTGTTGAGAGCGTGCGTGCGAAGTACTTCTGCCCCTCGAACCAGAGCCCCGTCAGCCCCCGCTCATCCGCCGCGAGGAGGATCCTGCCAAGTGGGGAATCGTAATGCCGGATAAACATGCCGCACCTCATTTCTTCGGAGCCGGGTCGCTCAGCTCCGGGATTGCGCCGCCGGACACTGCCCACAGGTAAATGCTCGCCACGCTGCCATAGGGACTGTAGCGGCGGCGGTATTTCTCAAAGAGCGCGCGGTCAATGCTGCGGTGGCGGTACACCATGCGCAGGCCGCGCCGGATGGCGAGGTCGTCGTAGCTGAGCACGTCCGGCCGCTGCATGCAGAACAGCAGGATCATCTCCGCCGTCCACACGCCGATCCCCTTGAGCTCGCTCAGCGCCCGGATGGCGCCTGCGTCGTCCATGCGCTGCACGGCATCGAGGTCGAACGCGCCGCTCTGTACGCGCCCGGCGAAGTCCGTGATGTACGCCGCCTTGCGGAAGGTCATGCCCAGCCCCTGCAGCCTCGGCACGCCCGCCGCGAGAACCGTCTGCGCGTTCACCTCGCCCAGCGCGTCCTGCATCCGCCGCCAGACGGTGGCCTGCGCCTTCGTGGAGATCTGCTGGCCGATAATGTGGTGGACGACGGAGGAAAAGAGATCTGCGTCGACCGCGCGGTCAACATACCCTACGCGGTCAATGACCGCGCCCAGTCGCCTATCCCGGCGCCGCAAGTACGCAAGCTCCGTCTCGCCGTATGGAAAGTACATGCTCATTCTCCTTTTGTGCCGGTGTCGGGCTGGGTGAATTTCTGCGGCAGATAAGAAAAGAACTCCCGTTCTTTTTCATCGAGCATCTTGAACATGTAGAGCACCTGAAACGGCCGCCCCTGCACCCAGTTTGAAGTGGTCTCCCCTTCAAATATTTCCTTCACGGGGATCCGGCTGCAGAGTATCCACTTTTCAGGCCCGCTATATGTACGAACCGTGTATGATTGCACAATTTCAAACTCACTCCATGAATAGCTCTTTCTCAGTTTTTTGAACCAGATAGCCGTGATCCCCTCGGTATCTGCGATGTATTCCCGGGTCACACAGCCATAGTTGAATACCAGTTGTAAACTGTACCATACCATTCGGCTATGACTACGACAAGGAAACGCGCACATTCTCCATCAACGAGGCCGAGGCGGCTGTCATCAACCTCATCTACGACACCTACGAGGATACTAACTCCATGCTTTATGTAGCCCGTACTCTCAACGAAAAAGGTATTCGCCCCCGAAGCGGCATTCCGTGGAATCCGACGACGGTATCCACCATTCTCAAGAACCCATTCTACACCGGTGCATATCGCTACAACTACCATGACGAGACAGCCAGCGATGGCAATACAAGTGGGAAGCACCTGAAGGACAAGTCTGAGTGGGTCTTCATCGAGAACCATCACCCGGCAATCATACCTCCAGAGCGTCAGGCTCTCGCCATCGAAACGCTGGAGCACAACCGTCGAACCAGCAAGCGCTCCTCCAAAACGTACACTCGGAAGAACACCCACATCTTTGCCGGGCTTCTGTACTGCCATTACTGTGGCAAGCAGATGCAAAGCACCGGTGATCGTGTTCGTGCCGATGGCTACAGGCCGTCAATCTACGCCTGCGTACAGAAACGCAAGTTCAACAGTTGCCCGAACAAGTACGTCTCCGATGTGACGGTGGCTCCGTTCGTGCTGAACTATATCGCAAACATCCTGAAGGCTCAGAACAACTTCGGCAAATCGACGCCGCTCGACACGTTTGAGCGGAAGCTACTGCGTGGTGAGATGTTCGCCGATGTCGATCACATCGAGTCTATCGGCCTGACAGAGATGTACGATATGCTGAAGCGCGGGAATCTGTCGGATGCAGTCTTCTCGTCTGCTCGCATTCAGGATGCAGAGACTGACCAGATGGCAGCTGACGAGCGTGACCTTCTGGCGTCGGAACGCCGGAAGAAGGAGCGCGCTCTCGACCGCCTGAAATCTCTCTACCTCTACAACGACGAGGCAATCTCTGAACGTGACTACCTCGTCGAGAAAAAGTCGCTCACGGACTCCATCGACAAAATCGACAAGCGGCTTGAGGAGATCGAGCGCAACAGCTCCCATCATTTCACGCTGACCGATGAGGAGTTCATGGCGAAGGCTTCTGTCTTCATCGTGACGAATCAACTCCAAGGAAAGCGCTTCATCGACGCCGAAAAATTGCTGCGCCAAATTGACACTCATGTTGTCAAAGAGTTCCTCAATTCTGTCGTCCAAAAAATTGTCATAAAAGACGGTCGAGTGCTCTCAATTCGCTTCAAAAACGGTCTTGAACACAAATTTTTGTACAAGGATGCAGAATAGCAAAGAGCCGAAAACCCTGCAATTCCAAGGGTTTTCGGCTCTCTTCTTTGGCTTGTGGCATCCTTTACAGGATCAGCATCGCGTCGCCGAAACTGAAGAAGCGGTACTTCTCACGCACGGCCTCCTCATAAGCCGCGAGAATATGCTCGCGCCCCGCGAGCGCCGAGACGAGCATGATGAGCGTCGACTCCGGCAGGTGGAAGTTCGTAATCAGCCCGTCGAGCACCTTGAAGCGGTAGCCGGGATAGATGAAGATGTTCGTCCAGCCCGCCGATGCGGTCATCGTTCCGTCCTCCGCGGCCCAGCTCTCCACCGTGCGGCAGGAAGTCGTTCCCACGCAGATCACGCGCCCGCCGCCGCGCTTCGTCTCGTTGATGAGATCCGCCGTCTCCTGCGGGATGACGCAGTATTCGCTGTGCATCTCGTGGTCGGTGATCTCGTCCTCCTTCACGGGGCGGAATGTCCCGAGCCCGACGTGCAGCGTCACATAGCCGATCTTCACGCCCATGTCCTGAATCTGCCGCAGCAGTTCCTTCGTGAAGTGCAGCCCCGCCGTCGGCGCGGCGGCCGAGCCGGTCACGCGGGAATAGACGGTCTGGTAGCGTTCCTTGTCCTGCAGTTCGGCCTTGATGTAGGGCGGCAGGGGCATCTTGCCGAGCCGGTCGAGCACCTCGAGGAAAATCCCCTCATAGTCAAAGCGCACCAGCCGGTTGCCGCCCGGCAGCTCCTCCACGACCTCCGCCGTCAGCTCGCCGTCGCCGAAGGAGAGCTTCGCGCCCACGCGCATGCGCTTGCCGGGGCGGACGAGACACTCCCACGTTTTGTTGCCGCGGTCAATCAGCAGCAGCACCTCGCACGCGCCGCCGCCCGGCAGGCGGTGGCCCAGCAGGCGCGCGGGCAGCACGCGGGAGTCGTTCAGAATCAGACAGTCGCCGGGCCGGAGATACGACGGCAGATCAAAGAAGTGCCGGTGCTCCCACGCGCCGGTGCTCCGGTCGAGCACCAGCAGGCGCGACGCGTCGCGCCGGTCCAGCGGCGTCTGCGCAATCAGCTCGGGCGGCAGTTCAAAATTAAAATCACTTGTTTTCATGCAAATCGACCTGTTTCCAAAAAGATACGGCACAAAAGGCTGCCGACGGATATTATAGCGGAAAACGCGGGATGAATCAACCTTTTTTGTTTTGGCGGGGGTAGGAAGTTTTACATCGGACGGTGCTGCCCCGCAAAAAAGAGGAGGAGCGTACGCTCCTCCTCTCCTTTCAGTCATTCAGACAAATCACACAAGCACCGCGCGGTGGAAGACCTTCTTACCCTTGCGGATCACAACGCCGTCGCCGGTGAACTGCTCGCAGCCGAAGGCCGCATCGATCGAATTGATCTTCTGGTCGTTCACGGTGACGCCGCCCTGCTGCACCAGACGGCGCGCCTCGCCCTTGGAGGCGGCAAGTCCGCACTTGACAAGCAGGCTCAGCACGTCGATCTGGCCGCCGCCGAGATCGTCATTCGTCAGCTCCGTCGTGGGCATGTGCTCGACATCGCCCGCACCGGAGAACAGCGCGCGGGATGCCTCGCGGGCCTTCTCGGCCTCGGCCTCGCTGTGAACGAGCTTCGTCAGCTCGAAGGCGAGGATCTCCTTGGCCTCGTTGAGCTTCTCACCCTTCCAGTCGGCCATCTCGTCGATCTGCTCAAGCGGCAGGAACGTCAGCATGCGGATGCACTTGAGCACGTCCGCGTCGTCGACGTTGCGCCAGTACTGGAAGAACTCGAAGGGGCTGGTCTTGTTCGGATCCAGCCAGACGGCACCCTTGGCGGTCTTGCCCATCTTCTTGCCCTCGGAGTTGAGCAGCAGCGTGATGGTCATGGCGT
>OGYW01002772.1_pt1 | contig 12732 bp, 8 predicted proteins | sample 1576621 | NCBI WGS metagenome assembly OGYW01 (sample SAMEA3541528, study PRJEB24748) | human gut metagenome | biome: human gut; feature: human-associated habitat; material: faeces | place: China | collected 2012 | reverse complement strand
CTTGCAACATTTCCTGTTTACTCCCGAAACGCAGCATAGTTATGTTTATAAACTGAGTGGAGGAGAACGCCGCCGTTTGTATCTGTGTACTGTGCTGATGAAAAATCCTAATTTCCTGGTGCTGGACGAGCCTACCAATGACTTGGATATAGTAACGCTTCAGGTGCTGGAGGAATATTTACAAAGCTTTAAGGGCTGCGTAATTGTAGTCAGTCACGACCGCTATTTTATGGATAAGGTTGTAGACCATCTGTTAGTCTTTAAGGGACAGGGAGATATACGTGATTTCCCAGGAAACTATTCAGACTATCGCGACTGGAAGCTGGCTAAGGCTGAGCACGAAAAAGAAGCTGTAAAACCGAAAGAAGAAAAGACGCAGCGTGTGCGCTTGAACGACAAGCGTAGAATGACTTTTAAGGAAAGAAAAGAGTTTGAACAGCTGGAGAAAGAAATTGCCGATTTGGAAGCAGAAAAGAAACAACTGGAGGAGGCTTTATGCAGCGGTTCACTTAGTGTGGAGGAACTGACAGAAAAGTCAAAACGTCTTCCGATGCTGAATGATGAACTTGACGAGAAAACAATGCGTTGGCTTGAATTGAGTGAAATAGAGGCATAGCTTTCTATATATACTTGTAAATCAGTGAGATAATTTTATCTTTATGCTTAGCCAAATAAAAGGTGAAAAGTAGAAAAAAAATTCTCGATGTTTTTTAAAAATTTGTACGAATTTTAGAAAAACATCGAGAATTTTTTTTGTAAACATGCAGACAAATTTAGTACTATCTGAAGGTATGTTTTTCGGAACTTATTTTTGCAGTGAATTATTAATAGACTCTATATAATCCAGAATTTCTTTTCGTCCGGTTTTCTTTTCCGATGAAGATATGAAATACGGTGGAAGCTCTTCCCATTGTTCTTTCAAAACCTCCATATATCGGTTGACATTGAATTTGGTTTTGCCACTGCTTTGTTTGTCGGATTTAGTAAAAATGATAGCAAAAGGTACACCGTTTTCACCCAGCCACTCCATAAATTCCAGATCGATTTTCTGAGGCTCCAGACGGCTGTCTACCAGTACAAACAGACAGGTCATCTGTTCACGTTCAAGCACATAATATTCTATAAGCTTTTGTATCTTGTCCATCATTTTTTTACCCCGCTGTGCGTAGCCGTATCCTGGGAGGTCTACCAAATACCATTCCTTATTGACTAAAAAATGGTTGATGAGCAATGTCTTTCCGGGTGTTGCAGATGTCATAGCCAATTTTGGCTGTTTGGTCAGCATGTTGATGAGGCTGGACTTTCCTACGTTAGAGCGTCCTATAAAGGCATATTCCGGCAGATTAGTCTGAGGGCACATGTCTGCTCTTGAATTACTGACTACAAATTCGGCACTGGTTATTTCCATATTAATTTGTTTTTTTACTCTCTGCAAAGATAGAATAAAAAGAAGCAAAATGAAAATATAGATGTATTTAGTCGTCTTTTCAGTGAAATATGCCGCATTCTCCGTATATTTGTACAATGAAATATATTTATGTTGCCATTGGTTCCATATCTTTAGTGCTGGGAGTTATAGGAATATTTCTTCCAATACTGCCTACTACGCCTTTCTTGCTGCTTTCTGCCGCATTGTTTTTCAGAGGCTCGCCACGTTTATACACCTGGCTGCTGGAACATAAGTATTTGGGACCGTATATCCGCAGTTTTCGTGAGGACAGAGCCATTCCGCTTCGGGCTAAAATTATCTCTGTTTCATTACTTTGGATTACAGCTATTCACTGTGTGCTTTTTTTATTTCCATATTGGTGGCTCAAAGGAATAATGGCCGTAGTGACTATTGGTGTTACTATTTATATTTTGTCTTTTAAAACCCGTTCTCCCCGATGAACAAATTAACTTTTTGTAACCGCAATGAGGCTATAGCCCGCATGAACCGGTTGGGAAAGGAAAGAACCCGATTTTTCTTTCTGATTAATTTTGATGAAACGGAATGTCTGGTCTCAAAACTGGATGATATCCCTGCCGGGCAACTGGCTTTTATTTTTCCTGAGATAGCGAATGTATGTTCTGTATCAGAATTGAAACCTGAAAATATTTTCTGGAAAGCTTATCCGCAATCGTATGAAGAATACTTGCGTTCATTTGATATTGTACATCGTAATTTGTATGCGGGAAATTCATTTCTGACAAATTTAACGTGTGCCACTCCGGTTGAAACGAATCTTTCTTTATATCAAGTATTTCTTCACGCTACGGCACGATATAAGCTTTGGTATGATGATCGCTTTGTTGTGTTTTCACCTGAAACTTTTGTCCGTATAAAAGAGGGCTATATTTATTCGTTCCCGATGAAAGGAACAATTGACGCTTCGTTGCCCGATGCGAAGGACGTATTACTGAGGGATGAAAAAGAAGCGGCAGAGCATGCTACGATTACAGATCTGATACGAAACGATTTGAGCCGGGTGGCTAGTGAAGTGACGGTTACGCGCTACCGCTATCTGGACGAACTGCATACTCATTGTGGAAGGTTGCTTCAGATGAGTTCTGAAATCAGAGGGCGTTTACCTGAAAACTATCACGAAAAGTTGGGGTCGTTGTTCTTCGAACTCCTTCCTGCTGGTTCTATTACCGGTGCTCCCAAGAAGAAAACGGTGGAGATAATCCGTGAGGCAGAAACATACGACAGAGGTTTTTATACCGGAGTCATGGGATATTTTGATGGTAAGAATCTGGATAGTGCTGTCATGATCCGTTTTCTGGAACACACAGATGGTGGATTCGTGTATAAAAGTGGGGGAGGAATTACATTCCGCAGTACGGCCCGAAGTGAATATGAAGAAATGATACAGAAAATATATGTGCCGATTTATTGAAACAATTCGTATAGAAGGTGGAAAGGTGTGGAATCTGTCCTATCATAATGCCCGTATGAATACAACCCGAAAAAGAGTGTGGGGCAATTGTTCCGCACTTTCTTTGGAGGATATTCTGAAGCCAGAACCTTGGCAGGAACGGACACGCTGCCGGGTAGTATATGGAGAGAACATAGAGGAGGTCGTATATATTCCATATACGATAAGGCAGGTTTCTAGCTTGAAACTGGTGTCTTGTGATGACATCGCATACGAACTGAAAAGTGCAGACCGTAGCATGCTGAACAAGCTTTTTGCCTTGCGTGGAGAGAAAGATGATATACTGATTGTGAAGAATAGCAGGATTACCGATACATCGATTGCCAATGTCGCCCTCTGGAACGGAACAGAATGGCATACCCCTTCTTTTCCGTTGCTGAAAGGAACGCAGCGTCAGTTTTTACTTGACAGAAAGCAGATAATAGAAACAGACATATCCGTAGAAAACCTTTCATCGTATTCCCGGATATGTCTGTTTAACGCCATGATTCCCTTTGGAGAGATAACGCTCGGTTGTGAGGAGTTGGACTATTAGATAGGCCAACCTTCTTCTTTCAGCGCTTCTTTCAGTTGTAAAAATCTTTCGGCTTCCACATCGTTGTCGATAAATTTATCGAAGTTTGCGATGTTCATAGCAGCCCAAGTCTTGCCTTTTTCCACTTCTGTGTCTGGAGCAAACGAAAGATATAATTTCATCGCTTTCTGATAGTCACCTTCCAGCATCCAGTAATGTGCCCGGTAACTGATAACGGCAGGCAGCTTCTTAAACTGTTCGGGCAGACATTTATAAATCATATCGGCAGCTTCCGACTGCGAAGCCAGTACGGCATAATACATGCCGTCTATTTGTGTATCAATTCCCTTGCGTGTTGTGACAAAAGCATCATAAATCTGAATGCTTAATATCTGGTTGATAATAAATATCCGTGGAACGGGAGTGTGTGCGCACATGGCCATGATGTGGTCAGTATCTATTTCACCATCGAACATATCACGGAATATTTTTTCATAAGGCAGTCTGACACTGGATATGCCTTGCGGTTGGAAACAAATCCAGTATAAATTGCGTTCTGAGATTCGTCCGTTTTTGTCCCGATATGTGATGTGAATAGGGTGATAGCAGCAAATAGCCATAAGCAATGCTTCTGCAACTTCTTCTCCATTACCTTCTTCCGAGAAATCGCATGTCATGACGTCTGTAGCGAAAGGTGTTTCCAGACCTTCTATTTTTGCGATCTCGTTGTATGGGATAAAGTGATTTTCTTCTAGCACCACTTCTTTTCCTTCTACTCCCCAGATGAACAACTCTGCTTTTAATTGCAGCGTACGTGATTCGTAAATATACTGACAACCGTTTGTTTCTGAAGTGATTCGAGTATATGGATAGTGCAAGGTACTTTCTTCCAGCCGTGCTTTCATTTCCTGATAAGCTTCCAGTATATCCGAAGAATGAGGCTGTTGCTCTTCTTCCTTTTGAGGAGTTTCCGGTTCGGCCGTTACTTTTTCATTCTCAGGTTGAGGAAGAGGTTGTTCTTTCTTGTCTGATTCAGGCTGAGGGGTTTGCATCTGTTCCTTTTCATGAATCAGTTGTTCTTTTTCCTCTAATAAAAGATGCATCTTTTTCTGCAATTCTGAAAGGTTGGATTTCAAAGTTGAATTTTCAGATTGGATAGCATCTAATTTTTCCTGAGTTTCGGAAAGTTCTCTTTGCAAGGCTGTATAGTTTTTTGCAAGATCTTGTGAAGATTTTTCAGATTGTTCTTCCAGTTCCTTTTTATTAGCCTCGAGGATTTCTTTTTGTTTTTCTACTTCAGCCAGTTTTGCTTCCAGCTCTTTCTTGCTGGCAGCGATGGTTTCTTTCTGTTTATCTGCTTCGGCCAGTTTTTCTTCCAGCTCTTTCTTGCTGGCAGCGATGGTTTCTTTTTGTTTATCTGCTTCGGCCAGTTTTGCTTCCAGCTCTTTCTTGCTGGCAACGATAGTTTCTTTTTGCTTTTCCGCTTCAGTTAGTCTTGTTTCCAGTTCTTTCTTACTGGCAGCAATAGTTCCTTTCTGCTTTTCCGCTTCGGTCAGTTTTTCTTCCAGCTCTTTCTTGCTGGCGGTGATGGTTTCTTTCTGCTTTTCCGCTTCGGTCAGTTTTTCTTCCAACTCTTTCTTGCTGGCAGCGATGGTTTCTTTCTGTTTTTCTGCTTCAGTCAGTTTGGCCTCTAGTTCTTTCTTGCTGGCAGTGATAATTTCTTTCTGTTTATCTGATTCAGCCAGTTTTGCTTCCAGTTCTTTCTTACTGGCGGTGATGGTTTCTTTTTGCTTTTCGGCTTCGGCAAGTTTTGCTTCCAGTTCTTTCTTACCGGCAGCAATAGTCTCTTTCTGTTTTTCCGCTTCAGTCAGTTTTGCTTCCAGTTCTTTCTTGCTGGCAGCAATAGTTTCTTTCTGTTTATCTGCTTCAGCCAGTTTGGCCTCTAGTTCTTTCTTGCTGGCAGCGATGGTTTCTTTCTGTTTATCTGCTTCAGTCAGTTTTGCTTCCAGTTCTTTCTTATCAGTAGCTAGAACTTCTTTCTGTCTTTCAGAATCGGCTAGCTGATTTTTTAATTGTTGAATATCATTATCTCGTGAAACAATTTCCTGTTCAGAATATTGCATTTTCTCCAATCCGGTTGCTTTGTCGGATTGAAGTCTGGATATTTCAGTTTGGAGATGTGAAATCTCTTTCTGATGTTCTGCAATTGAGGTTTGTAATTGGGTGAGTTCAGTTTGTGCAAGTGATAACTCTTCCTGTGTTTCGGTTAGCTGAGTACGTTTATAAGTTGCTTCTTTATTAGCATCTTTGACTTCAAATGAAAGTTGCTGATTCTTTATTAATAAAGCTTCGTTGTCGTTTTGTAATTGTTCAATATCAATGCCTGTCAGCTTTTTGATCAGATGAAAAGTGAATTTACCCATAGCTGTGTAAAAAGATAATTTGGTTAATGAATGTTGCAAATTACGTAAATATTTCTGAATGTTCAGTATAAATGCGGTTTAAATTGTATCTTTTTGCATGAAAAATCCAATCTATTTCAATCTTTATCATTAGTTTTGTACTTCATTTTAGAAAAATAAGAAAAATGCAAGACTTTATAACACACAATGAATATTTAACTGGAAATCGGGCGAATAGTTTGATTAATCGCAAAATGATATTCCGTATATTGGGTATTTTATTGTTTATAGAAGGTGGGCTGTTTTTATTATGTGCAGGTGTTTCCCTGTGCTATCAGGAACATAGTTATATTTATTTTCTTTATTCAACCTTATTGGCCGCAGCTGTCGGTTGCGTGCTGTTGTTCCTTGGTCGTAATGCAGAAAATAAGCTTTCTCGTCGTGATGGCTACTGTATTGTTGCATTTACATGGCTTTTATTTACTACATTTGGAATGCTTCCTTTCTACCTCAGTGGCGAAATACCTTCTGTTACCGATGCTTTCTTTGAAACGATGTCAGGTTTTACAACCACAGGTGCAACGATTCTTGATGATATTGAGTCACTGTCGTATGGAATGCTTTTCTGGCGTAGCTTTTCTCAGTGGATTGGAGGTTTAGGAATTGTCTTTTTTACGATAGCGGTATTACCTATATTCGGAGTCGGAAATCAGGTTCTGTTTTCTGCTGAAGCGACAGGGGTGACTCATGATAAGATTCATCCGAAAATCAGTATAATGGCTCAGTGGCTGTGGACTGTATATTTGCTTCTTACAATAACGGAAACGATATTGTTGATGTTGGGAGGCATGAATTTGTTTGATGCAGTCTGTCATTCATTTACAACTACTGCTACGGGGGGATATTCTACTAAACAGGATAGTGTGGCATATTGGAATTCTCCTTTTATAGAGTATGTTATAGCGATTTTTATGGTCCTGTCGGGAATAAACTTTTCATTATATTTTATGTGCCTGAAAGGAAAATTCTTCAATCTGTTCAAAGACGATGAATGTAGATGGTTCTTGATGTCTGTAGGTATAGTAACTTTACTTATCACAGTTCCTTTGGTCATGCAAAACCATTATGGATGGGAAGAAGCTTTTCGGAAGGCATTTTTTCAAGTAGCAAGCATTCATACGTCTTGTGGGTTTGCTACTGATGATTATAATGTATGGCCTCATTTTACATGGATGCTTTTGATTTATACAATGTTTGCAGGAGGTTGTACTGGCTCTACCGGCGGGGGAATAAAGAATATGCGTTTGCTTATTCTTTTCCGTAATATGAAGAATGAGTTCAGCCGTCTGATTCATCCTCGTGCTGTATTACCCGTAAAGGTAAATCAGCAGGCACTTTCTCTTTCTACTATCTCTACTGTAAATACTTTTATTTTATTGTATTTGATTTGTATTTTTGTAGGCTGGGTAGCTTTAATGTTTATGGGACTTGAACTTACAGAGTCTTTTGGACTGGTAGTTTCTAGTTTGGGTAACGTTGGACCTGGTTTAGGTGCATATGGACCTGCCTTTTCGTGGAGTGCTCTTCCTGATCTTGCTAAATGGTTACTGTCTTTTATGATGTTAATAGGAAGATTGGAGCTATTTGGCATTCTGCTGATGTTTTCGCCTGGTTTTTGGCATAAACGTTGACCTTTCTGTTAGGTATCGAAAAGTCTTGTATAGAGAAGTTTAATACTGATTATTGCATAAGATAAATAGCCGTATCATTACTTAAATAAAGTTTGATACGGCTATTTTTTATTCTAAAAGTAACTATCCTATACTTTCTGGAATGCTCATTTAATTTTGAGGCACTCTCATGTTTGTATTAATTATAGTTCTAAAGCTAGAACGAAAATTTGTTAGTCGATAAAGCGTTTGGTCAGCTCATCAAATTCGTCTATTCTTCTATCACGCAAGAATGGCCACCAGCGACGAACATTTTCGCTTCGGTTCATATCTATCTCTACTACGAGATTTTCTTCTTTCAGATTGCTTGCTTGTGCAAGAATTTCTCCTTGTGGTCCGGCTACGAAGCTATTTCCCCAAAATTGGATACCATTGGTTTGTCCGGAAGGATCAGGTTCAAGTCCTACTCGGTTTACGGCGATGACAGGAAGTCCGTTTGCGACGGCATGACCACGCTGTACTGTTACCCATGCTCCAAGCTGACGCATCTTTTCATCTTGTGTATCACTGCTTTCCCATCCGATTGCTGTTGGATAAATAAGTAGCTCTGCACCTTTTAAAGCCATCAGTCTAGCTCCTTCTGGATACCATTGATCCCAGCATACTTGAATACCTAGTTTACCCAGACTTGTTTCTATTGGCTCAAATCCCAGATCACCTGGAGTGAAATAGAATTTTTCATAATAGGCAGGATCATCTGGTATATGCATTTTACGATATTTTCCCGCAATACTTCCGTCAGAGTCAAATACAACGGCTGTATTGTGATAAAGTCCGGGTGCACGACGCTCAAATAGTGAAGTAACCAATACTATATGATAAGCTGCTGCTATTTCACTATAAAATCCGGTTGACGGTCCGGGGATAGGCTCTGCCAGATCAAATAAAGATGTATCTTCTGTTTGACAGAAATAGGGGGTATTATGTAATTCCTGTAGAACAACAAGTTGTGCACCGGCTTGTGCAACAGAAGCAATATTACGGTGCAATTTTTCCAAATTTATTTTCAGGTCATTCGTACATGCTTGTTGTACGATACCTACTCGAATGGTTCTTTTCATATCGGTTAAAATTTTAATGTTTGCTGTTTTTTACACTTTCCGGATATTGCATGGTAACGCAATGCAATGAGCCATGTTGCTTAATTAGTGGGCAACAATCTATTCCTACAATATCTTTTTCAGGAAAAGCTTGTGCTAATATCTGAGCAGCCTTTTGATCGTTATCCGGTTGGTTGTATGTCGGATACAATATGGCATCATTCATTATCAGGAAATTGGCATATGTTGCAGGCAGACGTTCACCTTCTTCATCATAAATAGCTGTTGGCATAGGCAGAGGAAGCAAGCGGTATGGTGTATTCTCCAGTGTACGGAACGTTTTCAGCTGTTCTTCCATTTTACTGAGTTCATCATAATGTTCATCTGCGCTATCTGTACATTGTACATAAACAATAGTGTTGTCCGGACAAAGTCTAGCCAATGTATCTATGTGGCTGTCAGTATCATCACCTGCAAGGAATCCGTGATCCAGCCATAAAACTTGCTGGAGATTAAATCTTTCTTTTAAGTATAGCTCTATATCCTCACGTGTCATTACGTCGTTCCGATTAGGAGCGAGGAGACAGGTAGAAGTTGCAAGCATGGTTCCTTTACCATCACTTTCGATAGATCCTCCTTCAAGTATAAAGTTACGACAGTTTGTATAACTCCCTTTTAACAGATTGCTCTGATATAAATTCCAGTTTATCAGGTTATCTTTATTTGCTGCAAACTTCATTCCCCAACCATTAAAACAGAAATCTAGCAGCAGGGGAGTCCCGTCATTTTGGAGCAATGTGATAAAGCCGTGATCGCGTGCCCAAGTATCGTTGGTCGGGCATTTTACAAAATGTATATTGTCTTTATATTTGAAGTCTTTTAATTTTTCTGGATATTCAGGGGCAATCAGTAAAAGAGGTTGCCGGGAAGCTATTTCACTGGCGAGGTTGAAAAAACATGTTTCTACTTCATCTAACATGTAGTTCCAGTCGGTTCCGCTATGCGGCCACGTCAGCTGGATGTAGCTTTGTGGATGCCATTCGGCGGGTAAGAAATAATTCTTTTCCATAATGAGATAGTTTGTTTTATAATGTTGTTGTTCTTTTCTTATTGGCTGTTGCGCTTGCTGCGACGTTTTAATAGAATCCAGTCAAATAATTCGCGCCAGTTCGTAAAATCTTTTTTATACATTAAACCTATTCCTTGTGTTGTCAGAGTAGATTTTGTAAAGTATCTGTCGTTGGTTTGATTATATCCTTTCAGACGGAAATCACCGTTTTTAGTCAGTAGCCACATTGCTTCAAAATCTCCTACGAAGTTGGTGTTACGCATAGGGTTATCGCGGTAACCGAAATTACCATTAATAATTAATCGGTTGTTAAGCAGTCTTCCTGAAAGAATAGCTTCTGCCTCTACGTCAGTCCACCCTTTATCGCCTGTACTTAAATTGGTTCCCACGTTCCAGTTCTGGCTGTCTATTACTTGAGAAAGCATATTATTTAACTGTCCGGAAAGTGTGCTGAAAGCCAGTGAACTTGTTGCATCCGACTGATTGGCATTGTTGGCATAATCAAAGGTATAAAACTTTCCAATACTCAACAAATAAATGATTTGTGTATTCATTTGCTCTTCTGTACTGGTTAAACTTCGTACCAATTCCCGGTCTTCATCGCTAACGGTCGGCAAGTCCAGGTCGAATTTTAATGTAGGAGCCGTCAGGTTACCTCTCAGATTCAGTAAACAGTTTACCTTTACAGTTCCTTTGGTATTTGAAGCATCAGCCACTAAATCATTTAATGAAGCAGAGTTTACGGTATAAACAGCCTGTACATCCAGATTGGCTTCTCGTGGATTTCCGTTGAATGAAACTGTTCCTCCTGATTGCAGGATGAAATCTTTGTGAATAACATTCTGCATGCTCATTTTGTATATTCCTTCTTCGATATTGTAGTTACCGAAAATCTGGAAATCTCCTTTATTATAATAGTTGATACGCAGGTTGCCGGTTCCGTTTGCAGAAATGTTATCTCTTGCTATAGGATCCATGACGATACGCATGGTAGCAGCCGGAGTTGCTTCTATCTGGAGATTAATGTGGGTGTCAGTAGGAGTGTCTTCTTCCTCCTTATTATCTGTTTTGTTTAAATGATGATATAATTCAGTCTGAATGTTTTCTTGCTGTCTTCGGGGAGTCTTATCCACAAATTTTATGAATTGTGTATTGGTTGCTTCAGCTGCTGTGGCGGTTACGTATGTAAACTTTGTTTGTGGATCAGTTCGTAATGTCCCGTCCACAGTAAGTGTATTGTTTCCTCCGCGCAGCAACACTTCTCCAGTTGTATATATTTTACCATAGAAAGGAAATTCAGGTGTTTCCTTTTCCGTGTGATATACCAGCATATTGTTTGTGTTGAACCGGAAATCATACATCAGGTTCTTTAGTTTTGTATGTCTGAGTGCGCCATTAACTAACCCTGTATGTCCTTCGGGGTCTGTTACTTGTATGTTGTCGAAGGCAAAGTGCCCTGAGCTTATACGGAATGAGTCTGCATGAGCGGTGAATGATGTATTAAGGATATTTACTTTCATGCTGGCATCTGCTTGAGCACATCCCTCCAGGTCAAGTCCGGAGAAAGGACCGTATAATCGGACGCGTCCAAAGACTCTTCCCTGCATATTTGTAAATATATTCTCTACAAAAGGTTGCAGGAAGGAAAGATTTGTACCTCCTGCCTGAATATTTAAGTTTAATCCTTTTTCCTTAGGCGAAACATACCCGGTTACATTAGTGAAGTAATGGTCATTCTCTTTTATGTCGGCATGTAAGCGTACTCCTCCTAATTCATTGTCCCATTCACCTCTTATATCTCCCTGACCTAATAACGCATCGTTCAGCGAAAAGTCTTTTACGTTGAGTCGGGTATACATCACCGGATTGTCAAGTACATTATGTAAGTGGACACGTCCAGTTACTAGACCATTGAATTTAACTGCATGAAACTGAATTATATCCATTACATATTGCAAATCGATATTGCTCAAATCCACCAGACAAGAGTCTGTTGTTTCCTTTCCAATACGTCCGTTTGCACGTACATATTGGTTTTGATGCTCAAATAGGAAGTTGTCGATTTCTATCAGGTTTTTATCAATGGTTATTTGTGATGGATGTATTTTCCATATCGTATCATTTAAGATAATTTTGCTTGGACGCAGGTCTATCATCGTCGATAAGCGATTACTTTCTTCTGACTTACGGAAACTTGTAATAGCTTCTACCATACCGCTAAAAGTGGAAGGAACATTATTTCCCCAATGGATGGTAGTTTTTAATTTATCGTCGCTGACCCGAGAATTTACAGCCAAATTAATCATTGCACCTTTTTGCAGACGTTTGTTTATACGTACTTGGCATTGCAGTTCATCTGAAGTGTTATTACATAATAACGTTCCTGATTCGAAATATGAGTCGTTGTAAACAAATGCTGGAAGATAACCTCTAATTTGCAAGCGTGTACGGTTATCATCAAAATATCCATTTAATGTAGCCGGCATGTACAGTTCAACAGGGATTTTGAATACTTTTGAGAATAACTCTGTATCTTCCAGCTGGAAATTGAACTGAAAATCATTGTTTGTTTCAGGCAATTCCTTGTTGAGAACGAGTAATGACGGAATGTACCGTTGTAATGTCTTCAGTATACTTGCTGGAAGAGTTCGGTATGAATAGTTCCCTTTGACAAAGCCATTGAGGAAAGGAGAACGGATTTCTATTTGTTTTTCCTGACTATTACTTACGTTTCCGGCAAATATGCTTAAGTTTTTTAAGAAATAACATTGATCTTTTTCTGGAGCGTTGACCAGTACGCTGTCAATACTGATTTTTCCCTGCATGTCATCAATGGAGTGTCCGCTGAAGTCGGCAGTCAGATTCAGTGACATATCTGTATCTTTATATTGGTCTGTCAGATTCAGATCGTTAGGACGGAAGTTACGTACCACAGCTTTTAGATTGAAATCAGGCACAGCTTGTCGTGTTGCAACATGTCCGTTTATTTCAATGTTTGCATTGCTGTCGTCCAAAGATAATTTTCCGTTAAATCCTCCTGGAGTATATTGTCCGTCAAG
>OGYW01002766.1_pt1 | contig 12741 bp, 10 predicted proteins | sample 1576621 | NCBI WGS metagenome assembly OGYW01 (sample SAMEA3541528, study PRJEB24748) | human gut metagenome | biome: human gut; feature: human-associated habitat; material: faeces | place: China | collected 2012 | reverse complement strand
CCGCTGGTCCGGGCCGTTCACCGCCTGCTGGAGCCGGAGCGGCGGCTCCAGCGCCGCCTGCACCGTCTGGAGCAGGCCTGCCTCTCCGGCGGCCTGAAGGACCTGCTGGCCGCCGCCCGGCAGGAGCTGGGCAACCCGGTGCTGGTGGTGGACAGCAGCTTCCGCACCCTGGCCATGGAGCCGGAACAGCCCATCGGCATCGACAGTTGGGACCGCATCCTGCAGGGCGAAGCGCCTCAGCATCACGACCTGAAGCAGGCCGAAGCCATGATCGAAAATTTTTCTGCCCGCAACCTTACCGGCCTGCAGATCGTACCTTACACCGAGCCGGACGGCCGCCCCGTCCGTCGAATGGTGGGGCCTGTGGTCGCCCCCGACGATGGCCGCAACTGCGGCGGGCTGGAGATCATTGAGCTGGAACACCCCTTTGCTCCGGAGGACGAGGTCCTGGCCCAGCGTCTGCTGGAGCTGCTGCAGCATTATCTGGTGCATGCAGCCCCCACCGCCTGGCGGGCTGCACCGGAAGAGCGCTTTTTGCAGGAGCTTCTGTTCTGTGAGCCTGCCCAGCAGAGCGCCATGCAGAAAAAGCTGCACCGCTTTCCGGCGCTGGAAGCGCCCCCGCACTTCTATCTGGCCAGCATCCCGCTGTCGCAGGCGCACCGGCTCACCCGCACGAATCAACAGGCTCTGCTGGCCCACGAGTGGCCGGAAGGGTGGTTCATGCAGACCGAAACCGCCTTCCTGCTTCTGCTGCCCGGCACCGGGGACGCTGCCCAGCCGGAACAGCTGCTGCAAAAATTGCAGGAGGTGGGCCTGCGCATGGACCAGACCGTGATCCTGAGCATGCCGTTTCCCTCTCTGCTGCAGCTGGGCACCGTGTGGCGCTTCAATCAGGAAGCCGCCGCCACCGCCCGGGACCTGCACTGCGGTGCGGGCTGCCGCAGCGCCTCGGCCCTGTACCAGGACGTGTTTGTCCGCACCATCGCCCAAAGCGCCAACCTCCGGGCCTTCATCCACCCCATGCTGCGCCGCCTGCAGGAGTACGACCAGGCCCACAGCACCGCCCTGCTGCACACCCTGTGCGTCTACCTGCTGCAGGAGCAGAACCTCCATGCCACGGCCCGGCAGCTTTTCATCCACCGCAACACGCTGGTGTACCGGCTGCAGCGCATCCGCACCCTGCTGCAACTGGATTTGGATGACGCCGCCGTGCGCAATGTCCTGCGCACCGGCTGCATCCTTCTGGAATACTATCAGGGTGCCTTCTGATTTTTCGCACAAAACAAGCCCCGGCACAGTCTGCATTCCACACTGTGCCGGGGCTTCATTGGTTTGTTTTCGTTACAGGGTCTCTACGCGGTCAAACAGGGAGCCTGCGGCCTCCACCGCGTCCCTGCTGCCAAAGGTCACCTTCACACTGGCAGCCATGGCATCGGCCAGACCAGCGGCCTGCTCTTTGAGCAGAGCTGCGTCCACGGCACACAGGGCCTTGCGGTCGGTGGCCTTCATCGTCTCGGTGATGCCACAGAAATACTGCCGGTCCAGCTCCCGTGCCTCGGCGCGGGGCTTGCGGGGCGTGTCCAGCTTGGCCACGGCACCCACGATCAGGTCGTTCAGGTCCTTTTCGGTGTAATCGCGGGCGGCCAGCTCCGCCGGGCCCTTGGCAAAGGTGTCGTAGCTCTCGGTCAGGTGGGGGTCCCGGTAGGTGTACAGGTACTCCACGCCGTCCGACGACAGCATGCCGGTGCCGTAGGCACCGCCCACCTCGCGGATGTTGTGCCACAGGTATTCGTAGCTCATCACGCGGGCCAGCACCTTGCGGTCGCTGCGGCGCTCCATGGGCCACACCTGCACCGCGTAGTTCACGCCGCCGTCAATCATAAAGGCCTCGTTCACCGGCGGGGTCAGCGGCTCCACATAGGGCTGCGCCGCGTCGCGCTCCAGCGCCGCAAACCGGCTGCCCGGCAGCAGAGTGCGCAAGGTGTCCAGCGCCCGCTCCGAGCCGTGCAGGCTCACGGTGAGCTGGGCGTGCTGCAGCACCTGGGCCCGCAGGGTTTCCAGCTTTGCGCCAAGGCCTGCCCAGTCGGCCTTTTCCAGCAGATCGCACAGGAAGTGATAATAGCTTACGCCGCTGCATCGCTCGCTGGCCGCGTTCTCCACATTGTAGTGCGCACTGGCACGGACCGCCGCATAGGCGTTGCCCTGCTGGATGAACTGCTGTTCCATGTTCAGTTTCTGCTGGCTCAGCACCCGGGCAAAGGCGGCTTCCGCTGCCGGGCCGGTGAGCTGCGTGTCATACAGCCACTCGCCGCCCAGCTCCACGGCCTTTTGCAGGCTGCGTTCCAGCAGGCTCAGGCTCATGGTCAGTTTGGCATGGCAGGGTGCGCCCTCCTGCCGGCCGGTCCAGAAGTCCAGCAGTACGCGGCTGTCGCCCAGCCAGGTGCTGCGCAGGGTGTTCAGCTGCTGGGCCGTGTGGGTCGGCGTGTCCAGCTCGTCCAGCACATCGGTGAGCAGGTCCAGATACGGCAGGTCCTCCGGGGCCACATGGCCCAGGTCATAGTAGAAATTCAGGTACAGGCTGCCCGCCGAGGGGTGGCGCAGCACCGTGGCACCGGCCACCTGCTCGGTCTGCCCGGCCGCGCTGGTGGCACCTTCGCCCAGGTCGGCCACGGTCAGCGGGTGATCCAGCACCAGTTTGGCGTCGGTGCGGGCCGGGGCCTGTGTCTCTTCCTGCTTCTTGGGCAGGGTGGGCACCTGCAGCACCTGCACCGGAGCCGGGGCAAACAGGCTGCGCAGCAGCTCGTCGAACCAGCCGTCCGCCATCTTGCTGCGCAGGGAGGCAAACAGCTTGTCCGTGTGCAGCAGCAGGGCGGGGTCCCCGGTGTGCAGCCAGCCCGTGGAAGCGTTGATGGCGTCCAGCACGCCGTCCGGCAGGCTGCCCGGCCGCTCCAGCGAGGCAAACTCTGCCGAATTCAGCGAGGCCAGCAGCAGCTCCTGCGGGATGCCCCGGGCCAGTACGTCATCCACTGCCTTGCGCACCGCCGGGGCAAACTTGCGGGCGCTCTCTTCGGTGGCACCCCGCAGCACCAGCTCCAGCGTGGGCTGCAGGGTGCTGTCATCAAAGCCCATGTCGATGTCCGCACCCAGCTTTTCGGCCAGCAGGGCCGCTTTCAGGGGCGAATTGTTGGTGCCCAGCAGCGCGTCCAGCAGGATCTCCACGCCCAGCTGCCGTTCCCGGTCCGCAAAGGCACCGGTGTACCAGGCCAGTGCGCACTGCACCTCGTCCGGCTCCGGATTCTCGGTGTAATAGGGCAGCTCCACGCAGGTGCCCGGCTGCTCGTCCTGCACCGTCAGGCGGGGGCGGGTGGTGGTCCTGGGCATCCGGGACAGGTAATCGCGGTCCAGCATTTCCAGCTTTTCGGCCATGTCCATCTTGCCGTACAGGGTGATGCAGCAGTTGTCCGCGCTGTAGTGGCGGCGGTACACCCGCTGATATTTCTCATAGGTCAGCGCCGGGATGCTCTCCGGGTCGCCGCCGGACACAAAGCCATAGGCCGTGTCCGGGAACATGGCACGCTCCAGCGCATTCTGCAGCTGAGCGTCCGGGGCGGCAAGGGCCCCCTGCATCTCGTTGTACACCACGCCGCTCACAGTGCCGTCGGCATCCCGGTGCCAGCCCTCCTGCTCGAACACAGCCCTGTCCACCATGGCCAGCGGGCAGAACACCGCGTTCAGGTAGACGTCCATCAGGTTTCTGAAATCCGTCTCGTTGGGAGTGGCAAAGGGGTACACGGTCTTATCCGGGAAGGTCATGGCATTGAGGAAGGATGCCATGCTGCTCTTGAGCAGCTGCAGAAACGGCGAGGTGACCGGGTATTTTTCGCTTCCGGCCAGCACCGAATGCTCCAGAATATGAAAAACGCCGGTGTCATCGGAGGGGAAGGTGCCGAACCCGATGCCAAAGGCCTTGTTGTTGTCCTCATTTTCCACCAGCAGGATGGTGGCCCCGCTCACATCGTGGGTGAGCACGGTCAGGGTACCGTGCTGCTCGGGGCAGTCCTCTGTGCGGACGAGGGTATAACCGGGAACCTGCTTCATCGCTTTATTCTCCTTTGTGTTTTTGGTCTGGCCCTATTGTATCATTCACCGTTCCAAAACACAATTGCCGGTTTGTAAACAATAACCCAAAAAGGCTCCCCTGTGCATGCACAGAGGAGCCTTTTGAAAAAACGTGTGTTACACCTGCTTGGCGTGTTCCGTCCGGCACGACACCCGGAACAGCACAAAGCCGATGACGAACAGCACCGCGATGCTGCCCACGCCCACGTTGGCACTGCCGGTGAGCTGGCTGCCCACACTGACGATCATGGTGCCCAGGAAGGATGCCCCCTTGCCGCAGATGTCGAACAGGCCGAAATACTCGCCCGACTTCTCCGGCGGGATGATCTTGGCAAAGTGGGAGCGGCTGAGCGCCTGCACACCGCCCTGGAACATGCCCACGACGAAGGCCAGCACCCAGAACTGCCACTGCCGGGTCAGGAAGAACGCAAACAGCGCGATGCCCGCATAGGCCGCGATGCAGACCGGGATGAGGGTGGTGGACGGATACTTCGCCGACAGCCGCCCGAAGATGAGCGCCGACGGGAACGCCACGATCTGAGTCACCAGCAGCGCCAGCAGCAGGCCGGTGGTGTCCAGCCCCAGCGCAGTGCCGTAGGCCGTGGCCATGTCGATGATGGTGTAGACGCCGTCGATGTAGCAGAAGAACGCCAGCAGGAACCAGAACACCTGCTTGTCCTCGTGCAAGTGGCGGAGCGTGTGGCCGATGCGGGCAAAGCTCTGCCGGATGGCGTGTTTCTCCACCTCCACATAATGCAGCTGCCGGTAGGTTTTCAGCAGGGGCAGAGTCATTGCCAGCCACCACGCCGCTGTGATGAAGAGCGCGATGTTCAGCGCCGTCATCTGGCTCAGGCCGATGGCCCCGGACCCCAGCACCAGCGCCAGACAGACCACAAAGGGCACACAGCTGCCGATGTAGCCCCACGCATACCCGCGGGAGGAGACTACGTCCATCCGGTCCGGGGTGGTGACATCGCTCAGCATCGAATCATAGAACACCAGACTGCCGGAAAAGCCCACCTTCGCAAAGACGAAGATGAGCAGGAAGGGCAGCCAGGTCTTGGCCAAGCCCATGGCGCAGCAGCCGGCCACGCCCACCACCAGGCAGAGAATGAAGATGGGCTTTTTGAAGCCCCGCGTATCGGCCAGTGTACCGAGGATGGGGCTCAGCACCGCCGTGATGATGGTCACAGCCGAAGCCGCATAGCCCCAGTATGCCAGATATTCCACGGAGCTCAGGCCGCCTTCTTCCGCCAGAGCGTTGAAAAAGATGGGGATGAGCGTCGCCACCAGCAGCACAAAGGCCGAGTTGCCGACATCGTATAAGATCCACGCGCGTTCCAGCCCGGTCAGGCTGAATTTTTTGTTTTGTTCCATAATCCCTCTCAATTCTCTCCAAAGGTGTGCTGATAAGCCGCATCCAGCGGCGCATCGGTGTCCAGCCCGGCCACGTACTCGTTGATGAGCCGTACCGCCAGCGGGATGGCTCTCTGGTACAGCGCATCCAGCTGCTTTCCGCTCTCGGCGCACTGCGGGTTCGGCTGCGGGTTTGCCACCAGCCCGTGCATGAACTCCCACTTGCCCGCTGCCCGGATGGCCGCCAGCACCACCCAGCGCTTGACCGGGTTCGAAGCCAGCAGCATCTTGTGCACGAAGACCATGCCGGTCATGGCCTGATAGACCTCATCCACCGTGACGCCCTCATAGAAGGGAGCCACCACATTCGCCCAGATGCGGCTGGGCTGGATGTGGCTGGCCGTCAGGTCGTGCAGCGGGTCGCGGCCCTCCCGGCGGAGCAGCTGGTTGTCGAACTCCGTCTCGATCTCACAGTGGCTCACGCCGCTGGTGCGGACGTACTGCTCCACATAAGGGTGGCAGGTGCTGTCCAGCGCAAAATGGCAGATGTACCCCAGCGCATACACCAGCGCGGCATCCCGGTTTTTGGCGTTCCGGATCACGCCGCGCGCCCGCTCAAAAAAGACGGTGCCCGGCTGCTCGTGCATGGCATTGCCCAGCCGGTTCACCGGGTTGGACTGCAGCGCCTTATAGTAGAACAGCAGATCCGGCCCGTGAAGGCCCATATCGTACAGCGCACGGTACGGCTCGATCTTCTTCTGGAGCGCATCCGGCAGCTGGGTCAGAACATCCGCGCCAAAGCAGCGGTGTGCATAGGTCGAAGGCATAAAAACTCCCCCTCATAAACTTTCATACAAGGTCAGTATACCAGAAACCGTTTCGTCTTACTACCCTTTCGGGTATTATTTTGGTAAAATATTTGAGATATTTTTGATTTTTTGGGCAAAACAAAAAGACTGCCGCACCTTCCCCCTCTCCGGGCACCGCCTCTGCGATGCCGGAATGAGGAATGCAGCAGTCTCTGTTTGCGTTGTGGGTTTACTTCTCGTACCCCTTAGGCAGCTCGTTCTTGGGGTCGCGGTCCATCAGGGTGCGGACGGCTTCTGCCGCGCCCATGCCCTCGTTGACGATGGCATTCACGGTCTGCACGATGGGCATTTCCACCTGATACCGCTCCGCCAGTTCCAGCGCGGCGGGCAGGGCGTTCATACCCTCGACCACCATACCGACTTCCTTGACGGCCTGTTCCGGCGTCTCGCCCTTGCCGATCAGGATGCCGGCACGGTTGTTGCGGCTGTGCATACTGGTCGCGGTGACGATGAGGTCGCCGATGCCCGCCAGACCCGCGAACGTGTGGACGTTGCAGCCCATGGCCACGCCCAGCCGGGCGATCTCCGCGATGCCGCGGGTGATGAGGGCAGCGCGGGCATTGTCCCCGTAGCCCAGGCCGGTGGAGATGCCCACGCCCAGCGCGATGACGTTCTTCATGGCACCGCTGAGCTCCACGCCCTTGATGTCCTCGTTGGTGTAGACGCGCATGACGCTGTTGGAGAACACCTCCTGCACGAACTGTGCCGCCTCCACGTCCGGGCTGGCCGAGACGATGGTGGTGGGCAGGTCGATGGCCACTTCTTCGGCGTGGGTGGGGCCGGACAGCGCCACCAGGTGTACCTTCTTCGGGCCGCCCTCCCGGCCCAGCTCATCGGCCAGGACCTCCGTCATGGTGTACAGGGTGTCCGGCTCAATGCCCTTGGCCACATCCACGATGATCTGCCCCTCGGCCACATAGGGCCGGGCCTTGGCAGCCGTGGAGCGCACGAAGACCGACGGCACCGCAAACAGCAGGATGTCCTTGTCCCGGCACACTTCCTCCACGCTCTTGGTAAAGCGCAGCTCCTCCGGGATCTTCATTCCGGGCAGATTGGGGTGCACACGGGTGCTCGACAGGGCGTCGATCTCCTTTTCGATGGCAGACCAGACCAGCACATCGTTCCCGCTCACGCACAGCATCCGTGCCAGAGCCATGCCCCAGGTGCCCGCACCCAGGATACCGATTTTCCGTTTCGTCACGTTCAAATCCTCCGAATCTGCCGCGCGGCTTTCGTCGCGGGCCTGTTGTGCGCCGCAGTGGGCGGCTCGTCTGGTCTCATTGTACACGAAACCGCCTGCAACGTCAACTCCTTGCCAGACTGCACAAAGTTAGTGCGTGTTCCCCTTCGATTTTGGGAATAACAGGGGATTTGCACAAACGAATTGCGTTGATTGGAAAAACATGTTATAGTATTCTGGTAGGAATTATAGGATATTCCCTGTTCGAACGCTCCTTTTCAGGTCTCTCGTCGAACCTCCGCAGGTTCTTTTTTGTCAGATAAGGAAGTTTTTTCAAATGCTCGAAGCCATTCTTTCCAACCGCACGGCCAGCGTTTTGTGGGAAGCGCTGCCCCGCATCCTGTCGGCGGGCCTCACCATGACCATCCCGCTGACCCTCATCTCCTTCAGCCTTGCCATGGTGCTGGCTGTGGTGGTGGCGCTGGTGCAGTACGCCAATGTGCCGGTGCTGCGTCAGCTGGCCCGGTTCTACATCTGGGTCATCCGCGGCACACCGCTGCTGGTGCAGCTGTTCATCATCTTCTACGGCCTGCCCAGCGTCGGCATCATGCTGGACGCTTTCCCGGCGGCCGTCATCGCCTTTGCCATCAACGAGGGGGCCTACTGCGCCGAGACCATGCGCGGCGCGCTGGAAAGCGTACCCCAGGGCCAGCTGGAAGCCGGTTACTGCGTGGGCATGACCTGGTGGCAGATCATGCGCCGCATCGTGCTGCCGCAGGCGCTGCGCACGGCGGTGCCTGCCCTGTCCAACTCGCTCATCGGCATGATCAAGGACACCTCGCTGGCGTCGAACATCACAGTCGCCGAACTGTTCATGGCCGGCCAGCGCGTTGCCGCTCGCACCTACATTTTCCTGCCCATCTACTGCGAGGTTGCCGTGGTCTATCTGCTGTTCTGCACGGTCGTCACCAAGCTGCAGAGTCTGTTGGAGCGTCAGCTGAACGCCCACGGTTTCCAGTGAGAAAGGGGGGACGCATCATGGCCATGTTAGAGATCAAGAACATTCACAAATCCTTTCGCACCTATGACGAGAAACCGCATTTTCACATTGGGCCGTTCCCGCGCGGCCATGCCCGCCGGGTGATCCGCACACTGGACGTGCTCCGGGGCGTGGACCTGACCGTGGAAAAAGGCGACGTCGTTGCCATCCTCGGCCCCAGCGGTTCCGGCAAGACGACCCTTCTGCGCTGCCTGAACTTTCTGGAGCCCACCGACAGCGGCAGCCTGACCTTTGACGGCGAGACCTTCGACCTCAGCAGGATCTCCGGCGCCGACATCGCCCGCCTGCGCAAAAAGACGGCCTTCGTCTTCCAGAACTACAACCTGTTCCGGAACAAGACCGCCCTGCAAAATGTCACCGAAGGGCTGGTCGTGGCCCGTAAAATGCCCAAGGCAGAAGCGGACGCCATCGGCCGGAAGATGCTGACAAAGGTCGGTCTGGCCGACCGGGCAGACGCCTATCCCCGCCAGCTTTCCGGCGGCCAGCAGCAGCGGGTGGCCATCGCCCGCGCCCTTGCCACCGACCCGGAGATCATCTACTTTGATGAGCCCACTTCGGCCCTGGACCCGGAACTGACGGGCGAAGTGCTCTCGGTCATGCGCCAGCTGGCCGAGGAGGGGATGACCATGCTGGTCGTCACCCACGAGATGGGCTTTGCGCGGAACGTTTCTTCCAAGACCGTCTTCATGGAAAACGGCGTCGTCGTGGAGCAGGCCCCCTCGCAGGAGTTCTTTGCGAACCCGAAGGAGGAGCGCACCCGCGAATTTTTGCAGAAGATCTCGCAGCACGCATAATTTATTCGATTTGATTTTCTTACTTTCGAAAGGATATGATACCATGAAAAGAAGAACCTTTATCTCCCTGATGAGCGTTCTGGCTGCTGCCGGTGTGCTCACCCTGTCCGGCTGCTCTTCCAACGCATCCAGTTCGAACAGCAATTCGAGTTCCAGGAGCGAATCCGCTGAGGCTGCTGACCAGCTTGCCTCTATCCAGGCCAGCGGCAAGCTCATCGTGGCACTGGAAGGTGCCTGGCAGCCCTGGAGCTACCACGACGAGAGCGACACCCTCGTCGGCTACGATGTCGAGGTCTCCCGCGCCATCGCCGAGAAGCTGGGCGTGGAGCCGGAATATGTCGAGAGCGACTGGGACAGCCTGTTCGCCGGTCTGGATGCAGGCCGCTATGACATGGTCTGCAACGGCGTCGAAGTCACCGACGAGCGCGCCCTGACCTACGACTTCACCACCCCCTACGGCTACATCCACACCGCCCTTGCCGTCAAGAAGGACAATGATACCATCCAGACCTTCGAAGACCTGAAGGGCAAGACCACCGCCAACAGCCTGGCCTCCACCTATATGGTGGCCGGGGTGGTGCTGTCGGCCATCGGGTGGTATGCCCCGCTGGCCGAGTTTGCAGGCTGCGGGGCCACAGTGCCGCTGCTGGGCTTCGGCCACCTGCTGGCAAAAGGGGTGCGCACCGCACTGGAGGAAGAGGGAGCCGTGGGCATCCTCACTGGCGGGCTCACTGCCGCTGCGGCCGGCATTACCACCAGCCTTGTGTGCGGCGTGGTGTGCTCCTGGGTGGGCAAGAGCCACGACCAGAACTGAAAAAAACGGCTTGACAGGACGGCGCGGCGGGTGTATGCTGAAGATACAGACCGGTGGTCTGTAAAGGGGGACGAGCAGATGCCGCGCAACAAATATCCGGAACAGACGGTGGAAAAGATCTTGGATGCCGCCGCCGCGCTCTTTGCGGAAAAGGGCTACCAGAGCACCACTTTGCAGGACATCATCGACGCCACGGGACTTTCCAAGGGGGCGGTGTACCATCATTTCCGCTCCAAGGAGGAGATCGCCCGGAAGGTGGGCGACCGCATGGGGGATGAGATGTGGGAGCCGCTGCGCCGCATCCGGGAAGCAGCGGGTCTGACCGGCCTGCAGAAGCTGCAGGCAGCGTTTGCGATGTCCTTTGCAGGGGACCGGCAGCAGCGCATGGGCCGCACTTTGCCGCACCTGACCGATGACCCGTATTTTCTGGTACTGGAGTGGCAGAGCATCGAGGAACGTCTGGTGCCGGAGTGCATTGCACCCCTTGTCCGGCAGGGCGTGGCCGATGGCAGCATCCATACCGGAGACCCCGATGCACTGGCCGGTGCGCTGTTTTTTCTGGCCGATCTGTGGCTGCCGCCCCAGAGCCGCCCTACGACTCGCACGCAGCAGCGAGCACGCAACCGGGTCTTTCAGCAGATGACAAGGGCGCTGGGGCTGGACCTGCTCACGGAGGAACAGGCCCTTCAGCTGGAAGAACTGTGCCCGGAGAAATAATAGAAAAAGAGTCGGCGGAGAAAGCTCCGCCTTTTTCAGACGATTTTACAGACCGACGGTCTGTAAATGGAAAAGAAAGGATGATACGATGGGACCATTTGTACAGGTGGTACTGGGGCAGATCATTTCGCTGTTCGGCAATGCGGCGCTGCGGTTCGTGCTGCCGCTGATCCTGCTGCGACAGACCGGTTCGGCGGCGGTGTACGGTGCGGCGACTGCGCTGGCACTGCTTCCAGCGCTGGCCGGGACACTGGCCGGAGGCGTTCTGGCTGACCGCTGCCGCAAGGCGCGGCTCATGGCGGCGCTGGACCTTGCTGCCGCCGGGCTTGCATTGGGTGCTGCAGCCTCCGCCGACAACCTGCCGATAGTTCTGTGGGCACCGGCGGCACTCTGTGCGCTTTATGCGCTGCAGGGGCTGTATCAGCCGGTGGTGCGGGCCAGCCTGCCGCTGCTGCGGACCGGAGACCGCCTTGTGCAGGGCAATGCGGTGATCCAATTGGTCGATACGCTGGATGAGCTGCTGGGGCCCTTGCTGGGCAGTGCGCTGTTGGGTGTGATGGGGCTGGGGCCCCTGCTGGTGCTGTGTGGGGCCTGCTTTGCCGCTTCCGCTCTGTTGGAGTGGCAGATCCGCATCCCCGGCGACCGGCCGCAGCCACGCACGCAAGGAAAACCGGATTTTGCGGCAGACCTGCGGGAGAGCCTTACTTATCTGTATCACAGCCAGCCGGGATTGCTGCGGCTGGCGGGCATCATGGCGTTGGTGAACCTTGTGGAGATCCCGGCGGTGGTAGTGGGCATCCCGGTGGTGATCGTGCAGTACCTGGGGCAGAGCGATGCCGTGCTGGGGGCCGTTCAGGCCGTGTTGAGCGTGGGCGGCCTTGCAGGCGGAGCGCTGGCAGGCCGCAGCCGACACCCACTGTCCGACCGGCAGGCCCTGGGACTTCTGCTGGGCATTGCCGGGCTGTGCGCCGCCATGGGCGTCGTGCTCTGGGTACCACCGCTTGCCTGCGGCGGGGTGGCCCTGTGCGGGTTTGGGGTGATGGCCGCCGCTATGCGGTTCAATGTGTGGTTCTTTGCCCGGCTACAGGCGGTGCTGCCGCAGGCACAGCTGGGCCGGGTGACCGGCTGTACAATGGCGCTGGCCAGCCTGACCCAGCCGGTGGGGCAGGCCGTGTACGGGGTACTGTTCGATGTGTTTTCCGCCTGTCCGGCAGGGGTGCTGCTGGGGGCCGGTGCCGTGTCGGCGGCGTTTCTGAGCGGCGCGATGCGCCATGAGACCGAAAAACGCCCCGGCTGACAGTTCAGCCTGGGCAAGGGAAATCGGTTGGCTGCCACTCTTCGCCCTGTTTTTCAACAGCTCTGCGCTAGAATGTGGAAAACAGGAGGCGATGAACGATGAAACACCGCTGGACGACCCTTTTGTGGGAGCTTTTTGCAGCACAGCTGCTGTGCACGGCGGCGGCAATGCTGCCCGGCAGCCCGGTGTGCACAATGCCGGGGCTGGCGCTGCCTGCGCTGGGTCTTGCGGCGGCGGTGCCCACGGCCTGGTTTGTGTGGGGCGTGTGGGCGGAACCGCCCCTGCCGCTGCCGCCGGAACAGCTGCTGGAACCGCCCCGGACACTGGACCCAGCCACCCTGCTGGACCTGTCGGAGCCGGTGGCGTAAAAAACAAAAACCCCTGTACCGGGCGCTCCGGTACAGAGGTTTTGTTCGTCAATCAAACTGCGATCAAGCGTTCTTGTTAGCACGCTTTGCCATACGGCTGATCTTGCGGCTTGCGGTGTTCTTCTTGATGACACCCTTAGCGCGAGCCTTGTCGATCGCGGAAACAG
>OGYW01002761.1_pt1 | contig 12759 bp, 10 predicted proteins | sample 1576621 | NCBI WGS metagenome assembly OGYW01 (sample SAMEA3541528, study PRJEB24748) | human gut metagenome | biome: human gut; feature: human-associated habitat; material: faeces | place: China | collected 2012 | reverse complement strand
GGTGAATTGTGACGAATTTACAAAAGAAAATCATTAAGAATGTATTTATATCATCATGAAGAAACTTATCTTTATGGGAATCCTCGGATTGTTTATCTTGGGTTCCTGCAACAGTAAATCGGGTGGCAACCACGAAGGCCACGACCATGGAACAGAAGCACACGACCATGAACACGAAGGGCACGACCATGAACACGAAGGCGAAGACCATGAAGGACATGATCACGAAGGTGACGAACACAGCCGGAGCAGTGAACCGGCTACCGGTCACAGTGACGAAATCATTCTGCCGAAAGCCAAAGCAGAAGCAGCCGGAGTGAAAACAAGTATTATAGAACCGGAAGTATTTGAACAAGTGATAAAAACAAGCGGACAAGTACTGGCCGCACAAGGTGACGAATCCGTAGCAGTAGCCACCGTAGCAGGAGTAGTCAGCTTTCGCGGTAAAGTGACCGAAGGCATGAGTGTAGGCAAAGGTACTGCACTGGTGACCATTTCATCCAGTAACATTGCCGATGGTGATCCCGTACAACGCGCCCGTATCGCTTACGATATATCCAGAAAGGAATATGAACGTATGCAAGCGCTGGTAAAGAACAAAATCGTATCCGACAAGGAATTCGCACAAGCCGAACAGAATTACGAAAATGCCCGGATCAGCTATGAGGCCCTTGCCAAGAATCATTCGGCAGGAGAACAGGCCATAACCTCTCCCATCTCAGGATTTGTAAAAAACATCCTGGTGAAAGAAGGTGATTACGTAACCATCGGCCAGCCATTGGTCAGCATCACTCAAAACCGTCGCCTCTTCTTGCGTGCCGAAGTTTCGGAAAAATACTATCCGTCTCTGCGCACCATCGGTTCGGCCAATTTCAAAACTCCTTATGACAATAAGGTATACGAACTGAAAGAACTGAACGGCCGTCTTTTGTCATTCGGTAAATCGGCAGGAGAAAATTCGTTCTATGTACCGGTCACTTTCGAATTTGATAATAAAGGAGACATTATCCCGGGCTCGTTCGTTGAAGTATATTTGTTGTCGTCTCCCATGGAGAACGTACTGTCGCTTCCCCGCACGGCGCTGACCGAAGAACAGGGGCTTTTCTTCGCATACCTGCAACTGGATGAAGAAGGGTATAAAAAGCAGGAAGTCACCCTCGGAGCCGACAACGGCAAGAGCGTACAGGTACTTTCGGGTATCAAGGCCGGTGACCGGGTAGTGACCCAAGGGGCCTACCAGGTGAAACTGGCTTCGGCAAGTAACGCAATACCTGCACACAGCCACGAACACTAACGACAAGGCGCCACAGCCCGGTTTCCATGTGGTGCATAACAACTAACGAAAAAAGAATATGCTAAATAAAATCATACATTTCTCACTTCAGAACCGTATCTTGATACTTGTAGCCTCGGTACTGTTACTGATTGGCGGAACTTATACCGCCATGCATACCGAAGTAGACGTGTTCCCCGACCTGAATGCACCGACGGTGGTCATCATGACCGAAGCCAACGGAATGGCAGCCGAAGAGGTGGAACAACTCGTGACTTTCCCCGTTGAAACAGCCGTAAACGGTGCCACCGGTGTGCGCCGGGTACGTTCATCTTCCACGAACGGATTCTCTGTCGTATGGGTAGAATTCGACTGGGGAACCGATATATACCTCGCCCGCCAGATTGTAAGCGAAAAGCTGGCCATCGTAGGTGAAGAACTGCCTTCAAATGTAGGCAAACCGACACTGGGTCCCCAATCCTCCATTCTGGGCGAAGTCCTGATTATCGGATTAACCGCCGACTCGACCTCCATGCTCGACCTGCGTACCATTGCCGACTGGACCATACGTCCGCGCCTGCTCTCTACCGGAGGTGTAGCACAGGTAGCTGTATTGGGAGGAGAGTTAAAAGAATATCAGATTCAACTCGATCCGGAACGTATGCGTCATTATGGCGTATCTATGAATGAGGTGATGACCGTCACCCGCGGCATGAACCTGAATGCCAACGGAGGTGTACTTTATGAATATGGTAACGAATACATTGTGCGTGGTGTACTCTCCACCGCAAACATAGAACAACTGGGTAAAGCGGTAGTAAAGAGTATCGACAGCGTACCCGTACTGCTGGAGGATATCGCTGATGTCCGGATCGGACCGAAAGCCCCCAAACTGGGAACGGCTTCGGAAAGAGGGAAACCTGCCGTACTGATGACCGTCACCAAACAGCCCGCCACCAGTACTCTGGAGCTGACCGACAAACTGGAAGCTTCGTTGCAAGACCTCCGAAAGAATCTTCCACCGGATGTAAAGGTATCTACCGATATCTTCCGTCAAAGCCGTTTCATCGACAGTTCCATCAGCAATGTAAAGAAGTCCCTTTTTGAAGGCGGTATCTTTGTAGTCATCGTCTTATTCCTGTTCCTTGCCAACGTGCGAACCACGATTATTTCGCTGGTGACCCTGCCGCTCTCACTGCTGGTATCCATCCTGACTCTACATTTCATGGGACTGACTATCAATACCATGAGTCTGGGAGGTATGGCCATCGCCATTGGTTCGCTGGTAGACGATGCCATTGTCGATGTAGAAAACGTATACAAGCGCCTGCGTGAAAACCGTCTCCTCCCGGAGAATGAACGTCTTTCGGTCATCCAGGTGGTATTCAACGCCTCCAAAGAGGTCCGTATGCCTATCCTGAACTCTACACTGATCATTGTGGTCAGTTTCGTACCTCTCTTTTTCCTTTCCGGTATGGAAGGACGCATGCTGGTTCCGCTGGGCATTGCCTTCATCGTAGCATTATTTGCCTCGACGATAGTGGCATTGACCCTGACCCCGGTACTTTGCTCCTACCTGCTGGGCAAAGAAAAAGGTGATAAGCTTCCGAAAGAAGCATTCGTAGCCCGCTGGATGAAAGGGGTATACGAAAAAGCACTGACTTGGGTGTTAATTCATAAACGCCTGACCTTGGGAAGCACCATCGGGCTGTTCATCATTACCCTGGGATTCTTCTTCACGTTGGGACGCTCGTTCCTCCCTCCATTCAATGAAGGTTCATTCACCATCAACATCAGTTCGCTGCCGGGCATCTCACTCGAAGAGAGCGATAAGATGGGACACCGTGCCGAGGAACTTCTGCTCTCTATCCCCGAGATACAGACAGTGGCCCGCAAAACCGGACGTGCCGAACTGGACGAGCATGCTTTGGGAGTCAACGTCTCGGAAATAGAGGCACCGTTTGAACTGAAAGATCGTTCGCGCAACGAACTGATGGCAGACGTACGCGAAAAACTGGGTACTATCACCGGAGCAAACATCGAGATCGGACAATCGGCCAGCCTATCAGCCACCGTATCGATGCTATGCTCAGCGGTACCAAAGCCAATATCGCCATCAAACTGTTTGGTGACGACCTGAATAAAATGTTCTCACTGGGCAATCAGATAAAAGAAGCCATCGGCAATATCCCCGGCATTGCCGACCTGAATGTGGAACAACAGATTGAACGCCCGCAGCTCAAAATCACTCCCAAACGTGAAATGTTGGCTAAATACGGCATTACCCTGCCGGAATTTTCGGAATACATCAATGTGGCACTGGCCGGAGAGGTGATTTCGCAGGTTTACGAACAGGGTAAGAGTTTCGACCTGATTGTGAAAGTAAAGAATAACTTCCGTGACGAAGCCGAAAAGATACGCAACCTGATGGTCGACACCCAAGACGGTAAAAAAGTGCCCCTGAGTTATATTGCCGACGTAGCCTCGTCCATGGGGCCGAATACCATCAATCGCGAAAACGTAAAACGTAAGATCGTGATTTCCGCCAACGTAGCCGACCGCGACTTGCGGAGTGTGGTCAATGACATCCAAAAGCAAGTGGACGAACAAATCAAGCTCCCCGAAGGTTATCATATCGAATATGGCGGTCAGTTTGAAAGCGAACAGGCAGCCAGCCGTACATTGGCACTGACCTCCTTCATGTCCATCGTAGTGATCTTCCTGCTGCTGTATCATGAATTCCGCAGCGTGAAGGAATCGGCAGTTATCCTGATAAACCTGCCGCTGGCACTGATCGGCGGTGTGTTTGCCCTGCTGATCACAACCGGCGAAATCAGTATTCCGGCGGCCCCGGCGCGTTGGGCGATGGCATCGACCTGTTCCGCCCCGCCCACCGAGAGGGCCAGATGCGCCCAGCCGGTATGGTTATTATCCGCGCTGGCCTGCTGCAGGCCAGGCTTGGTCATCAGCTCGATCACCACCTCGTCGTCGATAGTAACAAAATAGGAGGCAAAGCCGGGGTTGGTCTGGCTAAGGTATTTTTCATTGATGCTGGCGGCAAAGAAGTCCACCCAGAAGCGGGCCTGGACGTCGAGCTGTTGGGTCCACAGGGCGAAATGGGCAATTTTCATGGTAAACCTCCAGGCAGAAACGTTGACAACCAGAGCAGGGCAGACGATCATGCTTGCTACTGCTCGGTTTTGATCATTTGAGGATTGTATTATGCTCGATTATGCTGCTTTCCCTCAACAGCGACAAGCGCTGATTTGCCAGATCCTGCAGGAAAACGGCAGAGTGGTGTGCGCGGAGCTGGCGGCGCGTCTTCAGGTGTCGGAGCATACCATCCGCCGCGATCTGCATGAGCTCAGCCGCGAGGGATTCTGTAAAAAGGTGTATGGCGGGGCGGTGCTGAGTCTGCCGGAAGCGGGGGATTACAGTGAGCGGAAAGATAAAAACCGCGCGATAAAGCTCAGGATCGCGCAACAGTGTGCCCGGCTGGTGAAGCCCGGCGGCCAGGTCTTCTTCTCCACCATCAACCGCAACGGTAAAGCGTGGCTGATGGCGGTGGTCGGCGCGGAATATGTCATGAAGATGGTGCCCAAAGGCACTCATGATGTGAAGAAGTTTATCAAGCCGGCCGAGCTGCTGGGCTGGGTAGATCAGACTACTCTGAAAGAGCAGCATATCATCGGTCTGCATTACAATCCGCTGACCAATACCTTCAAGTTAGCGCCGGGGGTTGATGTTAACTATATGTTGCATACAACCGCCAAACAGGACTGAGGTCAGCACCTCCGCTTATGATGATTGCGCGGCATCAAGCCGCGTGATTATTTCTTCCGATGAAGAAATCAGCACTTGATCAAATTTTCATTTTTTTTTCTGTTTTATTGACTTCTTCTCCAGGCCTTATGCGTCTCCTGCGCGGAGCGGCGGCGCAGCAGCTGAAGGATCATTACAAGCAGGATGTAGCCGACCAGAACCGTCAGGATCAGCAAAAGCGCCTCCCGGAAGATTATTTTTTCATCCGTGTACGCATAGAGATCGAAGGATCTGCCATGGCAGAACATCCCGAAATAGCAGCCGGAGCCGTTCCAGTCCCGGGTATGGGTCAGCTTCTCTGCGGCCCCGGCTTTGCGGATCCCCTGCGCCAGCGGACTGCCTGCAACATCCTGCCCAATCAGCTCCGGGCGGTTTGCGGCAACGACCTGATTGTTCTGCACGATGAACAGCGTGCCGCTGGTTTCTGCCGGGTAGCCATCCAGTATGCTCTGGATGGACAGCGCCGTTTCCTCCACAAATTCCGCCGGGGTGTACCGGTAGGCAAGCAGGAGCAGCTCTGTGCTTTCTGCCCGGTGTGCCGCAACATCCACAGCAGAGCCATCTTCCAGCAGGACGCGCTTCACATAGGTCTTTCGCGGGTAAGATAAAACGTCTAGAACAGCGTCATTTTTCAGCTGGTCGCCAAATCGGTCATAGCCGATGCCGTTGGTCGTGGACTCGCACCGGAGCGTGCCATCCGGTCCCAGAACCGAAATGCCGGTGAGCCAGAGCTTTTCTGTCTGCCTGTTCAGGCACTGCGGGTCGGAGAGGTCAAGCGCAGGATTCTCTGCCAGCTGATGGGCTGCGACCGCCGTGCGGCGGAGTGCCTTTGCCGTGATGGTATCGTTGTGCTTTTCAAAGCTGGTGGACTGGGATTTGACAAACTCAAGGGTCTGGCAAAAGCGTTCCTCTGCTGTGCGCATTGCCCGCCAGCTGGAGAAAAAAGCAACACCGGCCATCAAGAGCACGCCGATGATCAGATAGGCTGTCCATATCCTTTTATCCGGGGTGGTTCTGTTTTTACGCGCCAATTATGTCCACCTCCAGATACTGCGAAGCATTTTCAAGGTATCGGCCAATGATCCGCTCCAGCGTGCCATCCGCGCGCATCTGCGCAAGGGTATCGGTCAGCTGGCTGTCCAGCCCGCGGGTGTCGTTCTTGGCAAAGGCGATGCCCAGCCCGGTGACCAGCAGCGGTTCCTCCAAAATGCGGAAGTCTACGGCATTGTCCTTCATATATTGCAGGATGCCTGTCTCGTGGGCGGCGATGCCGTCCACATAGCCGCAGGCCAGCATTGCGTACTGCACACTGCGGTTTTCGATGCTGAGCACCTCCACCGTCTGCGGGATGCGCGGGTCGGAGCCGCTGAGAAAGATCTCTTCCGGCTTGCCGGTGCTCTGCACGGCGACGGTCTTGCCGGCAAGGTCGCTAAGGGATCGGATGCTGCTGTCGGCATCCACCGCAACCACCTGACGGCTCACCATGTAAGGCCCCGCCCAGCGGTATACCTCTTCGCGTCCATCCATGGAAAAGCAGCCCCAGATGCAGTCGATGGCGCCGCTTTCCACAAGATTTGTTTTCTGCTCCCAGTTGATCGTTTCAAACCGGGCAGCATACCCCATGCGGCGGAACGCCTCGGTGGCGATCTCCACATCGATTCCGGTGGGAACACCGTCATTATTCAGATAGATATAAGGTGGATAGCTGTCGCTTCCCACAACGATTTGTGCAAGACCGCTGTCTTTCGCTTCCTTTTCTCCGCAGGAAGTCAGACTGCTTACGGCAGCAGCTGCCGCCAGCAGCGTGCATCCGTTCAGGAATGCACGGCGTGAGATTCTGTGTTTCATTCGGGCTTTTTATACTCCTGTTTTGATCGCATCCGCAGCTCAGTTGTGCTGCTGTAATTCTTCTTTCAGGGCAGCTTGGATATCCGTCAGGCATTGCGGCAAGAGCGGCTTCCTGTTGATGAAGTTTTTCCAACAGCTGCTGCTCACGCGCTTTGTAATACTCCTCGATCTCGGAAAGTGTATTCACGTTCTAATCTTCTCCTGCATCATTCACATCGTTTGTGTGCTTCCTCTGCGGAAACGCGCTTGTCCGCTATTTATTTTCGGGGGGATAACACGGAAGCGTTTTACCGTCTGCTCCAGCGCAGCAATATCCACAGGTTTGGACAGGTGCTCGTCCATGCCGGCTTCCCTGCTCTTCTGCATATCCTCAAGGAAGGCATTGGCGGTCATGGCAAGGATGGGAATGATCCTGCCCAGCGGGTTTTCGCCGCTGCGGATGCGGCGGGTGGCTTCCAAGCCGTCCATCACAGGCATCTGCACATCCATCAGGATCATGTCGTACTCGCCGGGCTTTACGCTGGCAAAGGCATCCACGATTTCCTGACCGTTGGAGCAGATGGTGCAGCTTGCGCCATTGGCTTCCAGCAGCATTTCCAGAATTTCGGCGTTGATGGCGTTATCCTCGGCGCAGAGGAACTTCATGCCGGACAGAGGAGAAGTTTCTTCCTCTTCCTCCGGGAGTACCTGTGCCACTGGCACCGTATCTGCTTCGGCATCAATGGGAAATTCCAGCACCACCTCAAAGCGAGTGCCCTTGCCGGTGGTACTCTCCACATTGATAGAGCCGCCCATCAGGTCAACAATGTTCTTGGTGATGGCCATACCAAGGCCGGTGCCCTGCACCTTGTTGGTGCCGGAGCGTTCCTCGCGGGTAAAGGGGTCAAAAAGGGTCTTCTGGTAGGCCTCGCTCATGCCAATGCCGTCATCCTGCACCACAAAGCGGTATCGGGCGTAGTGCTCGTTTCGGGGCAGCTCGTCCACCTCAAACCGGATATGCCCGCCGGTGGGCGTATACTTGACTGCGTTGGAGAGAATATTCATCAGCACCCGATTCAGACGGTTGGGGTCTGCCAGCACGTTTTCGTGCTGCAGATGGGTGTTTACCGTAAAGGTCTGGCGGCGCTGGCCTGCCTGCTGGCGGATGATGCTGTCCAGCTGGCTGATCTGCTGGGGCAGATTCGTTTTTTCCACATTCAGGGTGGTCTTGCCGCTCTCGATGCGGCTCATGTCCAGAATATCGTTTATGATGCCCAGCAGCAACTGGCCGGAGTTTTCCAGCTTGTCCAGATGTTCGGCCAGCTTTTCCGGCTGGTGCAGCTCGTTTTTCATCAGAGTGGTAATGCCGATGATGGCGTTCATGGGGGTGCGGATATCATGGCTCATGTTGGCAAGGAAGTCCGTCTTAGCCTTGCTGGCGCGCTCGGCGGACTGTAACGCCTCTGCGGCAATGTCCTGTGCCTGCCGCAGCTCATCGTTTACCTGCGTCAGATGGATGTTGTATTGCTCCAGACGGAGGTTCGCTTCTTTTTCTGCCTGCAGCTCCTGCTGCTGCTTTTGCCGCAGGAGAGACCAGCCGACAAAAACTGTTATGACCGAGAACACCATCGCAATGACGATGATGATGACCATGACGATGGTGACCAGCTTTTGGGTATTCACGGCCACATATTCTGCCGGGACAAGGAATGCCAGCGTCCACCGGGCGTTTTCCATCTGCTTCAGGGCGTAAAAATACTCGGTCCCGTCCAGCACGGCGTTGGAATAGCAGGAGCCTGTGCGGTCAAGTCGCTCCTTTGCCTCCGCAAAGGAAGAACCGTGCAGATAGGACATCCGGGAGAGCACGGTGTATACGTTATGCCCCTTCAGCAGCTCGGTATCGTTGGCGTTGAACAGTTTGAAACCGTCGTTATCCAGCACATAGACGCTGTTGTTATTTTCGTAGGCATCACAGCGGAAATAATCGTTCAGTTGGGTCATGCTTTGCGAAATACCAAAATAGCACAGGGTGATCTCTTTTTCTCCGCTTTGCAGTGTGATGGGGGTGGAGAGCTTTTCCAGAAACACCATCCGGGAGTCGTCCACGGTCAGCGAGTTAGAAACGTAGCTGACCCGCTGCGGTGCGCTTTCCAAATACTTCATTCCTCGCAGCAGCCCCATGCGGCCATTCTCAGTATAGTAATGTCCGGCAGAGTCCACGGCAATCAGTTCGTTCTGTCTTTCATGGTAATTGGAAAGCTCCGACAGCTTTTTCAGATAGCGATAGAACTCGGTATCGGTCTTTAACGGAGTGTAGTACAAATAATTGCATTGTACATTCACCTCGTTCCAGTGGGTGTCGATCACATCCTCCAGACTGCGGAACATCTGGTGGGTGACCTCTTCCATCTGGTTCAGCCGCTCATGGTAGACAAGGTTCTGGATGTAGGTCTGGCTCATGATAAAAAGGGTCAGGATGACCGCAACAATGACAAAGCCGGTGCCCCAAAGCAGCTTTTTATATAGGTTGTTGTTCACATCTGGTATCTCCTGTCTGTTCTGTTTCAGACGCACCCTAGCTCCATGCGGTATCTGCCCGGCTGATGGTGGTGTATGCACCAAAGAAGGCTTTTGCAGCATCCATGCCCACCACGCCGCTGTCTGTGACCGTGGTCTCCGCAGCCAACTGGTCGCTCACACCGCAGATGGCAACCTGATAGGTCTTGCCCGCATCCGGCTGCACCGGGCTTACCAGCACATAGGGGTAGCCCTTGCCGTTGCCGTAGGCATCGTAGCCCGTGGCCAGCAGGTCGTTGATCTGCTGCCCGGTCAGAGTAACGGTCTGGATGGTGCGGTTCCAGCCGGTGGGCAGGATCACCGAAAGGTCGTAATCCGTAATGCCCTTGGCGTACAGCTTGGCCGCTACGCCGTGATGGTTCTGATCGGTGGGGTTGCCGGGGATCCATGTGCTCAGCGACACCAGTGCAAGGTCGCTGCCGGTAGCCTGCGCAAAGCAGCGGCCTACCAGCATGGCGCAGTCCTCCTGCGAAAGCTCCTCGGTGACGGTGGTGATGGTATCCGGGGTGTTGTTCACCACACTATCCTGATCCTCGTCCAGCTGACGGATCACATCCTCCATGGTGGCATTGCCCTTCATGAAGTCCAGCATTTTAAGGCCAGTGGTCACGATGGTGTTTTCCCAGCCGGAATAGATAAAGGGCGCGGTGTTGCCTGCATTCAGGGCATCGGCGATGTCGGCATAGTAGGTGCCGTCCGCTTTTGCGTCCTTGAAGGGCAGCAGGCTGCTTTTCAGCGCCGTTGCGGGCTGCAGAGCGCTGGTGCCTGCAACGGTGGAAAGCACACGCATCACCTTGAGCGCATCTTCCAGCTTCTGGGGGTCCTGCTCCAGCTTTTTATTCAGACCGTAGAAGCGGTTCACATTCAGCACAAAAACGTTCTGGGTGCCGTCCTCCGAGAGAAACGGCATCAGCCCGTATTTATCGGCGTTGCCGTCTGCCTCCACGATGCCGTTGGTGCCGCCCATCAGAAACAGGGTGTTGCCCTCGGTCATCCTCTGCCGGGTCACATTGTCGTCAAGAGCGTCGCCGGTGTCGTTCAGCATCCCGATGTCCTTCCACTTCTGGACATAGGCCATCGCCTGCATCATGCCGGGGGTATTGCTGACATTCGCCTTACCGGACAGATAATCCCGCTGCCACAGCCTGCCGTCCAGTGTGCCGAGGAAATCGGCATCTGCAATGTTGCACAGATACTGGAAGCCGTAGCCCGGATACTGGATCTGCGGCAGACAGAGATCGACCTCTGCTTTCTTGGCCTTTGCAGCCAGTTCTTCCAGCTCAGCGAAAGAATTGGGCAGCTCCCAGCCGTATTTTTTCAGCAGGGTCTTGTTGTAGGTGATGCCGTAGCAGTTGTAGGTCGAGGGCAGCAGGTAGATGGCACCGTTGTCGAACACGTCCTGCAGACGGGACTCCACATAGTTATCCGTAAAATCGTAGCCGGAAAGGTCCAGCAGTTTGTCGGAGACCAGATCGATCCGGGGGTCGTAGTAGGTCAAGGTGCAGACGTCCGGCAGGTCGCCCGCCGCAAACATATTCTGCAAACAGGTGGTGGTGTTATCGCCGCTGTAGGGCACGACCTCGATGTTCACTTCCGGGTAAACGCTGTGTACCTGCTCAATAAAGGCTTCTATCTCCTTATAAGGTGCCATAAAGGTGATGGCTTCGTGCGCATCGTCTTTTTTAGCCGTTTCGGTCTTACCGCCGCCGCAGGCAGTCAACGCCGCCGTGGCTGCCGTAATGCCGCAGACCTGCAAAAAAGAGCGGCGGGAGATCTTTTTCATCATATAAATTATACCTCCCTCACATTATCGGAAAGTGCAGTAGCGCAGTGCTGCCCTAGCTATTCTTACACATCCCATAGGAATCCACACACCCGCAGCCTGTCCGCATGGGCTTTGCGCCGAGCTTCCATAAAATAACATTATTATTGTACCATTGCAACAAAAGTGTTTCAAGTTGTTTTTGAAGGCTTTTACATACGAAAGAACTTTTTATATCTGATTCTGCCTTTTGCATGGCATAAAATGCAAAACGACCTATTGAGGAAATAATCGTAGATGGTTAGCATGAATGGAAAAAATGTGCAGGCTCATCATCAACACTAAACCACCCAGTGTGAAGAAGAGCTTTTCACATCCGGCGGCTGCGTGGATCAGCTGCTGCCAAAGGCCCTTTTTCTGCATAAACAAGATCCAGCCCATGGAGGCAATGTAGCCATGCCGACACCGAGATGACTGAGCATTATCTCCATGTTCTACAACACCGGCACCCGGCTGGGGCTTATCCACGAACTGAGGCTGATGCAATGCTACCTGATGCCGGACGAAACCGCCCTGCGGGAGCTGTCCGAACAGGTCATCGAAAAACTGAAACTGCTGACCGATGCAGAGTTTGCCGAACTGGAATTTCCACTGGACTGATCTTTGCCGCCTGCGGGCGGCGTACATAAAGTATTTTGTTCTTCTAAAAGATATGCTATAATCAAATTAGACAAAATTCCTCTCTTCAAGCGATTTCTCCGCAATTTTCCTGTGGCTCTGCTCGTATCAAAAATAAGGGACCGATTTTTAATTGTCAGAACGGAGGAACCATTATGGCAATCTTTGAAAAGACCATCCGAAACAAGAATTTTGACAAACTGCTTCGGAAGCTGGAAAATGAAATCCCGGACAGCAGTTGGTCGGCAGATTTAGAGGCAGGCAGTGATTTCAAAGAGGGCGATGCCCGGTGCAGTGTCCGTGTGTTTGAACGGTACAGCATGATGGGCGGCAACCGCCTGAGTCTGACACTGACCATGTTCCAGAATGGAGATAGCCCGATTCGGCTGTCTGCAATTACAGCGGGCGGCAGTCAAGCGGTGTTCTTCAAGGTGAACACCCTCGGAGAAGAATCTTTTCTGGACGATGTAAAGGACCTGCTGGAAGAAATTTTGGAGGAATAAGATGTTTTACGCTGGAATTGATCTGCTGTTCAGCATTCTGTTTCCCATCCTGTTCCTTGTGGTTTTGGGCATGATCCTATACACCATCATCGGAAATATCAGCACATGGAATAAAAACAACCATTCGCCGCGGCTGACCGTTCCGGCAACGGTGGTGGCAAAGCGCACGGAAGTTTCTCGCCACCATACGGACAATACGATGATGCATACGTTCACGACCTATTATGTGACCTTTCAGGTGGAAAGCGGCGACCGCATGGAACTTACCGTAAGTGGTTCGGACTACGGAATGCTTGTGGAGGGCGACATTGGAAAGC
>OGYW01002757.1_pt1 | contig 12772 bp, 13 predicted proteins | sample 1576621 | NCBI WGS metagenome assembly OGYW01 (sample SAMEA3541528, study PRJEB24748) | human gut metagenome | biome: human gut; feature: human-associated habitat; material: faeces | place: China | collected 2012 | reverse complement strand
CTTGAATACCTTGACTGGGTAAATGGATATTAAGGAGATAAAGAGGAGGATTGACATGCAGGAATTAGAGAAGATTCTGGAAGAAATAAATGACAGATTTGAAAATCTGACTATTGCTGATGATGAATGTAGAAAAACAGCACTTTCAAAACATAGCTACGAACAAGCAAAATATTTTCAAAATTTAATTTTTTCTACAGAAAGGGCCAAGGCATTGTAGAAGAAATCATCCACAAGCACATGGGAAATGACGGCTGGATTCCGGTGGAGGAGCATTTGCCGGAAGATGGACAAATTGTAATTATTAGCATGTACAACAATATAAAATGGGTAACTATTGGAAGTCAGTGCGGAGGAGTATGGAAACCATATAACTACATAACAGATTTGGGAATAGATGTGAAAGCTTGGCGATATCTTCCAGATCCATACCGATCGGAGAAAGGAGAATGAAATGACAGTTATTAAACCTCTTACACCTAACTTAAGGAAAGAGATAATCGACGGAATTAACGCACAGAGAAGAGAACTTGATACATGTCAAAATACAGCTTATGTATCAATACAAAAAATTAGTTTGGAGACACTTGAAAAACTTATTAGAGGGTTGCCGGACGGATATCCGATCCCGCTTGAAAGGAGAAGAAATTGAAACGAAACAGGATGGAACACGAAAAGAAGATTGATACAGCGAATCACTATGACTGCCTGGAGACGGATGTGCGGGAGGATGCCAGGAAGAATTTCAAGCGTCAGACGTATAAGTCGGTTGATGTTGCACAGTACATGGCGAAGAAGTTTGGGATTGGAGGTGATGCCGATGGACAAAAAGATTCTTGAAGACTACATAGATGCCTGCGAGTTTATCAAGGAGACGGAAGCGGAGATCAAGAAGCTGGAGAAGTATCTCGGCGGCGTGAAGGACATGAAGAAGCTGCCCGGCGCTCTGTTCATCGTGGACACCCGTAAGGAGCGCAACGCCATCGCTGAGGCCCATCGTCTGGGCATCCCTGTTGTGGCCATCGCTGATACCAACTGCGATCCCGACGAGATCGATTATCCCATCCCCGGTAACGACGACGCCATCCGTGCCATCAAGCTGATCTCCTCCATTATGGCCAACGCCATGATCGAGGGCCGTCAGGGCGAGCAGGATGAGGAAGCCGCCGCCGAGACCGCTGAATAATCCGAGGATCACCGCTTAACCAACGGGGCAGGGTCGTTGCCCTGCCCCGTTTACCTTTGAAAATACGAACTGGAGGAAAAGAAAATGGCTTTTACTGCTGCTGATGTTAAGAACCTGCGTGAGATGACCGGCGTGGGTATGATGGACTGCAAGAAGGCACTGACCGAGACCGACGGCGATATGGACAAGGCCGTGGAGTATCTGCGTGAGAAGGGTCTGGCCAAGGCCGCCAAGAAGGCCGGCCGCATCGCCGCCGAGGGCGTGTCTTACGCTTTGGTGGAGAACGGCGTGGGCGCACTGGTGGAGGTCAACTGCGAGACCGACTTCTGCGCCAAGAGCGCTCCCTTCGTGGCCTTCGTCAAGGACATCGCCAAGGTGGTGGCCGACAACGATCCCGCCGACGTGGATACCCTGATGAACTGCAAGTATCCCGGCACTGAGCTGACCGTGTCCGAGACCATGCCCGAAAAGGTCATGTCCATCGGTGAGAACCTGCAGATCCGCCGCTTTGTCCGCTTTGCCGAGAACACCAGTGTGGGCTATGTCCATGCCGGTGGCAAGATCGGCGTGCTGGTGAATCTGGCCGTGGAGGGCGGCGTGGATGCCACCGAGATCGGCAAGAACGTTGCCATGCAGATCGCCGCTCTGAATCCCCGCTTCTGGGACAAGTCTCAGGTCACCGAGGATGTGCTGGCCGAGGAGAAGAAGGTGGCTCTGGCCCTGATGGATTCCGACCCCAAGATGGCCTCCAAGCCCACTCAGGTGAAGGAGAAGATCGTCATGGGCAAGATGAACAAGTTCTACGAGGAGAACTGCCTGCTGCAGATGGAGTTCGTCCGTGGCGACCTGTTCTCCGGCACCGTGGAGCAGTATATCGCCGACGCCGGCAAGAAGCTGGGCGGCAGCGTGAAGTTCCTGACTGCCGTCCGCTATCAGACCGGCGAGGGCATCGAGAAGAAGGAAGAGAACTTCGCCGCCGAGGTGGCTGCCCAGATGAATCAGGGCAAGTAAGTCTCCTTATAGCAAAAGAAATCATACACCGTAAGATAAAGGCACAGGGCGCTTTCCGTAAGGGAGCGCCCTGTGCCTTCCTATTTACTTTCAGACCATGGTAAAGTATCATACGGATATCAGGAGATGTTGGCTATGATAACGATCCAAAGGGCGGACGATGTTTTTTCTGTCGATACCGAGCAGACACAACGGTATGATGAAGCACACTCCCTCTGCGACTGCGGGTACTGCCGCAACTACTACGCCCCAATAAAGGGTAAGCTTCCGAAATTAGACGCTTTTTTAAATGAAAAAAGCTCTGTGAGGCTTCACAGAGCTTTTAATCATCAGATCGCACGGGTAACCTTGCCGGAACGCAGGCACCGGGTACAAACATACACATGGCGAGGCGTGCCATTGATAACCGCCTTAACACGCTTGACATTGGGCTTCCAGGGACGATTGGAACGCCGGTGGGAGTGAGAGACCTTGATGCCGAAGGTCACGCCCTTGTCGCAAAATTCGCACTTAGCCATCCGTTGCACCTCCTTGCTGTGACTAACTTCCGCTTGATTCACAAGCATTTAATATAGTAGCAGATAAAACCGGAAAATGCAAGCACTATTTGACAAAAAAACAAAAAAATTCGGCCGAGGACGGAAGCGGCAGCTCCTCCACCGCAGGAAACCGCTCAGGGAGCGGGAAGGCGGGTACCGCAGAGGAGACGTAAGGGGAGGTGGGATGCGTTTTTGGTATTGTAAAAACGCCCCCCGTACGATATAATACTATAAATATAAACCGAGGAACAGGGGGCTTCCATATGGCAGATAAGGTGAAGCGCACCCCCGCCAAGCTCAGCAAGCTGGTGGAGGATTTTGATATGGAGATCGTGTGCCGGGGCAGCGACTATGACCAGCGCACGGTGAGCATTTCCGATATGAACCGTCCGGCCCTGCAGCTGGTGGGCTTTTACGACTACTTCGAGCCCAAGCGCCTGCAGGTGTTCGGCAAGTCCGAGATGACCTTCCTCAAGGCCATGAAGCTGGAGGACCGCCGCCGGGTGTTCGACAACCTGCTGCGTTGCGAGATACCGGCCCTCATCATCGCCCGGAACATGGAGATCTTCCCCGAGCTGCTGGAGATTGCCCGGAAGCACGGCCGCACGCTGCTGCGTTCCGAGCTGAACACCGTGGAGCTGACCAGCCAGATCATCGACTACCTGAACCGGGCGCTGGCCCCTCAGATCACCCGCCACGGCGTGTTGATGAACATCAACGGGCAGGGCGTGCTGCTGCTGGGGGAATCCGGCATCGGCAAGAGCGAAACGGCCATCGAGCTGCTGAAGCGAGGCCACCGTCTGGTGGCGGACGACGCCGTGGAGATCCGGCGGGTGTCCGACTCCCTCTACGGCACGGCCCCGGAGCTGATCCGCCACTACATCGAGATCCGTGGCATCGGCGTCATCGACGTGCAGCAGCTGTTCGGCATGGGCTCCGTGCAGTTTGATACGGAGCTGGACCTTGTGGTGCAGCTGGAGAAGTGGGTGGACGGCAAGTTCTATGACCGCCTGGGTCTGGGGGAGGAGATGTATTCCATTCTGGGCGTCAAGCTGCCGTATATGATCATCCCCGTCCGGCCGGGCCGAAATCTGGCCGGCATCGTGGAGATTGCCACCATGAAGAACCGGCAGATGAAATTCGGCTATAACCCGGCCCGGGATTTCGTGGATCGGGTAGACCGCCAGATCGACGCCCTGACCCGGCAGAGTGAGGAGCAGAAATGAACTACATCGGCATTGACATCGGCGGCACCAACCTGAAGGCGGGGCTGGTGAACGACGAGGGCAGCATCCTCGCCATGGAAAAGCGCAAAATTGCCGAGGTCTCCGACCAGAAAGCACTGGTGGAGGCACTGGTGGCGCTGACTCAGAGCCTGACGGAGCGGGGCGGCCTGACGCCGGAGCAGATACGCTCCGTGGGCGTGGGTGTGCCGGGAGCGGTGGAGATCCACTCCGGTGCGGTGCTGTACACCTGCAATCTGCCCCTGCGGAACGTCCCCCTCCGCAAGCTCTTCCACCGGTATCTGCCCTACCCCCTGTATGTGGAGAACGACGCCAACTGTGCGGCGCTGGCGGAATACTACGCCGGAGCCGGCAAGGGCAGCAAGCGCTTTGTCACCATCACGCTGGGGACCGGCGTGGGAGCGGGCATCCTCCACAACGGACAGATCTATCACGGCGCCAACGGCATGGCCGGCGAGGTGGGCCACATGAGCATCGTCTACCACGGGGAGCCCTGTCCCTGCGGCCGCAGGGGCTGCTGGGAGCGCTACGCCTCCGCCAGCGCCCTGAAGCGCCTGACGGCACGGGCTATGGAGGAGCATCCCGGCAGCATCCTGTGCCGGGTGGTGGCTGAGAACAACGGCAAGGTATCGGGCCAGTCGGCCTTTATCGCCGCACGGGAGGGCGACCCCGTGGGCCAAAGCGTCTGCGACGAGTACATCGGCTATCTGGCGGCGGGAGTCACCAACGTGGTGAACATCTTCCAGCCGGATACGCTGGCCATCGGCGGCGGCGTCAGCAACGAGAGCGACGAGCAGCTGCTGCTGCCCCTGCGGCGGCTGGTGGAGCAGGAGAGCATCCCCTGCAACCGGGACAAACGCACCCGGATCGTCAAGGCCCAGCTGGGCAACAACGCCGGGATCATCGGTGCCGCTCTGCTGGGAAAACGAAAATTACGGAAATAGGAGGCTGGCCTATGTGCTGGTATGAGCAGCTGGACGAAAAAGTGCGGGAGTACCTGCCGGATATGACCATGGAGCGGGAGGTCCCCCTCAGCAGGCACACCTCCTTCCGCATCGGCGGCCCCGCTCGGCGGATGGCCTTCCCTACCAGCCGGGAGCAGCTGGTGATCCTCATGGGACTGGCGGAGACCTGCGGCGTGAAGCCGTTCCTGCTGGGCCGTGGCACTAATCTGCTGGTGGACGACCGGGGGCTGGACACGCTGGTCATCAAGACGGCGGAGCATATGACGGCGGTGCGGCAGCTGGACGAGGTGACGCTGGAGGCGGACGCCGGCATCCTGCTGAACCATCTGGCGGTGTATGCCCAGCAGCACGGCCTGTCGGGTCTGGAGTTTGCCCACGGCATCCCCGGCACCTTAGGCGGGGCCATATGCATGAACGCCGGAGCCTACGGCGGCGAGATGCGACAGGTGGTGACGGAGGTGACGGCGCTGCTGCCGGAGGGCGTGCGGCGCTTCACGGCGGAGGAGGCGGCCTTCGGCTATCGACGCAGCACCTTTCTGGATACGGAGGCGGTGGTGCTGGGCGCCAGACTGCGCCTGACCCCCGATGACCCCGCTGCCATCCGGCAGCGGATGGACGATCTCATGGCCCGCCGCCGCCAGTCTCAGCCGCTGGAGTATCCCAGCGCCGGCAGCACCTTCAAGCGGCCGGAGGGCTACTTCGCCGGGACACTCATCGAGCAAACGGGCCTGAAGGGCCTGACGGTAGGCGGAGCGCAGGTCTCCACCAAGCACGCAGGCTTTGTCATCAACGTGGGCGGCGCTACCAGCGCCGACGTGGAGGAGTTGATCCGGCAGGTGCAGCAGGCGGTGTACGCCGCCCACGGCGTGCATCTGGAGCCGGAGGTGCGGATCGTCCGCTGAGAAAGGAACGAGCATGGAAATTCTGATCATCACGGGGCTGTCCGGCGGCGGCAAGAGTCGGGCGGCCTCCTATCTGGAGGATATCGGCTACTACACGGTGGATAATCTGCCGGCGGAGATGATGGTGAAGTTTGCCGACTTCTGCGCCGGGTCCAGCGGACGGTACGACCGGGTGGCGCTGGTGTACGACGTCCGCTCCGGGGAACCCACGGACATTCTCATCGAGACGCTGGAGCGCCTGAAGGCCAGCGGCGTCAACTGCCGGATGCTGTTTCTGGAGGCAGATAACCAGACCATCGTCAACCGCTACAAGGAGACCCGCCGGATGCACCCCCTGCAAAAGAAGGGCGAAAGCGTGGAGCAGGCCATCCGCCGGGAGCGGGAGTGGATGCAGCCGGTGCGGGATCATGCGGATTTCGTGCTGGACACCTCCGCCCTCTCCATCGCCAAGCTCCGCAGCGAGCTGCTGGACCTGTTCGGCCAGCAGGGAGATCGGGGAGGATTGGCCGTCAACGTCCTGTCCTTCGGCTTCAAGCACGGCATCCCCATCGAGGCGGATCTGGTGTTCGATGTGCGCTTCATGCCCAACCCCTACTACGTGCCGGAGCTGAAAAATAAAACGGGACTGGATCAGGCGGTGCGGGACTTTGTGTTCTCCTTCCGCCAGACCAACGATTTCATGGAGCAGCTGGAGAAGATGCTGACCTTCCTGCTGCCCCTGTACGCCGAGGAGGGCAAGTCCGCACTGGTCATCGCCATCGGCTGTACCGGCGGCCACCATCGCTCCGTGGCGGTGGCCCATGAGCTGGCGGAGTACATCACGGAGGAAGGCTATCAGGTCACGGAAAACCATCGGGACATCTCCCGATAACAGGAGGGACGCTGTATGGAGCCATACCGACAGTCGGTAGCACCGGAGCACGGCCCCCGCATCGCCGCCATCGGCGGCGGCACGGGCCTGTCCACCCTGCTGCGTGGCCTGAAGCGTTATACGAAGAATATCACGGCCATCGTCACGGTGGCCGATGACGGCGGCGGCTCCGGGCGGCTGCGGCAGGATCTGGGGATGCTTCCGCCGGGGGATATCCGCAACTGTCTGGAGGCGCTGGCCAATGCCGAGCCCCTGATGGCCCAGCTGATGCACTACCGGTTCCCGGAGGGAGAGCTGGCAGGCCAGAGCTTCGGCAATCTCTTTCTGGCGGCCCTCAACGGCATCATGCCCAGCTTTGACCGGGCGGTAGAGAGTCTGAGTCAGGTGCTGGCCATCACCGGTAGGGTGCTGCCGGTGACCAATGAGAATATCCAGCTGGAGGCGGAGTTTGAAAACGGCGCACGGGTGGTGGGGGAGTCCCGCATCTTTCAGTGCAAGCAGGAGCAGGACTGCCGCATCCGCCGGGTGAATCTGCTGCCCAGCCGTCCCAAGGCCCTGCCGGAGGCGGTGGAGGCCATCCGGGAGGCGGAGATGGTGGTGCTGGCGCCGGGGAGCCTGTATACCAGCATCATCCCCAACCTGCTGGTGGATGGCATCGTGGAGGCCATCCGGGAGTCCCGTGCCTTGAAAATTTACGTCTGTAATGTCATGACGCAGGAGGGGGAGACAGAGGGGTATACTGCCTCGGACCATATCCGTGCGCTGTTTAACCACAGCTGCCCCGGACTCTTCGACTTATGTCTGGTCAACGACGCCCCCATCCCACCTTCGGTGATGCGGGGCTATACCCGTGAGGGGGCGGAACCCATCCTGTGCGACCGGGATGCCTGCGAGGCGCTGGGGGTGGAGGTCATCACTCGCCCCGTGTCCACGGTGGAAAACGGGCTGGTGCGCCATAATCCGGGCCATTTGGCGTGGGAACTGGTGCGGCTCCATGCCCAGAGAAATATCCGCCTGGTGGAGGATTCCCTGCGCCGGACGCCGAGAAACCGAGTGGAGAAATGAGGAAGGTATGCAGTCATTTGCGGGAAAGGTAAAAAACGAGCTGTGCCGGGTGCCGGTGCAGCGCCTGTGCTGCGCACGGGCCGAGGCCTACGGCGTGCTGCTCTACGGCAATACCTTCAGCCCCACAGAGGTGCGGCTCATTACCGAGAGCGCTGACTTTGCCGCCCGGCTGCCCCGACTGTTCCAGCGGGCCTTCGGCCTGAAATTCGACCGTCTGCCGGAGGAGGAGCGGGGGAAGCTGATCTTCGGCATCACCGACCGGAGCAAGCTGGACCGCATCATCAACCAGCTGGGCTACGATCCCCGGCAGAATCTGGTGCTCCATGTGAACTTCGGCCTGCTGGAGGACGAGTGCTGCCGGACGGCCTTCCTGCGGGGGGCTTTTCTGGCGGGTGGCAGTGTCACCGACCCGGAAAAGCGCTATCATCTGGAGCTGGATACCGGCCATGCACAGGCCAGCCGGGAGGTAGCGACGCTGCTGACGGAGATGGGCTTTCTGCCCCACAGCGTCCGCCGGGGCGGCAGCTCTGTTATTTACTTCAAGCAGTCCGAGCATATCGAGGATCTGCTGACCACCATTGGGGCCCCGGCGGCGGCTATGGATATCATGACTGCCAAGGTGGATAAGGAGATCCGCAACGGGGCCAACCGAGCCATGAACTGCGACATGGCCAATGTAAATAAGACCATTGACGCTGCGCTGGAGCAGAAAAATGCCATCCAGCGTCTACAGGAGAACGGACGGCTGGAGCGCCTGCCGGAAAAGCTGCGGCAGACAGCTCTGCTGCGCCTGCAATACCCGGAGATGTCCCTGTCCCAGCTGGCGGAGAAATGCGACCCGCCGGTGACGAAATCCTGCATGAACCATCGGATGCGGAAACTATTGGAGGAGGCGAAGAAGCTGTGATGACGAAGGAAGAGCGGTGCCGTCTGGCCCTTGGCTATCACCGGCAGCACTATAACTGCGGCCAGAGCGTGCTGGGGGCCTTCCGGGACCTGACGGGTCTGACGGAGGAGCAGTGCTGGGGCCTTGGCAGCGGCCTCGGCAGCGGGATGCGCTGCGGCGGCATCTGCGGCGCTGTGTCCGGCGGCGTGCTGGTGCTGGGCCTGCTGCACCCCTACACGGCACAGGAGGGGCCGGAGGGCCGGCGGCGCTCTGTGGAACAGGTGAAGGAGTTCCAGCGCCGCTTCACCCAGCAGTTTCACCTGCTGAACTGCCGGGAACTGCTGGCGGAGCGTGGCCTGCATCCTACGCCTACGGCGCAGGCGGTAGGGGCCGACGACCACTGCGGAACACTCATCGTCTCGGCGGTGGAGCTGCTGTGTGACTATCTGGCGGAGCTGGACCAAAAATAAGCAACCGAAATAAGTGACTGAGAACAAAGCGACAGGAGAAGCAGCCAAGGATGAACCTGCGACGGAGGAAAGAGTAGCTATGGGATTTGTGCATCTTCATGTGCATACGGAATACAGCCTGCTGGACGGTGCCTGCCGCATCCGGGACCTTCCGGCCCGCATCCGGGAAATGGGCCAGACGGCGGTGGCCATCACCGACCACGGGGTCATGTACGGAGCCATCGACTTCTACCGGGCCTGCAAAGCAGAGGGCATCCATCCGATCATCGGGTGCGAGGTGTATGTGGCCCGCCGCACCCGGTTCGACAAAATTCATGAATATGACGCCGAGTCCAGGCATCTGGTGCTGCTGTGTAAAAACGAGACGGGCTACCGGAACCTGTCGTACATGGTGAGTCAGGCATTTGTGGAGGGCTTTTACATCAAGCCCCGCATCGATCTGGACCTGCTGCGCCAGCACAGCGAGGGCCTCATCGCCCTGTCGGCCTGTCTGGCCGGGGAGATCCCCAAGCGACTGGTAAACGGCGACTACGACGGGGCTAAGGAGTACGCCCTGACCATGCAGGAGATCTTCGGGGAGGATAACTTCTATCTGGAGCTGCAGGATCACGGTATCCCCCAGCAGACGCTGGTGAACCGGGATCTGCTCCGCATCCATCAGGAGACGGGCATCCCGCTGGTCTGCACCAACGACGCCCACTACCTGCGGCCGGAGGACGCCGAGAGCCACGATGTGCTGCTGTGCATCCAGACGGGCAAGACCGTGGACGACGAGAACCGGATGCGCTACGAGCCGAGGAACTTCTACCTCCGCTCTACGGAGGAAATGGAGGAGCTGTTCGGCGCCTATCCCGACGCCGTAGCCAACACCCAGCGCATCGCCGACCGCTGCCAAATGGAGTTCACCTTTGGCAAGTATCATCTGCCGGAGTTCCGGCTGCCGCCGGGGGTAGATTCTCCCACCTATCTGCGGCAGCTGTGTGAAAAGGGGTTCACCGAGCGCTACGGCACGGAGCACGAGGACTACCGCCGCCAGCTGGACTACGAGCTGGACATGATCGGACGCATGGGTTTTACGGATTATTTCCTCATCGTGTCGGATTTCGTCCGATACGCCAAGGATGCCGGTATCCCCGTGGGACCGGGCCGAGGCTCGGCGGCGGGGAGCATGGTCTCCTACTGTCTGTACATCACGGACATCGACCCCATGCAGTACCATTTGTATTTTGAGCGCTTCCTGAATCCGGAGCGGGTATCCATGCCGGATATCGATATGGACTTCGGGGATACCCGCCGGGGCGAGGTGGTGGACTACGTCCGCCGCAAGTACGGCGACGACCATGTGGCCCAGATCGTCACCTTCGGCACCATGGCGGCCCGGGCCGCCATTCGGGATGTGGGCCGGGCGCTGAATATGACCTATGCCGAGGTGGATGTGGTGGCTAAGCTGGTGCCAACGGCCCTGCACATTACCCTGAAGGATGCGCTGAAGCTGTCCAAGCAGCTCTCCGACCTCTATGAGACGGATGAACGGGTTCGCCGGCTTATCGACATGGCGCAGGCGCTGGAGGGGATGCCTCGCCACGCCTCCACCCACGCAGCCGGTGTGGTCATCACTAAGCGGCCGGTATATGAGTATGTACCGCTGGCCCGGAACGACGAGTCCATCGTCTGCCAGTACACCATGGTGACGCTGGAGGAGCTGGGGCTGCTGAAAATGGATTTTCTGGGCCTGCGGAACCTGACGGTGCTGGACGACGCCGTGAAGATGGTGCAGAAGTACCGACCGGACTTCCGGCTGGCGGATATCCCCATGGACGATGCAGCGGTGTTTGAGATGCTGTCGCAGGGCAAGACCGGCGGCGTATTTCAGATGGAGTCCGCCGGCATGACCGGGGTGTGCGTGGGGCTGAAGCCCCAGAGCATCGAGGACATCACCGCCATCATCGCCCTGTACCGCCCCGGCCCCATGGAGTCCATCCCCCGGTTCATCGCCTGCAAGCACGACCCCAAGCTGGTGGTGTACAAGCACCCCTCCCTCCAGCCCATCCTGTCCGGTACCTATGGGTGCATCGTCTATCAGGAGCAGGTCATTCAGATCTTCCAGCAGCTGGCGGGCTATTCGCTGGGGCAGGCGGACATGGTGCGCCGGGCCATGTCCAAGAAGAAGGCCAAGGATGTGGAGCGGGAGCGGGAGGCATTCCTCCACGGCGACCCCACCCGGAACATCCGGGGCTGTGTGGCCAACGGCATCCCGGAGGCAACGGCTCAGGCCATCTACGACGAGATCTACGACTTCGCCAACTACGCCTTCAATAAGGCCCACGCCGTCAGCTATGCGGTGGTGGCCTATCAGACGGCGTATTTCAAGCACTACTTCACACGGGAGTACATGGCGGCGCTGCTGACGTCGGTGCTGGATAACTCCGACAAGGTGGCTGAGTACATCGCTGAGTGCCGGGACTGCGGCATTGAGCTGCTGCCCCCGGACGTGAACCGCTCCAGCGACGGCTTCACCGTGGAGGATGGAGGCATCCGCTTCGGGCTGGTGGCCATCAAGAACATCGGCCGGGGCTTTATCCAGACCATGATGCGGCGGCGGGAACAGGACGGCCCCTTCCGGTCGTTTCAGGACTTCTGCCAGCGGATGTTCGACTGCACGGACATGAACAAGCGGGCGGTGGAGAATCTGATCCGCAGCGGCGCCTTCGACTCCATGAAGGTGCGGCGCTCCCAGCTGATCCAGGTCTTTGAAAAGGTGCTGGACAGCATTGCAGAGTCCCGGCGCAAGAACGTGGAGGGCCAGCTGGATCTGTTCGGTATGGCGGCGGGGGAGGACGCCCCGCCGGCGGAGACGCCCCTGCCGGACATTCCGGAGTTCACCGCCGCCGAGCGGATGTTCATGGAGAAGGAGACTACGGGCCTTTATCTCAGCGGCCACCCCATGGCGGATTACCGGGCGCTGGCCCGGCAGGCGGGAGCGGTGCCTATCCACACCATTCTGGAGGACTTTTCCGCCGAGGACGGGCCTGTCCGGTTCGCCGACGGCCAGAGCATCACCATTGCGGGCATCGTCACTGCCAGCCGCACCCGCACCACCCGCAACAACGCCCTCATGGCCTACGTGACGGTGGAGGATGAGGCGGCATCCATCGAGCTGCTGTGCTTCAGCCGCACCATTGAGCGCTGCGGCAGCTATATGCAGGTGAACAGCCCGGTGCTGGTGCAGGGGAAGCTCTCCGTCCGGGACGAGAAGCCGCCGCAGATCATGTGCGACAGCGTTTATCCCCTGAAGGAGGGGCTGCCGCCCCGGCGGGAGAACCGCCGTCCGGCACAGGAGAACGCCACCATTTATCTGCGGGTCCCCGGCATGGACAGCCCGGCGTTTCAGCATATCAAGCTGGTGATGACCATGTTCGAGGGGGACACGCCACTGAAGATCCGGCTGGCGGACAGCGGCAAGCTATTGGGGGCCAAGTGCCTGAACCACCCGGCCTTCGTGCAGGAGTGCCGGGAGTGGCTGGGTCCGGAGAACGTGGTGGTGAAAACCGCCTTCACAGGAAAATGAGGCTCTTGCCGCCTGCGGGCAGCAGATGCCGCAAAGCGTGAGATAAGGCCCCGGACACCCATGGG
>OGYW01002753.1_pt1 | contig 12786 bp, 8 predicted proteins | sample 1576621 | NCBI WGS metagenome assembly OGYW01 (sample SAMEA3541528, study PRJEB24748) | human gut metagenome | biome: human gut; feature: human-associated habitat; material: faeces | place: China | collected 2012 | reverse complement strand
CTCTTTTTTCATCTTTGTTGACTTTTATGAAGTCAACCTATTTCAGGACGAGACAGCCTTGGAAAATTTTGATATGGTTGTCCTGAAAGTGGCAGGAGTAAGCCAAATTTTGAAGGACGCCCCGGTTATGATCCGCGTGACCTGCTACGGGGATATGTGTATGGTTCTTTCTATGATTTTTTCTGTTATTTGTGTCTTGTGTTTAATTCTGTCGATTTTACTTTGTTGCTATTTACAAAAACTATGTCCTTAACAAAGACCTTTGATTACCATTAAGGATTCTAATTGTATCAATTATTATTGGGCTGGTAAAATCTGTGTTCGGAGACTGCTGGTATGAATAAGATTATTTTGTAGGCAGATGTTTGAACTCTGAAATAATATACTATTTTTGCTAGAAAGATGAAATTTGACAGAGATGTTATACCTTAAAGAAGATTTTGAGAAGCTATATAAGTTGTATTATCCGAAGATGTTCGCTTTTGCCAAGAACTATGTTCCGGCAAACGAAGATGCGGAGAATATCGTGCACGATGTGTTTCTTACACTTTGGGAAAGAAAGGAGGAAATCGAGATATCTTTTACGCTTACGACTTATCTGTTTACATTGGTGAAAAACCGCTGCCTGAACTTCCTGCGCCATAAGCTAATTGAAGAAGAATATAATAGTCAGATGAAAGAGGAACTGGGATTTAAACTGTATGCTTTGGAAGCGTTCGACTATTCCTACCAGTCGGAAGAGGAGTTGCAGGAGATTATCCGGCGTGCTCTTGACACGTTACCTGAACGTTGCCGTGAAATTTTTATCAAAAGCCGCATCGAAGGGCTTAAATACAAGGAAATATCAGACGAGCTTGGAATCTCCGTGAATACGGTAGAGAACCAGATGGTTACAGCTCTCAAAAAGTTACGTGTGGCACTGAAAGACTATTTGCCATTATTGTTGTTTCTAGTTAATTAATGTTTATTTTGAACTGGGGTATAGTGGTACGTTCCGCGGTGAGGGTTTAACTTAATGTATAATGACAAAAGAAAGTATGTACGATCTGTTATCAAAATATTTGGCAGGAGACATTTCAGCAGAAGAAAGACGAATACTTTTTCAGCAATTGAAAGAAAATGAAGAGCTTAGGAAAGAGGCGGCCGGGATACAAAATCTGTCTGTGCTTATTTCTATGGCGAATGAGGATGGGGCTGCTTCGGACAGGCAATATCGCTTATTTGTCGGTATGCGGAAGAAACGTGCGTTGCTATTTAGTCTGCGTAAAGTGGCGGGTTATGCTGCGATTATGCTCTTTTCCGTCTTGTCGACTTATTTGCTAATGAATTATGCGGGAAACAAAGAGGAAGAGCTTGTCCGTTATCAGGAGTTTTCGACTCCGGCCGGTCAGCGTGCCAAAGTTTTGCTTGCCGACGGTACTGAAGTCTGGTTAAATGCCAACACCATCTTGCGTTATCCTGAACGTTTCGACCCCAAAAAACGGGAGGTCGAGCTGCATGGTGAAGCCTTTTTCGAAGTGGAGAAAGCAGCAGGGAATCCTTTTGTGGTCAAGACAAACAAAATGGATATTCAGGTCACCGGAACGAAGTTCAACGTAAATGCTTACGATACGGAAGAATATTTTGTAGCTTCACTGGTCGAAGGATCTGTTTCTGTTTCTTGTGTGCATAACAGGAATAGCAGCTATGCTTTGCAACCTCGGCAGCAGATCGTAGTCTCGGAGCATTCTTCCAAAGTATCCTCATTCGAGAATACTGATTTTATGGCATGGAAGGAGGGTGTCTTTATCTTTGACGATATGTTGCTGACAGATATCATTAAGAAATTGGAACTCTATTATGATGTGTCGATCATCGTGAAAAACACGAAACTCGGAAACTTTCGCTATACCGGTAAATTCAGGCAACGGGATGGAGTGGAAAGCGTTTTGCGGAAACTCCAGATCGTATATCCGTTTAAGTATACGAAGGATGACGATAAGAACTTGATCGTATTGCAATAGATAACTCTCTGAAGAAATATAAGTTTGTCCCATGGCGCACAGTTATGGTAGCCATTAGTATATCCGTATGAGAATTCGAATGGTTAAATAATGTTTAATTATAGGGCGTTCATAGTGGTGTTTCAGGTATGAAGGGTCAAACTTATAAATACAGGAAAAACATGTGTAACCTTAAAAAGATAAAGCCTATGGTTTAAGAAGAAGCTTTTTATATAAAAAGCCGTCTGGTGCGGGAACACCAGACGGCTAAAATCTAACACCTTTAGTCGTAAAAAAGTATTAAATATGTAATTCACAAAAGTATGAAAAAATATACTTTACCCCTACATCTATTATGTAAAAGACAGTGTCTTGGTAAATTTTTTAATATTATGAGATTATCAACATTGGGATTGTTTGCCTGTGCCTTTGCCACCTATGCGGCAAATATGGATGCACAGACAGCAAAAGTAAATATTACGAATTCCCGTATGACAATCGGAGCCTTTATCGAACAAGTCGAACAAGAAACGGGATATATGTTTGTGTACAACAAGCGAGAAGTAGATGCAAATAGAATGGTTTTGCTAAAAGCCGGGAGTAGTTCTGTTGCAGATTGTTTGAATCGTGTTTTTGATGGTTCTGGCATCACATATGTTTTCGACGACGATTATATTGTCTTGACAAAGCGCGGTGACAAACAAGTGTTATCTATTGCCCAGCAGGTTGGAAAAAACATCACTGGAGTAATCGTAGACGAGACTGGTTTGCCGATTATTGGTGCGAATATCGTTGAAAAAGGAACGACCAATGGAACTGTGACGGATATGGATGGAAAATTCTCGATCAATGTATCATCGGATAATGCTATTTTGGTTGTGTCCTATATTGGTTATGTGGATCAGCAATTTACAGTGAAGAACCAGAAAAAATGGGATATTGTTTTAAAAGAAGATTTGCAGAGTTTAGATGAAGTTGTGGTAGTAGGTTATGGAACACAGCGCAAGGGTAACATTGCAACGGCTGTTACGACAGTTAAAGCAGAAACGTTACAAAACCGTCCGGTTCAGACTGTTGGAGAAGCTTTGCAAGGGCAGGTTCCAGGTTTGATGGTGACAGGTAAAGGAGCGCCAGGAGAAGCTCCTTCTCTTCAATTACGTGGATCAGCTGTTTTGAATGCCGATAATTCTACTGCTCCGTTGGTATTGGTAGATGGAGTTCCTGCAGATTTTAATTTCTTGAATCCTGAAGATATTGAAAGTATTAACGTGCTGAAAGATGCAGCTTCGGCTGCCATTTATGGATCACGTGCAGCCAACGGTGTTTTGTTGATTACAACAAAACGGGGAAAAGAGGGTAAACCAACGTTCAGGTATAATGGTTCTGTGGGAGTAAATACACCGATGCATATGCCTGAAACAGTTAGTTCTGCACAATATGCCCGTATTATGAATGAGGCTGCGGCTAATATGAATCAAGATCCTATTTATACTGCCGAACAGATTCTCGGCTACGAAAATGGAGCAGATCCGAATCGTTATCCAAGTACGGACTGGCTGGATTTGACGATTCAGAACACTGTGACAACCCGTCACGGTATCGAAGCTTCCGGTGGTACGGAAAAAGTGAAATATTTAGTGAGTGCAGGCGTAGATCATCAAACCGGAATTTTTCCGCAGACACAACAGAATGTATTTAACGTTCGTTCAAGTACTGATATTCGGATTAGTAAAAAATTTGATATTTCGTTCGATATTCGCTATCAGTTACGGGATATGGAAGGTTTGAATGATCAGCAGGATATTTATAAGCAGGTTATTGCTGCAGATCCGACGATGGTAGCTTATTATACGGATGGAACGTATGGTTACAACGCTGGTTTCTTTACTAATCCATTGGTTGCGCTTTATGAAGGTGGGCAGAAATTTACAAACAGACATGAAGCATCTGGCCTTTTCAAGCTAAACTATGAAATTATAGATGGCTTGACGTTTACGGGAATCGCAAATGTGAAATACACGTTTAAAGGAGAAGATTCTCAATCTCGTAAATTAGTGTACAAGAATTATTTTACACAGGAACTTATTGAGAAAGGTCAGAACAGTTATTCTGATCGTAGGGATCAGAATAACTACTACAATTTGCAGGCATTGCTAAATTACAAGAAGAGTTTTGGAATCCATAATTTTGATATTTTGGTAGGTTACCAACAGGAAAGTGAAAGTAGTGATTGGTTGAAAGGTTCTCGTTCTGGTTATCCGACGGATCTGATTTGGGAATTGAATCCTGGTCCAAAAGATAATTGGAGCAATGATGGTAATGGCGAGCATTGGGCATTGGCTTCTTTCATTGGTCGTATCAACTATGATTATGATAATAAATATATCCTGTCGCTAAGTATGCGTTCGGATGCCTCTTCACGTTTTGCAGTAGGAAGCCGTTGGTCGACATTTCCTTCTGTAGCTGCCGCTTGGCGTCTTTCTCAGGAGTCTTTTATGGAAGGTACGCGTAGCTTTTTGGATGATTTGAAAATTCGTGCTTCTTGGGGACAGACCGGTAATGCGAACGGATTGGGACTGTATCCGAGTTATACGTTGGTTTCGACAGGTGGTTTGATTCTGAACAACAGCTATCAGCAGATTGCCCAGTTAAAAACAATCGGGAATACGGAGTTGACTTGGGAACATTCGGATATGTTCAATATTGGTTTGGATGCCCGATTGTTGAATAGCCGTTTGAGTTTTACGGGTGAATATTATGTCAAGAACACACGAGATATATTATTGGCGATGCCTGTTCCACTGGAGTATGGTTTTGGTAAGCCGAATGTGAATATCGGTCAGGTCCGGAATAAAGGTTGGGAATTGTCATTGGGCTGGAGCGACCGAGTGAATGATTTTGGATATAGTATTTCTGCAAACTTGTCGGATAACCGGAGTAAAGTCGTTGATTTGGGAGATACAGGTCCATGGAAAGGTTCAAATACCTATACAGAGGTTGGTCTGCCATTCAATTCTATTTATGGATATGAGTCGATGGGATTGTTCCAGTCTGACAAAGAAGTTGCTGATGCTCCGTTCCAGAACTCGAAGACGGGTGCAGGTGATATCCGTTATAAAGATCAGAATGGCGATAACAAGATTGATGCAAACGATCGTGTCGTTTTAGGAGATCCGAATCCTCATTTTCTGTATGGCTTGAACCTTTCGTTAGATTATAAGAACTTTGATTTGGGTATGTTTTTCCAGGGTGTCGGGCAACGAGACAGGATTGTGAATGATAATTTTGTAAGACCTTTGAATGATGCTTCTATTTTTGAGCATCAATTGGATTATTGGACGCCCCAGAATACGGATGCCAGATATCCGCGTATTTTGAATAAAAGTGATGCAAATCATAATTATGAGAACTCTGATTACTGGATGATCAACGCAGGCTACTTGCGTATGAAGAATTTGACATTAGGATATACTATTCCTCGTAAAGTTTTGTCCTCTACTGGTTTTAGTCGTGTACGTGTTTATTTTACAGCTAACAACCTGTTTACGATCTCTGATTTTGTGCCAGGAATGGATCCGGAAGCATCCAGCGCATGGGCCTATCCGTTTGCCCGCACCTATTCGTTTGGTTTGAATGTTCAATTTTAAAAGTAAGGAAAGATGAAAACAATAAATAAATATTTGTGTGCGATAGCCTTTTTATTAGGGTTATTTTCGTGTGACAGCTTTTTAACAACTCCGCCTTTGGATCAAATTTCGGAAGATCAGTGGTGGAATGATAAAAGCCAGACGGAGATGATGGTTAAAGGTGCTTATAATTATATTTATGGTACGGAAGAAGTAGCCTATCGGGATTGTTTCAGTGATAACGGAATGCGTAGAAGTTCTGCTCAGACGGAAATAGGCAATGGTACTTATACGACTCAGAATAGCGCAGTGAAAAGCGAGTGGAAATATGCTTCTATAGCCAAGTTAAATTATATAATAGAGGGTTTAGAAAAGGCCAAAGATAAAATTACCGAAGCGGAATATTTGAGGTTCAGTGCAGAGGTTCGTTTTATCCGGGCTTTTGTATATTATGATATGATATTTTATTTTGGTGATATACCACTGATTACCAAAACACTGACTGTGGCGGAGTCTCGTGAGACTTCTCGCCAACCTCGCCAGGAAGTTTTGGATTTTATATTAAGTGAGTTGGAAGATTTTGTTCTCCCTAATATAAATGCGCTTGAAATTAAAGAAAGCGGTCGGGTGAACGAGCAGACAGTCAATGCATATCTTTCTCGTATTTTTTTGTATGAAAAGAATTATGAAAAGGTTTTAGAGTACACAGATAAAGTCATAAAGTCAGGAGATTACGAATTGTATCCCGATTATGATGAATTGTTCCGTCCGCAATCGGATGGAAACAACAAAGAGGTAATATTTGAACGTCAATATAGTTCACCGTTAGTCGTTCATGATTTAAACAGGAATTTGTCGTATGTTTCTGGTGTTTATTCCGGTTGGTCTAATGTACTTGCTTTAAATGAGTTGGTTGATGACTATGAATGTTTAAACGGGCATCCTGTTTCAGAATGTGAATCTTTAGGTTGTGAGTATGTTCAGAAAAGGAAAGATGCTGAAACGGAAACCCACCGGGGGGAGTTTGATTTCCGTGATCCTCGCTTGAATACAACTATCACTTGGCCATATAAGGAATGGGTTGTAGATGGGAATGTACGTTGCCGTTATGGAGTGGATGATCCTAATAGTGGTGATTATGTGCAGAAAGAGACACATATGACAGGTTATATGTGTGAAAAATGGATTGATTTGCGGGGTGAGTATGCGGATCGTACATTGGCAGACAAGAACATGACAATTTTACGTTATGCTGATATTCTCCTAATGCGTGCCGAGGCATTAATTGAGTTGAACCAGAATTTGCCGGAAGCAGTTTCACTGATTAATCAGATCCGTACGCGTGTCAATATGCCTGTTATCGGAATGGCTTCACAATCTGTGTTAAGAGAGAGACTTCGTCATGAGAGAAGAATTGAAACGGCTTTTGAAGGATTGCGTTATTTCGATATTATTCGTTGGCGTATTGCAGATAAAGTGAAAAAAGGGAAAGTTTATGGTGCTCGTTTGAAAGCTGTTAATGAAAATATGGATCATAAATATGTGGAAGAACGTTTTTGGAATGACAAGATGTATCTTTTCCCGATTCCACAAGAGGCAATGGATAATAATGGTAATTTAGTTCAGAACCCAGATTGGTAAAATAGATTGTAATTCACGTTTTGATCCCTGAACCTGAGTTCTTTGAACGAGGTTCGGGGATTCTTTTAAATAAGTAATTAAAGGTATATTATATGATAAAGAATTTATTAATTATAATATTTTTAATTGGAACATCCTGTTTATTAGCAATGGATTTACCGAAGTTTTCTACTGCGGGATTTTATGAATTACCGAATACTGGTCGTAAAGTCTATTCTATGAATTTGGCTTGGAGATTCATAAAAGGGGATGTAGAAGGTACTCCGTATGTAGTGGATTTTGATGATTCCAGTTGGGAGGTAGTTTCTATACCACATGGTCTGGAATATTTGCCGGTAGAGGCAAGTGGTTGCGTCAATTATCAAGGTGTTGTTTGGTATCGTAAGCGTTTTATACCGGAATCTTGTTTGAAAGGGAAGCAATTGTTCATTCATTTTGAGGCTATAATGGGTAAAAGCGAAGTTTATGTGAATGGAAAACTTCTTAAAAAACAGTATGGAGGATACCTGCCTGTTATTTTAGATGTGACGGAGGAACTAGAATGGGGAAAAGAAAACGTTATTGCAGTAAAAGCCGACAATAGCGACGATCCGCTTTATCCGGTTGGGAAAGCACAGAATATGCTGGATTTTACATATTTCGGAGGCATATACCGAGACTGCTGGCTAGTGGCGCATAATGATGTGTTCATAACGAATGCGAATTATGAAAACGAAGTGGCAGGCGGAGGTCTGTTTGTCTCCTTTGCCGATGTGTCTGAAAAGAGTGCAGTGGTCAATCTGAAGGCTCATATCCGTAATAACTCGATGAAGGGGGAACGGGTTACGGTTTCTTTCGAACTGAAAGACAAGCAGGGAAAAGTGGTTAAGCAAACGAAGAAGAAGATTTCTGTGAAAAAAGGAACAGCCTCTTATGCGCTTAGCTCTATGCTGATTGAGTCGCCTTGCTTGTGGAGTCCAGAAGATCCGTACTTGTATGACTTGGATATCATGGTTCATAACGAACAAGGAAAGGTGATTGATGGATATCGTCAACGTGTTGGTATCAGGAGTATCGAGTTCAAGCAGAATGAAGGGCTTTGGATAAACGGGAAACCATACGATGGAAAATTAATGGGGACAAACCGTCATCAAGATTTCGCTGTTTTAGGAAATGCCTTACCTAATTCCATGCAATGGAGAGATGCCAAAAAACTGCGTGATGCCGGGTTGAAGGTGATCCGTACTCATTATGTGATTGATCCGGCTTTTATGGATGCTTGTGACGAGTTGGGGGTGTTCGCTCTGGTAGAAGTTCCCGGATGGCAGTTTTGGAACAATGAGTCGGTTTTTGGTGAACGTGTTTACTCGGATATTCGCAATATGATCCGCATACATAGAAATCATGCCTCTTTGTTTTTCTGGGAACCTATTTTGAACGAAACACATTATCCTGATGAATTTGCTAAGAAGGCGTTGGACATTTGTGAAGAAGAATATCCCTATCCTTATAGTATCGCAGCCTGTGATCATGGAGCGGCAGGCGATCATTATTATTCTTTGTTATTGCGTCCAATCGAATCGGACCTGCGCGATGATAAAACTTATTTCATTCGCGAATGGGGAGATAATGTTGACGATTGGAACGCGCAGAATTCCGATAGTCGTGTGGCGCGCGGTTGGGGAGAAGTCCCGATGTTGATTCAAGCTGAGCATTATGCGAATCCTTCGTATATAAAAAAATATCCTATTTTATGTTATGAAACGATCTGTAATAAACCGAAGCAAATAGTCGGTGCTTGTTTCTGGCACTCTTTTGACCATCAGCGTGGCTATCATGCTGATCCTTTCTATGGAGGAATCATGGATGCCTTCCGCCAGCCGAAAACATCTTATTATATGTTTATGGCGCAACGTTCTCCCGAGAAAAGTGATTTGATTGCTGACAATGGACCTATGATTTATATCGCCCATGAAATTACACCTTTCTCACCGACGGATGTGACAGTCTATTCGAATTGCGAAGAAATTCGTCTGACTGTGTTTAAAGGTGGAAAAGAATATGTCTATAAAAAAGATCCGAATCATAAAGGTATGCCTTCTCCGATCATCACTTTTAAGGATGTTTATCATTTTATGGAATGGAAAGCAATGGCGCGTGCCGGAAAGCAGGATGACGCCTATCTACTGGCTGAAGGTTTGATTGGTGGGGAAGTTGTTGTCAGTCATAAACGCTATCCTTCCGGACAAGCCGATCATCTGGTTGTTCGTCTGGATAACGAGAATGTCTCTCTGAAAGCCGATGGTTCCGATATAGTGACCGTCATAGCCGAAGTGGTAGACAAACGCGGAACGGTGAAACGGCTGAATAATTCACACGTCCGTTTTGACATCCAAGGAGAAGGTAGGCTGTTGGGGGATGCTTCCGTTGGTACGAATCCGGCTCCGGTAATTTGGGGATCGGCGCCTGTTTTGGTGCAATCAACGACAAAGCCTGGTAAGGTGAGAATTATTGCGTCTATGCAAAATTCGGGACAATCCCGTCCATTGGAAGGTATCTTGGAGTTTGAAACGGTAGCAAACGATCAAAAAGAAATCTTTTTACAAGAAGAATTGTTAGGTGGTGGCGAGTCACGATCCAATATGAAAAAAGTTGTAAGTAAGAGCGATTTAGAGAGAGAAAATGAACGTTTGCGTAAAGAATTGAATCAATTAAAAGTAAAAGAAGTTGAAAAGCAACAAACGCAGTTCGGGGTTGGCATTAATGACTGATTCTAAATGTAAAGAAGATAAAATTTAGCTCTTATATGCTTATCTATATTATTTTTGTACTTTTGCATCTTAAAATAGCGGACTTCTTTTGTCTGTGCCGAACATAGATATAATTATAACGAAACAATATGGAAATTGCAAGTAAGTACAACCCCGTAGAAGTAGAGGGTAAGTGGTATCAGTATTGGTTGGATAACGGCTTTTTCAAGTCGAAACCCGATGGTCGTGAGCCGTATACGATTGTTATTCCGCCCCCAAACGTCACAGGCGTGCTTCATATGGGACACATGCTTAACAATACCATTCAGGATATTCTGATCCGTCGTGCCCGTATGCAGGGGAAGAACGCTTGTTGGGTGCCGGGAACGGACCATGCTTCCATTGCAACCGAAGCGAAAGTCGTGAATCGCCTTGCACAGCAGGGAATTAAGAAGACTGACCTGACGCGTGAAGATTTCTTGAAACATGCTTGGGAATGGAAGGAAGAACACGGAGGCATCATCCTTAAGCAGTTGCGTAAGCTGGGGGCGTCCTGTGATTGGGACCGTACGGCTTTCACGATGGACGAATTGCGTTCCGAAAGTGTGATCAAGGTTTTTGTCGATCTCTATAATAAAGGACTGATATATCGTGGCTTTGTCCCGAATTGGTTCCGTTTCGCCCAACCCGCGCCGCCAATCACGCCCATTGAGCTGGTCTGAATCAATACCGGTTTACCTGCCAGCGGTTGATCCGGCAGGCGGGAAAGCCAGTCGATGGCATTTTTCAGCCCACCCGGTACCGAGTAGTTATATTCCGGCGTGACGATCACCACACCGTCAGCCTGACGGATCTGTTCCGCCAGAGCTTCAACCGTTGCTGGAAAACCTTCTTCCTGCTGTACGTCAGCGTCATACAAGGGAATGTCGGCAATGGAAGGTAACGCATTGACTTCCATGCTCGCCGGAGCAATTTTCGGCAGGGTACGTGCAACCATGCCATTAAATGAGCCTTTGCGCAGGCTCCCCAGTAACGTAACCACCTGCAATTTTTCAGACATAATGACTCCTGTGGTTGTCTATCAATTTGGCGAAAAAGACTTCACGGTAGAGAGCTGGGCAAAACGCATCATCCGGCTGGTAGGATTGTTGGCGCGGCTGTGAATATCCGGCAGGCTTTTCCAGCTGTGTTTGCCATCTAACTCCCAGACACTGAGCTTTTCAATCGTGGGCGTGACCGCCACGGACCACACCAGCACGTCCTCCGCGTCGCATAACGCTTCTACATGATTTACATGAGCACATTTCAGGCGTCCGGCAATGGGCAGCAGCTGCAGATCGCGCGGATCGTCATTCAAAACATCACCGGTTAGTTTTAGCACGCTTCGGCGCAGCGTGATGAGCTGCGCCCGCGCTTCGTTAGGATCGTTTTGTTTACTGATCCATAGCGATTCATTGCTGGAAAAGGTGTGGTTATCGGGCGCGTGTGGGCTATGAAACCCGCGCGTCGCACGCTGTAGTTCCATATCGAGGCCACATTCACCTTCGGTTGTTAACGCCACGCCAACCATATTCCCGGCATAGGAAATAGAAAACGAAGGCAAATTTTTATCGCTGAAAACCGGTTTTCCTTTCGGCAGGGTGACGATTTCCGGCAATTCGCCAATGCCATACAGCATGAACATCAGTTCTGCGAGTAAACCTCTGGACGCCAGAAAACGGCTTTGACGATGAAGGGGAATGTTTCGGGCTTCTTGATGACACTGGGAGGGGAGACGAACAGAAATCAGATGTCCTTCCGTTAAAATCCCTCGGGCAAAGTGAGTCGCCATTTTTCGCTCCATGCTTAATGGTCCATTATGAATACAAGAGTAATCATTTACTGGAATGATGGACAGACTAAAGCGGCTAAAAGTTCGATTCAGACAAGCTTATTACAACTTTTTTACATTTTATTGTGAAATTGGGTCGCGTTTCATACGATTCGGTTATGCCATCGACGCGTAAAGGTTTTTAATGGTTTCCCGTAACCAGACGATCTTCGGATTATGGCTGTTCCGTTTATGCCACAGCAGGGTAAAAGGAACTTCCAGCTTTTTTTGCTGGCTTTCGTCAAACGGGAGAGGAAGAGCAACCAACGGCAGTTGGTGGAGTTGATTGTAGTACTGGCAGTAGCGCGGTGCGGTCGCCAGTAGCAGATTGTCGGGTTGCGCTGCCATAAACAGTGACTGCTCGAATTCCGGCAGGCTCATAGCAATCGTGCGTTCGCGCCCCAGCTCCTGTAACACATTGTCCAGCGCCCAGGTGTCGCTCTGTTCCCAGCAAATGCTGATATGCGGATAACGTAAAAAGGTGTCCAGATTCCACGTTTCATGCAGTGCCGGATGATCTTTGCGTAACCAGACGCAGGGCACATCACTAAACAGCACTTCATAATCAATGGCTAACGGTAGCGAGCTTAACAGCTCCCGCGAGCGAGGATGGCTTTCGCGACCGGAAAAACCAATATCCACTTCACCACGAGTAATGGCATCTAAGGAATCGTAATCCCAGTTACGTAGTTTGATGGTCGCCTGCGGGTAACGTTGGTAGATCCGTTTCGACAGCGCATTAAGCATGATCATCATCAGCGGTGATTCCGCCGCCAGCTCAAACTTCAGGCCGCGCGGTGTCTGGTGGTGCGGTTTATCCAGCAGCAGGTTGCTCATTTGCATCCACTCCGCCAGATTTTGCTCCATGCTGACCATTAGCGGTGTGGGCGACAGCCCCAGCGGTGAGTTCACAAAGAGCGGGTCGTCAAACCACGCTC
>OGYW01002752.1_pt1 | contig 12788 bp, 9 predicted proteins | sample 1576621 | NCBI WGS metagenome assembly OGYW01 (sample SAMEA3541528, study PRJEB24748) | human gut metagenome | biome: human gut; feature: human-associated habitat; material: faeces | place: China | collected 2012 | reverse complement strand
TTCAAACATTCTTCTCAGTAAAAATGAAGAAATGATCAAAGCGATGAACAATGTATCTTCACTGAATGAAGAACAGCAGACCATGTTGCGGGAAAACACCTGGCAGCAAATGATCATGGAACAATTGATGCAAAGAGAATATGATGAAATCGGTATCGATGTCAGTGGTGATGAATTGTACGATGCATTACTCGGCGAAAATATAAGCCCGGCATTACGCCAGCTTTTTACAAATCCGAATACGGGCGAAATCGATTATGCCGGTGCCAGAGATTATGTAAAAAAAGTAATCTCCGCTCCCAATAATATTCCGCAGAAAGCATATTGGCTGAACATGGAAAAAGAAGTTTCCGACAGCCGGAAAATGGCGAAATACAATGCAATTGTCGCCAAAGCGCTGTATATTACGGATGCCCAGGCACAAGAAGCAGCAGCCAACAGTGCTGATAAAGCCGACATCATCAGGGAGCGCCGCTACAGACACAATCGGTACGCACCATTTTAACGGCGGCTTGTACGAACTGCAAGTGCCTTCCCGAGATTGCCACGTCGGCCTACGGCCTCCTCGCAATGACAAATCTGGTGGCCGGTGCGGTCGGCGGGGTACACAGAAATTTGCAACTGCCAATGGCGCTCACTGAGCGCCGCTACATTATTCTCTCGCGCGGCGGCCTTGTACAACGAGCGCCGCTACAGACGCAATCGGTGCGCACCATTTTATCGATACCCGATACGAATCGCAAGCGTTGCGCCGGGAGCGGCATGCCGCTCCCCTACATTGGCCGGTGCGGCCCACGCATCCAATCCGGTAATTTTCCGCTTGCATTTTCCGGATGCTCCTGTTATGGTTGTAATAGCATCCGCCGAAAGGAGCGATCTCCATGATCTTCTACACCGCTGACCTGCATCTCGGCTATTTCCCCATCCTGCACGACACCGCGCGGCCGTTTTCCGGCGTGCCGGAGATGGACGAGGCCCTTATTTCCAACTGGAACGCCCGCGTCGGCGCAGACGACAGCGTATACATCGTCGGCGACTTCTCCTACAACGGCGGCGAGGCCCCGACGCAGTATCTCACCCGCCTGAATGGCCACCTGCATCTCATCCGCGGCAACCACGACACCGGCCTGAACCACGCCGAGCGTCTGCTGGACTACTGCGACAGCGTGACAGACTTTCTGGAGATCGACGACGGCGGCACGCACATCCTCCTGTGCCACTACCCGATCCTTCACGAAAAGGGCGGCTATATGATCCACGGCCACATCCACAATCAGCGCAACCATGCCTATGAAATTCTGAAGACCCTGCCGCGCGTTCTGAACGCGGGCGTGGACATCAACTTTTACCGCCCTGTTCCGCTCGACGAGCTGGTCGAAAACAACCGGAAATACTACAGCGAGGAATACCCCGAGCTGTTCCCGGTGCCGCCGCGCCCCGACCGCAGCGCACCCGGCCTCATGCCGCGCAAGCCGGACTTCCGCCCGCTCCCGCAAAAACATTTATAAGCGTGCGCGCCTTTGGCCGCTGCAAATTTGTGGGTTAAAACAAGACACATTTCTATCGAAATTCATTTTAATCTCAAACCCATCCCGGAGGTGGAACAGGTCACTGCCTGACCTGTCCCGCCGGGACGGTTCTCTTAAAAACACCATATAGATTTTTTGTACGCCGCCGCCCGCCATCGAGCAGAGTTTTACACCTAATTGGGGATAAAACAGCTTATGAGTGGCGGTGGCATCATCATTGTGGCACAGACGGTAATCCCACAGCTTACCACACTGTTCTCATAATTCATGGGCGGGATCATTGATAAGATTACTGAATTCATAAAGGAACTGTTGCAGGGATGGGTGCTGACAAACTTTGAAACCATGTTTACCGATGTCAATGACAAGGTAGGCACGATTGCAGGGGAGGTCAGCAAAACTCCCAGCACTTGGAACTCCGGTATTTTTGATATGATAAAAACCCTGTCCGACAACGTGATGATTCCCATAGCGGGAATGATCATCAGCTTTGTACTCGTCTATGAGCTTATTTCCATGGTCATTGACAAAAATAACCTGCATGACTTCAATACAGCCATTTTTATCCGCTTTTTTATGAAAGCGTGTATTGCAGTCATGCTTCTTAGCAAGACTTTTGACATTGTAATGGCAGTATTTGATGTGGGAAGCCATATCGTAAATTCTGCCGCATCAGCGATTACCGGAAGTACCAGTATTGATGTTTCAAGTACGCTGCAGACGATGTTCAATGAGCAGTTTTCGGAGATGAGCATAGGCGAGCTGTTAGGACTGGGGATGGAGACCATGATCGTCAGTTTATGTATGAAAATCATGTCAGTCCTTATCACCGTCATTCTTTATGGGCGAATGATTGAAATATATCTTTATGTATCAGTAGCACCTGTTCCCTGTGCAACCGTAACCAACCGGGAATGGGGAACGATAGGAACTAATTATTTTAAGGGACTTTGTGCATTGGCATTTCAGGGCTTTTTTATGATGGTGTGCGTCGCAATCTATGCGGTGCTGGTGGCAGGTGTGGCAGTAGCCGACAACCTGCATACGGCACTCTGGTCGGTGGCAGCATATACTGTGATTTTATGTTTTTCCCTGTTTAAGACAGGTTCGCTGTCAAAATCTATCTGGAATGCGCACTAAGGGAGGAACGACATGGCAATATCTGTGCAGGTGCAAAAAGATTTGTCCGGTATCAAGACAAAAGTGGCACTGAACTTGACAAAGAGACAGATCATCTGTTTCAGCGGTGCGGCAGTAGCCGGGATACCCTTGTATTTTTTAACCAAGGGACTGATCGGAACATCAGCCGCATCACTTCTTATGATGGGAGCAATGCTTCCGTTCTTCTTTTTTGCGATGTATGAGAAAAACGGGTTTCCGGCGGAGAAGATTTTGTATTTTATGCTCCGGCAGAAGATACTCACACCGGGCATAAGACCATACCGGTCAGAGAACTTATACAAGCAGTTGGAAGAAAAAGAAAAATTACGAAGGGAGGTTCGTTATCTTGAAGAAAAAGCAAAAGGCAGAACCGGAAAGCCGCAGAAAAAGCAGTTATAAAGGCAATAGCAGGAACAACAGTAAAAGTGGCGGTCTTACCTTTTCAGAAAAGAAGCGTCTTATACAGTTAAAGCATATTTTATCGGGAAAGAGCATTGAGAAAGAAAAGCCGACTACCGCACAAAGGACGATCACTTTTGAAAAGATGTTCCGTGACGGTATCTGTCAGGTCAGCCACCGTTATTATACAAAGATGGTGGAATTTTTTGATATAAACTATGAGCTTCTGGAAGTGGATGACCAGGCGGACATACTGGCACAGTACAGCAAGCTTATCAATTATTTTGATCCGTCTGTGAGGTTTGAACTGGTGCTTTTCAACAGGCAGGTCAACGAGCAGATGCTTACAGAACAGTTTGACATTCCGTGGCAGGAGGATGATTTTAACGACATCCGTGAGGAATACACGGAGATGTTAAAGAAGCAGGCGGCAAAGGGCAACAACGGTATCATCAAATCAAAATATCTGATTTTTGGTGTAGAAAGCAACGGCTACAAGGAAGCCAAGAGCCGCCTTAACAACATTGAAAAAGATGTAATACGGAACTTAAACAACATAGGAACCCTTGCGAGGGGACTGGACGGAAAGGAAAGACTGCGCATCCTGCATGAATATTTTAATCAGGATACCATGGAGCCTTTCCGTTTTTCATTTAAGGATTTGGCAGAATCCGGTAAGTCGGTCAAGGACTATATTGCACCGCCGGGATTTGATTTCCGCTATCCGAACCGCTTTAAGTCAGGGAATATGTATGGCTGTGTGTCCTATCTGGATATTATCGCACCGAAGTTTACGGACGAGCTGATCAAGCATCTTCTGGATATTGATGCTAATCTTACGATTTCCATGCACATGCAGACGGAAGATCCGGTAAAGGCAATCAAGAAGTTAAAAGCGGTCATTTCCAATATCCAGAAGATGAAGATTGAGGAGCAGAAAAAGGCAGTCCGAAGCGGTTACGATATGGATATTCTTCCAACAGACATCGTGACTTATGAAAAGGACACGCTGGAATTTCTCGATGATTTGAATACGAGCAACCAGAAGATGATCAACATGACATTCCTTATTACCTGTTATGGCAGAACCAAGCGGGAACTGGAGAGCTTAATGCAGAGAGTGTCCGGTATTATTCAGCAGGCAAACTGTGACCTCAGATGTTTACAGTATTTGCAGGAGCAGGGCCTTATGGCATCTGCACCGATTGGGTGCAATGAAACCGGAATTGAGCGTACTCTTTCCACAAAAAGCACCGCAATCTTAGTACCATTCTGCACGCAGGAATTATTTATGCCTGCTCCGGCAATCTATTACGGGTTAAATGCACTCAGCAACAACATGATCATGGCAGACCGCAAAAGGCTCCGTACACCAAACGGAGTTATCTTAGGAACACCCGGAAGTGGTAAGAGTTTTAGTGCAAAGCGTGAGATTTTAAGCTGTTTTCTTATCACAAAGGACGACATTATTATCTGCGATCCGGAGGGCGAGTATTTTGCACTTGTAGCTGCACTTCATGGACAGGTGGTAAAACTTGCCACCAATTCCAAAGACTATCTGAACCCTATGGATATTCAATTGAGCCATAAGGGGGATAAGGAAGCATTAAAACTGAAATCTGATTTTATCATAACATTATGTGACCTGATCGCAGGTGGCAAGGACGGTCTGGAGAACGATGAGAAAGGTATCATCGACGAATGTATCCGTCATATTTATGACAAGTATTTTGAAAATCCGGTGCCGGAAAATATGCCGCTGCTGGAAGATTTATATGATGCCCTGTTAGCACACAAAAATCCAAAGGCGGAGCGTATCGCAAACAGCCTTGTGCTGTATGTGCATGGTTCCCAGAATTACTTCAACCACCATACCAACGTAGACAGCGGCAATCGTATCATGTGCTTTGACATCAGAGATTTGGGAAACCAGTTGAAAGAGCTGGGTATGTTAATCGTGCAGGATGCGGTTTGGAACAGGGTATCGCAGAACAGGGAGCGAAAGATTGCTACCCGTTATTACTGTGATGAGTTCCACCTTCTTCTGAAGGAGAAGCAGACAGCTATTTATTCCGTGGAAATCTGGAAGCGTTTCAGAAAATGGGGCGGTATTCCGACTGGTTTGACGCAGAACGTGGGCGATTTTCTTCGTTCTGAGGAGATTGAAGGTATTTTGGGTAACAGCGATTTTGTGTATCTGTTAAATCAGAATGCCAAAGATCAGGCAATTCTCGCTGATAAGCTGGGACTTTCTGATAAGCAGCTTTCCTATGTCACCAACTCCGAGCCGGGAAGTGGTCTGATACTGTTTGACAATGTGGTAATTCCATTTGTAGACAAATATCCGACAGACACCAAGACTTACAGAATTATGAATACCAAGCCGGAGGAATCGGTGCAGAAGGAGGACGCAGTGTAAATGGCAGAAAAAAGACAGAAGAAGCAGGCGGCAAAGGCATTTGAAAAAGAGACATTTTCCAAAGATAAGGAAGTGACTGGAGTAAAACATATAGAACACAGGCAGGACAACACCTTTTCTGTGGAAAACCAGTTTAGTGCCAGCGAGAAGCCTGTGAGCAATCTGCCAAGGGATGCGAACCATGGCAGTCGTACAGGAAAAGCAACTTCTGGTCACAGCGTCCAGAAGTCAGAGTTTAATACTGGGACAGAATACAGGAAAAATAATAAGAAAAAATATTACCGACAGCAACAACAGGACACTTCTGGTCACAGCGTCCAGAAGTCGGAAGCCGAAGCGGAAAAGACATTCTTAAAGGAAAACAGCTTTATCAATGAGGAAAACGGTAATGCTACAAATTTCCATATAGAGGACGCAGACAGTTTTCAGGACAATTACCACGTTAGAAATACCTACCAACGGTCTGAGGAAAAAGGAAAATATCACAAAAGGCGTGTGCAGAGAGAACATGCACACAGAGAGCGTGCAAAGTCAGAAAATGCAAAGCAGTCCGATTATGGAGATCTTCAGACAAAGGACGCCACATTTTCGCAGGGGCAGGCGGACGAATTTACAGACCAAAAAGTACAGAAGGCTTTTGATAAGTCGGAAAAGAACCGCCGAAAGTTGCAGAAAGCAAAGGACAAGATGCCGACAAAGCGGCAGTATGAGATGAAGCGTGTCTTTGATGAACAGACCGGAAAAGCAAAGTATGTTGTGGTTCCGGTGGATGTGGAGAAGCCATTTAAACCGGATGGACTGGGAAAAACTGCGGTTCACAAGCTCCAGACCGAAAATATGTATTTTGTGCATCGCAAGATTGCAGAGACAGAAAAGGATAATTCTGCTGTGGAGGGCGCACACAAGACGGAACAGCGAGCCGAGGATATTTACCACTATATGAAGTATCACCGCAAGAGCAAGGCACAGAGAAAGCGTGACCGCTTAGAGCGATTGCACAAAAAACAGGTTACAGCGGATATGAAGCTGGAGTATGAGAAATTCATCAGTGAAAATCCACATCTAAAGGGCAACAGTCCAAAGAAGCAGTTGCAAAGGCAGCTACAGAAACAGCGCATCAAGCGTGAGTATGCCAAGGCAAGGCGGGTAAGAGCAGAAGCCAAGACTGCAAAGGAAACATTTACAAAGACAGCCAATGCTGCAACCGGGATTGCAAAGAAGTTACAGGAAATTGCCACGAAAAATAAAACACTGATTATCACAGTGGGTATTTTTGCACTTCTGCTCATTATGATCATGTCGGCACTATCAAGCTGCGGTTCCATGTTTACCGGAACTGTGACAACAACGATGGCAAGCACATATCTTAGCCTTCCGGCAGAGATTGATGCAGCAGATTTATCTTTTACAGAAAAGGAAATGGAGCTGCAAAATAAGATTGACCGGATTGAAACTGATTATCCGGGATATGATGAATACGATTATAACCTTGGTGCAATCGGGCATGATCCGTACACACTGATCAGTTATCTTTCCGCAGTCCATACGGAATTTACTGCCGCAGGAATAGAGAGTGAGATTCAGGAATTATTTGATGCCATGTATTCACTCACTACCGAGGAAGTAGAGGAAACACGGACAAGGACAGTCACAAAGACCGGAACCAGAATAGTAACAAATCCGGACGGGACTACCCGTACCGAGGAATACGAGTATGAGGAGGAAGAAGAATATACCGTAACAATTCTTCGTGTCACACTTACGGTCACACCGCTTGAGAGCATTGTAGCCGGACGCATGGACAGCGAACAGACGGAAATTTTTGGAGCCTATACGGAGACAAAAGGCGGCTTACAGGTCTTTGCTTCTCCGGTTGATTATTACTGGTATTACTATATCAGCAGTTATTATGGCTACCGGAAAAATCCAAACACCGGAGCCGAGGAGCTTCACAGGGGTGTGGATATAGCGGTGCCGACAGGAACGTTTGTATATGCGGCACATGATGGAACGGTAACAGAAGCAACTTACGATTCCTATTATGGAAATTATGTGGTGATTACGGACAGTAAGGGATATACCACAAAATATGCCCACATGGACAGCTTAAATGTGTCCGCAGGGCAGAGTGTAAAAAAAGGTGACAATATAGGCAAAAGCGGAAATACAGGAAGCAGTACCGGAAGCCACCTTCATATCGAATGTCTGTATAACGGGGAATATTATAACCCGTTATTTTATTTTGAAGCAGGAGAACAGACCATTTATGGAGAAACAACGGGCGGCACCGGAGGAGGAACCAGCAATGTGATACCGCCGGAATCCTATGATGATGCAACCGTACAGACGCTTATGCGTGAAGCAAACAGGTATCTGGGAATGCCATATACTTTTGGCGGCACAGCTCCGGCTAGTTTTGACTGTTCCGGTTTTGTATGCTGGGTATTTTCAAACAGTGGCGTACATAACCTGCCAAGAACCACAGCACAGGGCATTTATGACCAGTGTACTCCGGTATCAGCGGCAGATGCAAAGGCAGGGGACATTATATTTTTTACAGGAACCTATAATGCAGGACGTCCGGTTACACACGTTGGTATCTACTGTGGAAACGGTACGATGGTGCATTGCGGTGATCCAATTCAGTACACATCAATCAATACTTCTTACTGGCAGAGCCATTTCTATGGTTTTGGAAGATTGAATTAGCGAAGGGAGGAATTATTTTTGTCAGTAGAACGAATCAATTCACAGCTTAAAAAGGTCAGAGAGCAGATAGCACAGCTACAGGCAAAGGAAAAAGACCTTGCAGAACAGAAACAGATGGCGGAGGATGCCGAAGCCATGAAGATCATACGAAAATATAAAATCTCATCGGAGCGTTTGCAGATGTTAAACAAGCTCAGTGAGGATGAAGTCAGAAATTTATTACAGAAACGGGAACAGGAAAAGGAGGTTTCAATCAATGAAAAACAGGAAATTATCGGCTAGGGCGGTAGTGTCCCTTATGCTGTCGGCAATACTTTTTTGTATGCCGATTGGGGCATTTTTTGCCAACAGGACAAATACGATAGAGGTTCATGCGGAGGATACTGCCGAGCAGAAAACGGAAAGTGCAAGTGACGCAGAAAATACAGTTACACCCGGCAATGGCAGGGAAGAAAATTCAGGAACAGATACCGGAGAGGGAAAGACGGAAAATTCCACAGAAGGCACAACAGAAGATTCGTCTGAAGAAACACAGCCTGCCGCAAAATGCACCTGCAAAGAAAAGTGCAGCCAGTATGCGGTGGATGAAGATTGTGAGGTGTGTGCAAAGAACTATAAGGAATGTACCTATATCAATCCGAGCGTAAAAATCACAATCAATACACCTTCTGGGTGGCATAACGATACCACTAAGGTGATAGTCAAAGTAGAAGATACGATAGTTTCCGGTAATTTTACCGTTCAGACAGTAAAGGCGAAAGTCGGGCAGAATGGAAGCTGGACAGATATTACCGAGGATATGTACATAGAGATTTCCGAAAACAGCACTATTTATGTGCAGGTCACAGACCAGAAGGGCAAGACCTATGAGAAAAATCGCTATATCAAGTGCTTTGATTTTACGAAGCCTACCTTAAATGCGGCAGTCAGCGATGGTCTATTGAGTATTCAGGCACATGATACGGATTCCGGTATCAAGGCAATCTATGTCAATGGCTATGAGTTTACCGACCATACGAATGGTGCTTTGAATATCCGTCTGCAACAGTTTGATGCAGGATATCAGTATTTCACGATTTCAGCCATGGATAATGCAGGAAATACCTCAGAAATCTATAAAACAGCCAATCCGTATTACACCGATCCGGAAAACAAGGACAGCAATGAAAAAGATCCGGCACAGCAGCTCCCGGTGGATGCGTCAGCAACCAAGCCTAGCTCTGCAACCGCACAGGTTACAGACCATACCAAGACAGACAGCAATGGAAATACTGTTTCCCAAACAGGCAGTGGAACAACTTCAAGCAGTACAGGAACATCAGCCAAGCAGTCCCCGAGTACGGGAGATACTTCTAAGGATACCGACCAGAGCAGTGACAGCCAGACTTCTGAAAAAGGCAAGGAATTTTATACAATCCAGACTGCATCAGAAAAGGTATTTTATCTGGTGATTGATCGTGACGGGGAAGATGAAAAGGTATATTTCCTTACCGAAGTCAGTGAAAATGACCTGTTAAATACCACAACGGATAACAGCGAGACACTTCCGAAAAATTCAGCAGCATTGGAATCTGCAATTCCTACCAAAGACAGTGCATTGTCAAATAATAATGCAGATACCACAGGAGAGAAAAAACAGGGAACGGAAAGTGTTGAGGGCAGTACCGAAGAAAGCACGGAGGATACAAGTAAGCCGAAAGAGGATACCGCAAAAGCAGATGGTTCCGGCTTTACATATATTTTAATAGGCATTGCTGCGGTAGCTGTGATCGGAGTGGTATATGTTGTGAAGTCTAAGAAGAAAAAGGAAAACTTCATTGATGAGGATGAAGATGAGGACGAGCTTGACGAGGACTATGATTATGAGGACGAGGACGAAGCCGAGCAGGATTCAGACGAAGCATTCTTAAATGGTGGCGATGATACGGAATCAGAGGACACAGGCGAGAATGACAGTGAAGATAACAGTGACAACGATAATGATGAAGAAAACGGGGAGGAATAGAGATGGAGCTTGTAATTGCAGAGAAGCCGAGCGTGGCACAGAGCATTGCGGCAGTTCTTGGTGCCACACAGCGTAAGGACGGTTATTTGGAAGGCAATGACTATCTGGTATCATGGTGCGTGGGACATCTGGTAGAACTGGTACAGCCGGAAAGCTATGAGGAAGCATGGAAGAAATGGAGCTATGAGAGCCTTCCAATCATTCCGCAGGAATGGCAGCATGAAGTGAAAAGTGATACAAAAGCACAGTATCAGATTTTGAAAAAGCTCATGCATGATGACAGGGTTGATGCCGTTGTATGTGCTACTGATGCCGGAAGGGAGGGTGAGCTGATCTTTCGCCTGACCTACAACATGGCAGGGTGCAGAAAACCGATGAAGCGGTTATGGATTTCTTCCATGGAGGAAAGTGCTATCCGTGACGGTTTCCATAATCTTCGCCCAGACAGCGACTATGATAACTTGTATCATTCGGCATTATGCAGGCAGGAAGCCGACTGGCTTGTGGGTATCAATGGCACTAGGCTTTTTACGGTATTGTATGGTGGCAAGGCATTAAAGGTCGGCAGAGTGCAGACACCGACACTTGCCATGCTGGTAGACCGTGAAAGTAAAATCATGAATTTCAAGAAAGAAGCCTATTATATGGCTCATATCATGGAAAATGGTCTGGATGCTGTATCGGAGCATATCAGTGATAAAACGGAAGCAGAGAGGATTGCAGGAGCCTGTGAAAACGGACAGGCTCTTGTCACTTCCGTGGTAAAGGAAGAAAAGTGGGTGGCACCGCCGAAGCTCTATGACCTTACCACACTCCAGAGGGATGCAAACCGTCTGTTTGGCTTTACTGCCAAGCAGACATTGGAATATACGCAGAGCCTTTATGAGAAAAAGTTAGTAACATATCCGAGAACAGACAGCCAGTACCTTTCCGATGACATGGAAGGTACTGCAAAAAATGTGATCGAAGCGATTTTCAATTCTCTGTTATTTGAGCAGAATATCATGTTCAATCCAGATATTAAAAGAATTTTGAACAGCAAGAAAGTTACGGACCACCATGCAATCATTCCGACCATGGAGATCATCAAACAGGACTTAAAGGTGATTCCTGAGAGTGAAATGAAGATCCTTTCATTATGTGCGAACCGTCTGCTGTGTGCAACCGGGGAGAAGCACATTTATAATTCCACAAAGGCAGAGCTTACCTGCAACGAGATTGTGTTTAAGGTATCCGGTAAGGAAGTATGGAAAAATGGATGGAAGGAATTTGATGATTTCTTCAAAAATTCCTATAAGACCACAGAGGATAAATCGGATGCCGAGGAAGAAAAGAAGCTGCCGGAGCTTCGTGAGGGCATGATGATTGCAGTGGAGCAGACAAAGGTTTCCGAGCATTTCACACAGCCACCGAAGCATTATACTGAAGATTCCCTTTTGTCGGCAATGGAGCGAGCCGGAGCAGAGGATATGGGTGATGAGGTGGAGAGAAAAGGACTTGGCACACCTGCCACCAGAGCCGATATCATAGAAAAGTTGGTAAAAGACGGATTTGTGAAACGTGAGAAAAAGCAGATGATCCCGACAGAGGACGGAATGAAGCTGATCACGATACTTCCGGATGTAGTAAAATCTCCGAAACTGACCGCTGACTGGGAGAATAAGCTTACTCTTGTATCCAAAGGAGAAGTTGCTGCAGAACAGTTTATGTCAGGTATTGAAGCAATGGTAACTGATCTTGTAAAGACCTATCACAGCGTTAGTGATGAACATAAAGCCATGTTTGGCACAGGCAAGGGTGGACAAGAAGTGCTAGGCAAATGCCCGAAGTGTGGTGCTGATGTAGTCAAGGGAAAATTCGGAGCGTATTGTACCGGGAAATGTGGCATGAATGTCGGCAAGGCACTTGGGGTAACACTTTCCGATACACAGGTCAAGAGCCTGCTTCAAGGGAAAAAGATACTTGTAAAAGGTCTGAAGGGCAAGAAAGGCAGCTACGATGCTTATTTGATTCCAGAGAGGATAGAGGAGTTTTCTTACACGAAGGACGGTAAAGAAATCAAGGGATTACAGTATAAATTTAAGATGGAATTTCCACCGAAAAAGGACAAATAGAAGAAAACAATTCCAAAATAATTTGTAAGATTTTGTCGAAAACTGTCATGTATATAGTGAAGGGAGGACTTTGGCATGAATAAGGAAAAAGAAATAGATATGCTGAAAGAAAAACTTGACTATTATACGTTGGTAGCAACCGATGAGGAATTTGATGCCGAGGAAGTTATAAAAATTGTAAAAAGGCTGGAAGAACTTGAACCGACAGAAGCACCGGAAAAATCTGTCGATGAATTTTTGGACGATTTCTGGAAATATTGCGAGGAACGAGAAAGGGAGGAAAAAATACTAGAAGAATTTCGGAAGCAGAAATAGCTGTATCTATGATGAAAAAAGTGTGGTATTATGAGAGAAAGAAATTTACAAATCGGAAGTTGACAAGGAGTTTTGATAGCGTGAAAAAAATATTTCTTAAAATTGTGATAGGGGTTGTTCTTGCTTGTATTTTATTT
>OGYW01002745.1_pt1 | contig 12810 bp, 9 predicted proteins | sample 1576621 | NCBI WGS metagenome assembly OGYW01 (sample SAMEA3541528, study PRJEB24748) | human gut metagenome | biome: human gut; feature: human-associated habitat; material: faeces | place: China | collected 2012 | reverse complement strand
CTCACACATCAAACATCATCTGTAGAACCAGCCGCCAGCGGTTGCTGCAGATGTATGATCGTGCAAGACATGTCAGAGGGCCCTGACGGTTTGACGCAACGTGAACCTCAATTCACACATTACAAAAGGAGGTGTATCTCATCAACCGAATACTCCACATGATCATCAAACTTGTGGGAGCTATCAATGATCTGTTATGGGGAGATTTAATTATCCTGGAATTCTCAGGGGGAGAAGTTCAGTTTGGTCTTTCTCTTCTGGTATTAATCCTTATTCCAGCGGGTTTATACTTTACATTTAAAACTAAATTTCTTCCATTCCGCCTGTTCCCGGAAATGATCCGGGTCACACTGGAAAAAGATCGCGGTGGAGCATGGTGTCCGGAAGATCCGCCTCACGGGCGGTGAGCCGCTCCTCAGAAAGCATATTGAGGATCTGATCGCGAAGCTCTCGACCCTCAGGACTCCGGACGGAAAGAAAGTCGATATCGCGATGACGACAAACGGTTCGATCCTCGCGAAGAAAGCGCAGGGCCTCAAAGACGCGGGGCTTGACCGTCTCACGGTGTCGCTTGACGCGCTCGATGAAAAGATCTTCCAGGAGTTCAACGACGTCGGTTTCCCGGCCGCGAAAGTCCTCGAGGGGATTCACGCGGCGCGCGAAGCGGGCTTTGAGCACGTGAAGGTGAACACCGTCGTGAAGCGCGGCATCAACGAGAATCAGATTGTTCCGCTTCTCGAACACTTCGCCGGCACCGGGGTTATCGTCCGCTTTATTGAGTATATGGATGCCGGCACGTCTAACGGCTGGCGGATGAATGACGTCGTCCCGACAAGCGAAGTGATCCGGATCGTGAGCGAACGGTTCAAGGTGACGCCTCTCACGCCGAATTATCAGAGTGAAACCGCGCAGCGCTGGCGTTACGGCGAGGGTGACGATGAGTTTGGCTGCATTTCGTCCGTCACACGCCCCTTCTGCCGCAACTGCTCCCGCGCCCGTCTGTCGATCGAGGGCGCCGTGTACCTCTGCCTCTTCGCGGACCGGGGTTTTGATATCCGCACGATGCTTCGCGGCGGCGCGAGCGACGAGGAAATCGCCGAGGCTCTCGGCCGCATCTGGACAAACCGGAGCAACCACTACTCGGAACTCCGAATGAACGGAATGCCTCTTCCGGTCAAAAAGGTCGAAATGAGTTATATCGGTGGCTGACACTCTGTCGTTAGAATAAAGGTTTTGCCACTCGCAGCTCTCTCTCGGAAAATACCGGAAAAATACTCTGCCCCCTTCCGTCTGAGACAGAAAGAAAAAAATGCACTTCAATCCCACAGCGATAACCTTCATCGGCTATCTCGTGCTGATGGTGATGATCGGCTTCTATGCCTGGCATCACACGAGAAGCTTTGGTGACTACATTCTCGGCGGCCGAAAACTCGGCGGCCTCGTAACCGCGCTCTCAGTCGGCGCGTCCGACATGAGCGGCTGGCTCCTGATGGGTGTCCCGGGCGCGGCCTACATCGCCGGTGTCAGCGAATCCTGGATCGCGATCGGTCTCACGATCGGCGCGTGGCTGAACTGGAAGCTCGTCGCCGCGCGTCTCCGCCTCTACACCGAGGTGTCGCATAACGCGCTCACGCTCCCGGATTATTTCCGGCAGCGTTTCGAAGACAAGTCGCACTGGCTCGCCGTGAGCGCCGCGGCCGTGATTCTCGTTTTCTTCACGATCTACTGCGCCTCCGGCATGGTGGCCGGCGCCCGGCTTTTCGAGAACACGTTCCATCTGCCCTACTCCACCGCGCTCTGGCTCGGCGCGATCGCGACGATCGCCTACGTCTTTATCGGCGGATTCCTCGCTGTGTCCTGGACCGATACGATTCAGGCCTCCCTCATGTGCATCGCGCTCATCGTGACCCCGGTCGCTGTCATGATCGATCTCGGAGGCGCTTCCGCCGCCACGAGCCAGGTCGCCGCGATCAACCCGGATATGCTGAGCATGATGAACGGTCAGACCACAATCGGCATCATTTCGCTTCTCGCCTGGGGTCTTGGCTACTGCGGCCAGCCGCACATCCTCGTCCGCTTCATGGCGACGCGCTCAATCCGCGTGATTCCGAATGCCCGCCGCATTTCGATCACCTGGATGATCTTCTGCCTCGCCGGGTCGGTGGCTGCCGGGTTCTTCGGCGCCGCGTTCTTCGCGGGTCACCCGGAACTCGCCGGTGCTGTGACGGAGAACCACGAACGGGTCTTTATTGAACTCGCGAAGGCGCTCTTCAATCCGTGGATCGCGGGTGTGCTGATGTCCGCCATTCTCGCGGCTGTGATGTCGACACTCTCCTGCCAGCTCCTCGTCTGCTCCTCAACGCTTACGGAAGACTTCTACCGCCGCCTGATTCACCCGAAGGCGAGCAACCGCGAACTGATGCTTTTCAGCCGCGGCATGGTGCTTCTCGTTTCCATCATCGCGATCATCATCGCGCGCGACCCGAACAGCCTCGTGCTGTCGCTCGTCTCCTACGCCTGGGCCGGTTTCGGCGCCTCGTTCGGTCCCGTGATCCTGATCTCCCTCTGGTGGAAGCGCATGACCCGTAACGGGGCTCTCGCCGGCATGCTGGTCGGCGCGATCACGGTGCTCGTCTGGCACTACTTCGCGTGGTTTGATCTCTATGAGATTCTCCCGGGCTTTATCCTCGGGTCTCTCGCGATCATCGTGGTGAGCCTCCTTGATAAGGCTCCGGAAAAGGAAGTGACGGACGCGTTCAATACGGTGGAACGCCGCCTCGTCGAAGAGTCCTAAAAGTTTCTTCGCATAAAAGGCAAAAAAATCCGGTCATGCAGCGAAAACTGCATGACCGGTATTTTTTTGTCCTGAGAGAAGGCGCCGGAGGTTTCATCCGGCACCTTCCATTTCCCCGTCAGGCGTTCGGGGTTTCTTCCGCCTTTGTCACCGAGAAGGCGAGTTCCTTCCCGTTCAGGCCCACGTTCACCGTGTCGCCTTCCGCAGCCTTCCCTTCGAGGAGGAACTGCGCGAGCGGCGTTTCGAGCGCGTCCTGCACTTCGCGGCGGAGCGGCCGAGCGCCGAACACCGGATCGAACCCGGCCTTCGCGATTTCCGCGAGCGCCGCGTCGGTCACCTTCAGCGTGATGCCCTGCTCAGCCACACGGTCAGCAAGCTTCTGCACCTGGATACCGGCAATCTTCTGAATCGCCTTTTCACCGAGCGAATTGAAGACCACGATCTCGTCGATACGGTTGATGAATTCCGGACGGAAGTGCTGCTTCACTTCTTCCATCACGGCTTCCTTCACCTCGTCATGCGGGCGGCCGGCCATCTGCATGATTTCCTGCGAACCGAGGTTCGAGGTCATCACGATCACGGTGTTCTTGAAGTCCACCGTGCGGCCCTGACCATCCGTCATGCGGCCATCGTCGAGCACCTGCAGCAGGACGTTGAAGACGTCCGGGTGAGCCTTTTCGACTTCATCGAACAGGATCACGCTGTAGGGGCGGCGCCGGACAGCTTCCGTGAGGTAGCCGCCCTGGTCATAGCCGACATATCCCGGAGGCGCGCCGATCAGACGGGCGACACTGTGCTTCTCCATGTATTCCGACATATCAATTCGGATCATGGCCTTTTCGCTATCGAAGAGGAACGAGGCGAGCGCCTTCGTGAGCTCGGTCTTGCCGACACCCGTGGGTCCAAGGAAGAGGAACGAGCCGTACGGCCGGTTCGGGTCCGAGAGTCCTGCGCGGCTTCTCTGAATCGTTTCCGCGACCTTTCTCACGGCCTCATCCTGACCGATCACGCGTTTCGACAGTTCCTCACGCATGTGAAGGAGCTTCTCACGCTCGCCCTGCATCATTTTCGACACCGGGATGCCGGTCGCGCGGGACACCACTTCAGCGATTTCCTCAGCGCCGACGCTTGTACGAAGGAGGTGCGGCTTATCAGGCGACTCATCCTTCTTCACCTGGCTCGCTTCCTTATTCAGCTTCTTCTCAAGCTCCGGGAGCACCGAGTACTGGAGTTCCGCGAGGCGCTCGTACTGAGCGTTCCGACGGCATTCGTCCATCTCGCGGCGGACCTGATCGATCTTGTCGCGGGTTTCCTTTTCGCCGATCGCGTCCGCCTTCTCGCGCTTCCAGATCTCTTCGAGGTCTGAATACTTGCGGGAGAGCGTCTCGATCTCTTCCTCAATCGTCGCGAGGCGCTTCTTCGAGGCGTCATCCGTCTCTTTCTTCATCGCTTCGCGTTCGATCTTCAGCTGAATCAGGCGGCGGTCGATCTTATCGAGCGCCTCGGGCTTCGAGTCGATTTCCATCTTCACGCGGGCAGCCGCCTCATCGATAAGGTCAATCGCCTTATCCGGGAGATAACGGTCCGTGATGTAGCGGTTCGAGAGCTCAGCCGCAGCCACAATCGCCGGGTCCGTGATCTGGACGCCGTGATGGGCTTCGTACTTCTCCTGAAGACCGCGGAGAATGGCGATCGTGTCCTCAACGGACGGCTCCCCGATCATCACCTTCTGGAAACGGCGTTCCAGCGCCGCGTCCTTCTCGATGTACTGACGGTATTCGTTGAGAGTCGTCGCGCCGATCACATGGAGTTCGCCACGCGCGAGCGCGGGCTTCAGCATGTTGCCGGCGTCCATCGAGCCTTCGGTCTTGCCGGCTCCGACCACCGTATGCAGCTCATCGATGAAGAGAATGATGCGGCCGTTCTGCGCGGTCACTTCCTTCAGAAGCCCCTTCAGGCGTTCCTCGAATTCACCGCGGTACTTGGCGCCGGCAATCAGCCCCGCCATGTCGAGCGACAGAATCACTTTGTTCTTCAGCGTGTCCGGCACTTCGCCGTTCACGATACGCTGCGCGAGACCTTCAACGACAGCGGTCTTGCCAACGCCCGGTTCACCGATCAGGACCGGATTATTCTTCGTACGGCGCTGCAGGATCTGCATCGTGCGGCGGATTTCATCGTCGCGGCCGATCACAGGATCGAGCTTCCCCTCGCGGGCCTTCGCGGTGAGGTCAATCGTGTACTTTTTAAGCGCGCCGCGGGACTGTTCGGCGTCCGCGTTATCGGCCGCCTGGCCGCCGCGCACTTCCGTGATCGCGGCATCGAGCGCGCGCCGGGTAAGACCGTTCTCGCGGGCAATACGGCCGGCATCGCTCTTCTCGTCCGAGAGGGCAAGAAGGAACATCTCGGTCGCGATGAATTCATCGCCCCGCTTCATCGCCTCTTTCTCGGTGAGGTTGAGAGCGTTCGCGAGATCGCGGCTCACCTGGATATCGCCCGAGGTGCCGGAAACCTTCGGGAGGTTTTCGATCGCCTGGTCGGCTGCCCGGGTAAGACCGGAGACGTTCACGCCCGCGCGCTCGAGCAGGCTCACCGCGGAGCCATCCTTATCGTGAAGGATTGCGGCGAGCAGATGCACGGGCTCGAGAAACTGGTTGTCGTGCGCGAGAGCTAGGCTCTGGGCATCGCCCAGAGCTTCCTGGAACTTCGTGGTGAGTTTGTCTTGACGCATAGGTTTATATCTTTCCTTTAGGAATCGCCGGAATTAGGCTTCCGTCGTTCGTAGTTCCTATATGGGGACACAGAAACCATTTTTCAAGGGGGATTCGTTATCAAAAGTAAATTTTTAATCCCTGCGTAATAGGCTGAACCGGAAAAAGAAAAACCGCAAGGGAACAAATCCCATGCGGTTTCGTAACTTCTTTTTGTGTTTCGGAAAAATGGCTTACTGCCAGCGCGCCTTCGCCTTTTCGTCGCTCTCACGCGCATCCACCCAGCGGCTGCCCGACGGAGTCTCTTCCTTCTTCCAGAAGGGAGCCTCAGTCTTCAGCCAGTCCATGATGTATTCGCACGCCTCGAACGCTTCGCCGCGGTGCGCGGACGTGACGAGGCAAAGCACAATCTGATCGCCTACCTCAAGACGCCCCACGCGGTGGATCACGACGATGTCATCAAGCTCCCAGCGGGCGCGGGCCTTATCCGCGATCGCGGTGATCGCGGATTCCGTCATTCCCGGATAGTGCTCGAGCGTCAGCGCGAAGATATCGTCCCCCTGGTTCCGGTTACGGACAACGCCCGTAAAGGCCACCATGGCGCCGGCTGAGCCTGAGCCCTTCCGCAGCTCCTCCATTTCGCGCGACACATCGAAATCCTCGTGCCGCACGATCACCTTCGTGATCCCCATAGGACTAGCCTCCGGTGACAGGCGGGAAGAAAGCGACTTCGTCGCCATCCTTGATCGCCGCGGTTTCGTCCGCCATCACCTGGTTCACGGAGAAGCGGATACGCTTCACACTTTCAAAGCCGCTCTTCCAGGGATCGCCCTGCCCCACGAGGTAATCGCGGAGCGCGCCGACCGTTTCGACTCCGGCGGGCACTTCAACCGTTTCAGAAGGACGGCCGACCGCGTCGCGGAGATAAGCGAAATAAAGCACCTTGACTTTCATTTGAGGATCCTCTTTTTTGTTGTATTAAAGGAGGGAGAGTTCCGGATCGATCTGAGGAACTGCTGGGCCGGGAGCTGCGACACTCCGCCTCAGGCGAGGAACTCTGCCAGTGGATAGTAGTCCACGAAATCCCCCTGCCGGATGTCCTTCCCGACAGGGACGTCCACGATGCCGTCCGCCTTAGCGCAGGAAGAAAGCACCTGGGAATTCTGGTTCGGGAGGATGCAGAGCCCTCCCTTGTCGTTACGGTACACGCGGATAAATTCCTCACGGTCACCGGCCTTCCAGTTGAAGTCCGCGCGGACCGCGATCGGACGGTGAAGGTCAGCGCGGCCGCCCTGACGGACGCGAAGGAACGGGCGCACCATCATGAGGGTTTCGACAAACACGGCAACCGGATTCCCCGGAAGACCGAGGAACGGAACGCCGGACACTTCGCCGAACGCGAATGGCTTTCCGGGTTTCACGGCAAGACGCCACATATCGATGTGGCCGAGCCGCTCCACCGCGGGCTTGATGTAATCCTCTTCGCCGACACTCATGCCGCCGGTCGTGACGATCACATCGGTCGAGCGCGCGGCCTTCTGGAACGCTTCCACCGTATCCTCGATCGAATCGCGGACCGAACCCACGTCGTTCACTTCGCAGCCGAGCGCATGGAGAAGCGCCCGCAGCTGATAACGGTTCGAGTTATAAATCGCGCCTTCGCGGAGCGGCTCGCCGGGACGCGCGAGTTCGCTGCCGGAGCAGAAGATCGAGACACGGAGGCGGCCGTAAACGCGGAGATACGCGCGGCCGGTCGACGCCGCGATACCGAGATTCGCGGGCGTAAGCTTATCGCCCGCGTGCAGAATCGTTTCGCCTGCCGGGAAGTCGCTTCCCGCAAGGCGGACGTTCGTTCCCATCTTCACCGGAGCCTTGAAGATCACCGTGCCGTCCTCGTTCTTTTCAACGAGCTCCTGCTGCACGACGGAATCCGCTCCGGGCGGCACCTGAGCGCCCGTGAAAATGCGGGCAGCGGTGCCGGCTTCAAGCTGCGTGCCGACGGAACCCGCGGGGATCCGCTGCGACACAGGGAGCGTCACCGGGTGCTCGGGAGAGGCAGACGCGAGATCCGCCGCGCGGACCGCGTAGCCATCCATCTGGGAGTTATCCGCCGGCGGCACGTTCACCGGTGAAATGATGTCTTCCGCAAGCACCCGGCCCTCGGCGTAAAGCGTCGGAATGGTTTCAGTCCTTCCGATCGGGGTGACTTTGGAGAGCAGGTTCTGCAGCGCTTCACGGTAGGAAATCATTTCCCGGTTACTCCTTAACGTTATCTTTCTCTTTCATCCAGCTATCCCGCAGGCTCACGATGAAATCCGCGACCTGCCGGGGTTCGTTGAGGTTCAGCCACGGCATTCCGGGCGGAATTCCTTCCGGAGTGTCAGAGGCAACCGCAACAATATCACCTCTCTTCGTCCAGAGCGGGGCTTCTTTATGAGGCCCCCTCGAGACTTCGATACGGGGAAAGTCGCCGTCATCCTTGAATCCTTCGAGCAGCACGAAATCCACCGGCTTCATCGCGCGGAGAATATCCCCGAGCGGCTTTCGGCCTTCCGGCGTCTCCTCCATCAGCGCCCAGCGGTCAGGCGTCCTGAGGATCACCTGCTCGGCGCCTGACACCCGGTACCGGTACGTGTCCTTCCCGGGGGTATCGAGATCCACCTGATGATGCGCGTCTTTCACGCAGGAGACACTGTAGCCGAGCGAACGGAGACACTCAACCACCTTTTCGTTGAGGGTGGTCTTCCCGCTTCCGGAGTATCCCGTGATGCCGAAGAGAAACAATTTTGATTACTCCTTTGTATGACGGTCGATGAACTGCTTCACGTTCTCCGTTTCAGGATCCATCACTTCGCAGCGCTGCGGAAGGCTGAGAAGGTCGGCGCAGGAGGCGGGGATTGCAGGCACCGTGCCTGTCGCTTCGATAATCGTCTTCGAGAACTTCGCGGCCTGAGCCGTCTCGAGACACAGGCACTTTACCCCCGGAAGACGCTTCTCGCGAGCCACCTTGAGGCCGTCCGCGGTATGCGGGTCGATCATGACGCCGAGCCGCTCCCAGGTGTCGCGGATCGTGGCAAGACGGTCCGCGTGGGTGCTCTTTCCGGCGGTGAAGCCTGAGGCGAGGACGCGCTCCCAGAGTTCTCCGGTGAGACGGAATTCACCCTCCGTCGCCATCACGTGCCAGAGGCGCTTCAGCACCTCAGGGTCGCGGCCGACGATATCGAAGATGAAGCGCTCAAAATTCGACGCGCGGCTGATATCCATCGAGGGCGAGGAAGTGACGTACGTATGCGCCGCGTCTCTCGGGTGATAGACACCGGTTTCAAAGAATTCGGTGAGCACATCGTTTTCGTTCGTCGCGACGATAAGGCTCGCGATCGGGAGTCCCATCTGCTTCGCGATCCAGCCGGCGAGGACGTCGCCGAAGTTGCCGGACGGGACGGCAAACGAAATCGCCTCGCCCTTTTCGGCCGCGGCAAGCCACCCCTTGAAGTAATAGACCACCTGAGCGGCAACGCGCGCCCAGTTGATGGAGTTCACGGTGCCGATTGAATGCGCGGACTTGAACGCGTGGTCGTTCGAGACCGCCTTCACGATGTCCTGCGCCTGATCGAACGTCCCGCGGACCGCGATATTGAAGATATTGGGGTCTTCAAGCGAATACATCTGGGCGCGCTGGAAGTCACTCATGCGGCCGTAAGGCGACAGCATAAAGACGCGGATCCCTTTCCGGCCCCGCATCGCGTATTCGGCTGCGGACCCGGTGTCGCCGGACGTCGCGGCGAGAATATTGAGAGTCTTCCCTTCACGCGCGAGGAGATGCTCGAAAAGCGCCCCGAGGTACTGCATCGCCATGTCTTTGAAAGCGAGCGTCGGGCCGTTCGAGAGTTCCAGAAGACCGATCCCGTCCTCAAGCCAGCGCACCGGCGTGATGTCCTTCGGATCATCCCCCTCACGCGCGTTGCAGTAGGTCTTCTCGGTATAGGTCGAGCGGCAGATTTCCTTCAGCGCAGCCTCGTCGATGCCGCTCGCGAAAAGCCGCAGCACTTCAAAGGCGAGCTCCGCGTACGGGAGCTTCCTCCAGGATTCGAGCGTCTCGGCTGTCACCTGCGGGTAGCTTTCCGGCATGAAGAGGCCGCCGTCAGACGCGAGCCCCCGAAGCACGATTTCATCATAGGACGCCCCGGTCGATTCACCGCGGGTGGAGAGATAGCGGATATTGCTTGCCATGTTGTCCTCTTATTAATTCAGTTCTTCTTTGCGAAGGAGAACGATCTTGCCAGTCACGCAGTCAAGCGCCTCGATCCGGCGGATCGCTTCCTGAACGGCCGCTTCCCAGGCGGTGTGCGTCATCAGGACGATCGAGGTCGATCCCTGACCCGCGACCGCTTCCTTCTGAATGAGGGACTCGATACTGATCCCCATATCTGCGAAGACGCGGCTCACGTCGGCGAGCGTGCCGGGGCTGTCCGTCACGCCGATACGGAGGTAGTAGGAGCAGACCGTCTCGCCCATCGGGAGCACGTCGACGTTCTCAATCTTTCGCTTGTAGCCGAGCACCGGAACCTGGTGGTTGGAGGACACGCCGATCATGCGGACCACGTCCACGATATCCGCGATCATAGCGGAGGCGGTGGGTTCTGACCCCGCGCCCGGGCCGTAGTAAAGGGTGGAGCCCACGGCGTCGCCCTTCACTTCAACGGCGTTTGTCACGCCGCCCACGTGGGCGAGGAGCCGCCGCTCAGGAACGAGCGTCGGGTGGATGCGAAGCTCAATCCCGGTCCCGCGGCGCTTCGTGATGCCGAGAAGCTTCACGCGGTAGCCAAGCTGATCCGCGAACTCGATATCCACGTTCTGCAGATCGCGGATCCCTTCGATATAGGTCTTATCAAACGAAATCGGGCCGCCGAACGCGATCGAGGAAAGGATCGAAATCTTGTGCGCTGCGTCAATGCCATCGATATCGAACGAAGGATCGGCCTCCGCGTACCCCAGCTTCTGAGCCTTGGAGAGCGCCTCAGCAAACGAAATCTTTTCCTTCCGCATGCTGGTGAGGATGAAGTTTGAGGTGCCGTTGATGATGCCGACCACCGACTGAATGCGGTTCGCGACAAGCGACTCACGCATCGCCTTGATGATCGGGATGCCGCCAGCGACCGACGCCTCAAAGGCGACGATCACGCCCTTCTTCGCCGCGGCGTCAAAGATCTCGTCCCCGTGCTGCGCGAGAAGCGCCTTGTTCGCGGTGACGACGTGCTTCCCCGCGTCGATCGCGGCAAGAATAAAGGAGCGCGCGGGTTCGATTCCGCCCATCGCCTCGACCGCGATCGCGATCTCGGGATCCTCCACGATTTCATGCCAGTCAATGCCGAGCGACCCCACGAGCGGGACGAGGTCAGAACGGTTCTCGGGGTGACGGCACGTCACATACTTCACTTCGATCCTGGCGCCGGCTCGCGCGCTGATCTGCTCCTGATTGCGGTTAAGCACCCGGCAGACACCGCCGCCGACGGTTCCTGCGCCGGCCAGACCGATTTTCACTGAATCCATGAGTTAAAGCTCCCTGCTTATTTTGAGAGTAACGCCATCCGCCCGTTATTCACCGCGATCCGATAGGGTGACCGCGCCCGAGCGCTGCTTATTTTTTTCTGCAGCGGCAATTTGAAAATCGTACCAAATATCAAGACCTATAGAAAATCAGAGGGCGGGCTCCGGATCCCGGATATGCGATTTTTTGCGGGAGTTCACACAGCTGTCAATTCGCCGCGTTATATTGGTCAGTGATACAGACACGCAAATATGAGGAAAACTATGCCTCTGCCGGCTTCCCCGAAAGTTCCGGGCGACATGCTCGCCGACTATCAGAGTGAAAATGACCTGCCGCTGAAGACTCCGCCGAAAGCGGAAACCCCGGCCGCAGAAAAGCAGCCGAAGAGGCGCCGCCGCGGGAAGGCCCCCGCCGAGGCGCTCGAAATGGCAGCGCCCGCCGCCGCGGTCACAGAGAAGAAACCCGCCCGCCGTAAGAAGGCGGCCGGGAAAGCAGCCGTCCGGGCCGCCCGCAAGGCTGAAACCGCCGCGGCTCCGAAGGTTCAGCCGCCGATCACGCTGGGCACTCCTTCTGAAACGAAGCTCCCGTCGCTTCGCCGCGGCCGCGCGCTGCCGGACCCGAAGATGCCCCGTATGTTCGCGCTCGACACGAATGTGCTCCTCCACGATCCGACCTGCCTCTTCCGGTTTGAGGAGCATGACGTCTTCATTCCGCTCACCGCGCTTGAGGAACTTGACCGCCATAAGACCGGCATGAGCGATATCGCGCGTAACGCGCGCCAGGTTTCCCGCACAATCGATCAGCTGATGGAAGCGGCCGGGAACCCCGATCTCTCAGAAGGCCTTCCGCTTTCCGCCCTCGGAAACCGCGAGGCGAAGGGAAAGCTCTACTTCCAGACCGGACGCCTGAATGTCGAACTCCCGCTCCCCTCGGATCTGAAGACCGGGTCCGGCGACAACGCGATTCTCTCTTCGGTGCTTGGCATCACCTCGGTCCTCAAGGACCATGTCGTGATCCTCGTCTCGAAAGACATCAATATGAGGATCAAGGCCGCGACGATCGGTCTCCCCGCTGAAGACTATTTCAACGATAAGACAATCGACGACTCGGACCTCCTCTATAGCGGCAAACTCTCGCTCCCCGGGAACTTCTGGGAAACGCACGCGAAGGGGATGAAATCCTGGCAGAAGGACGGCTTCACCTGGTACCGGGTGAAGGGGCCGCTCGTTCCCCAGATGCTCGTGAACGAATTCGTGTATTCGGAAAGCGCCCAAGGGGGCTTTGAAGGCATTGTGAGCTCGGTCGACCGCGATGAAGCGGTGTTCCGGTCACTCAAGAACTACACGACCCCGAAGAATAACGTCTGGGGCATCACCGCGAGGAACAGCGAACAGAACTTCGCGCTGAACCTCCTCATGAACCCCGAGATTGACTTCGTATCGCTCCTCGGTCAGGCCGGCACCGGCAAAACGCTCCTCACGCTTGCCGCGGCTCTCACGCAGACGCTTGATGAACGCCGGTACTCGGAAATCATCTTCACCCGCGCGACGGTCTCGGTAGGTGACTCGGCGGCGTCAATATCACGGTATACGGCGCGCCGGGGCAGGACGTGCGGGCGCTGGCGGACATCATCATGGACGAAATGCAAAACGCGACGGAAAGAAAGGCGGCGGTTTTCGGTGCATAAATTTTGGTTTGCCGGGCATTGCTGCCGCGAGTACGGCATCTATGTGAGCGGCGAGAATACATACAACGGC
>OGYW01002744.1_pt1 | contig 12812 bp, 9 predicted proteins | sample 1576621 | NCBI WGS metagenome assembly OGYW01 (sample SAMEA3541528, study PRJEB24748) | human gut metagenome | biome: human gut; feature: human-associated habitat; material: faeces | place: China | collected 2012 | reverse complement strand
AAATTGTCTTTGAAGAATAGATTTATTACAATAGCTTTGCGGGAACAGTGAAGCAATGTTTTTCAACTATTCTTCATATGTACGTAAGATGAAACAGAAAATACAATGAATTTATTAGAGGGGTATAACTTGGGTCTAAATTAAAATTATGAAGCGCAACATCGGTATATTTATTTTGCTGGAATATTTTACCGGAAAGATATATGCGGGGTGCATCCCTGCGATAAATATTTCTCCGGCAATAGGAGGGGATGCGTTTTGTTCTGCCAATTCTTCCATGCTGGAAAAGCCATTGAATTTTATCGAACATTATGACCTGCTGATATTCAGCCTCTATTTCCTTGCTTCCATCATTGTTGCACTGCTTACAATCATCTATATCAGGTACATAAAATCGAAGATGCGGACCCGCGAATATAAATTGCTTCTTAAATACCGTGATTTATTCGACAATATGCCTATCCCTTATCTGCGTAGTAAAGTCCTGAATAAAGACGGACAGCTTGATTTTATTATTATTGATGTCAACAATGCTTTTGAAAAGAAGGTATTGCCCGGATTCAATATCCGGCATAAAAACAGGGAGCAGATTGAAGAAGCCTCGATTGGTTCGATGGACAGGTTTCTGGACGTTTCAAAAAAAGTACTGGCTACAAAAGAAACGCATACGGGCGAATATGAGGTGAACGGGGCTTCGTATACAGTCATCATTCGTTCATCGGAAGAAGAAGATGTGGTGGACGTGTTCTTTGTCGATGTGACGAAGCTGAAAAATTACCGCGAAAATCTGGAACTGGTAACCCACAGGATGGCCTTGTAGTAGCTCGAGTGCGTGACGGCGTTGACATCACGGAACGGGTTGCGGGTGGTGGTCGGCTCCGGGCTGCCGGCGGCGCGCCACAGGAACGTCACGATCTCGGCGCGGGTGCAGGACTTGTACGGGGAGAAGGTGGTGCTGGACGTGCCGTTGGTGATGTTCTTGCCGACGGCCCACTTGACGGAGTTGTAGAAGTAGTCGGTGGTCTTGACGTCGATGAAGTTCATCGTCTGGCCGATCTTGATGGCCACGGTGCCGGTGAGCTGGCGGGTGCCGGTGCCGGTCGTGCCGTAGCGGGCGTAGATGGTGAACGGGATGTAGACGGTCTCGCCGGTCTTGGCGTAGCGGCTGGCGAGGAACGCGACGTCGCTGAGCGCATTCTGGCTGGCGGTGGCGCTGTAGTAGAACTTGTCAGTCGTCTTGACGGAGCCGCCGTAGTTGTAGCCGCTGTAGTAGGTGTAGAGCGAGCCCTCGTTGACGGCGGAGACGGCGCTCTGGTCAAAGGTCACGTAGTCGATGGTGTAGTTGCTGCTGTAGCCCTTGGTGGAGTGCAGGTAGCTGAGGAAGTCGCTCTCGTCGAAGCGGACGCTGTCGCCCTGAGAGACGGTGTACTTGATGTCCTCGCGCACGAGGTTGACGACGACGCTGCCGGAGTAGCTCACGGTCGTGCCGCGGCTCGTGGAGGAGCTGGAATAGCGGGTCGCGTACAGGGTGAAGTTCAGCGTGATGGTCTTCGCGGTGGTCTTGTCGTTGGGGACAAACGTCACGCTATCGAGGTTGGTGACCTTGGTGCGGGTGTTGAACGCGCCGGAGGAATTGCTGGTGGACATGGCGGTGCCGCCATAGTACAGCGTGCCCTGCGCGGTGGTGGGCAGGGAGAAGGACACATAATCGAAGGTGACATAGGGATAGGACTTGCTCTTGCTGGCGTCGCCGCGGGCCTCAGCGACCTTGTTCATGAAGTCGTTGAAGTCGCTCTGCGCGAACTGGACGGTCTCACCGGCCACGCCGTTGTAGTTGATGTTGTAGTTCTTCTGGTAGACGCTGATGGTGCCGCAGTAGAGCCTATTGTCGGTGCCCTGCGTCACGACATACAGCGTGCACTTGCCATTGATGAAGTTGGTGTCGGTCAGGGAATAGAGATTGGCGGTGGCAGTGGTGGGATAGTATTTCTGGGTGCTGCCGTTGTTCCAGTCGACAGGCTCGGTGTTCACACCGGCAACATAGTAATACCTTGCGCCGGAGGGAACCTGAACGTAATAGCGATAGGTGTTGCCGTAAGCCGCGACCGGCTCGGGATACTGGTCGGCATAGGTGGTCGTGCTGGGCGTTACGGGAACGTTAAACGTAACGCTGTAGGTCTTGGGAACGTTAGAATTGGCAACGCGGGTGGTCACGGTGGCGGTGAACTTTGCAGTGCCGATGCCGGAGAGATTTGCCTTGAAGTAGAGATAGCCGGAGCCGCCGGTGGGATAGTTGTACGAAGCATTGCTCGTGCCGACACCGTAGGCGGTGGTGGAGGGAACCTGCGTGACGCCGCTGAGGGAATAGACGGTCTCGTAGGTGTAGGCGGTGCTGTAGGTCTTGTTGATGGCGGCCTGCGCGGCGTTGACAAGATCACTGTAGCTGTAGTTCACAGAAGTGCCGTTCTGAACAGCACTGAGGGTCGCCTCGATCAGGGCGCCGGTAACGGGGATGTTCTGCACATAGTCCTTGCCCTTATAGGTTGCCTTTGCGGTGACAGTGGTAGAGCCGCTTGCTCTGAGCGTTACGATCGGCGCGGCGGTCGTCTGGTACGTCACAGTTGCGATGTTGAGGTTGGCGGAAACAAAGGAGTAGGTCGGAGTGACCGGGGTAGCGGGAGAAGTGGAGGTATTCATAAAGTTCGCCGCCAAAGTCGCGGTCTGACCGATCTGCGTCAGCGTAACGCTTGCGGGGACGACAGTGAAGGTATAGGTATCGGTAATAACCTTGATATTGTCAACGGTCGTTTCAGCAATCTTCGTAACTCCATCACTGGCCATGACCACACATTTGACCGAGTGAGTTCCAACGGCGGTATTGCTGGGAAGTGTAAAGGAAGAGGTCTTATTAGAAGCAGGGTCAGTGGCACTGTCGACATACCACAGGTACTTTGCATCGGAAGGAGCAGCGGCACAAGTAGCAGTCAGCGTAAGAGTGCCACCAGCGATCACTTCTTTGTCAGTAGGATTGGAGGCCACGGAAACAGTTGCAGCTTCAAACTTACAGGTAAAAGTCGCAGTAACGGAAGTCTTCTTACTATCGGTGGTCTTACCGGTGATGGTTAATGAACCATCGTTCTGTCCGGGATTTGTGGTAATCGTGATAGTATCATAACCATCCAAAGAGGAAGGAACTGTCCAAGTTGCGCCACTGGCATCACCCGTAAACTTATATGCAGTAATCTTCTTGTCTGCATCCGGACGATAAGTGCGGCCCGCGTATGCAATAGAGCCAGACAGAGCAGTTACAAACGCATTATTTGCCTGGACCTCAGAGTTATTAACCGTGAAAGTCTTGCTTGCACTTGCTGAGCCTGTTTTTGAATCTTTTGTATAAGTCACTTCGCAAGTAATTGTAACGGTAGCCGTTTCATTATTGGTTGTGAGTTCCTTTTGGAACTGATGGCCGGTAACAGAAGATTCGACCACCCCATTAACGGACCACTTATATGTAGCAGTGGCACCCGTAATCGGATTTGACCCCTCAGTTACGGTAATTCCATCCTCTTTGGCATTCACGGTAACTTGAGTGTTGTTCTCAACAGTTGTGGAAGCACCGTCTGGCAAGGTAACATCAAATCCTGAGACTGTCAGCTCCTCTGCCGCCCTTGCGGGCACGACGACGAGGCTCAGGACCAATGTCAGAGCCAATAGCAAGGAGAGAAATTTTTTCATGTGATCTTCATCCTTTCGTGTTTGTTGTTGTCGGCTCCGCGCGCACAGAGCCTTTCTCATACACATACATTTTACCATGCCGCGGGAAATAAGGGAACAGGAAAATGGAAAATTCATAAATTCTTTATCTTCCCTCTTCGCCCAGTTTCCCTTTGCTTCCTTAATTAGACGCAAGAAACGTCTGTTTTGTTTCACAAAACCCGAAAATTTCCCAAAATTTTTTTACGCCGCGAAAAACCGCACATACACGAACACCCCCAGAGCGATCTGCGCAAGTAAGATCGCGGGAATGCCGAACTTGAAGTACCAGTGCCGCGTTTTGTGGTGAAAGACCCTCATTGCGAAAAGAGCACCCGCGCTGCCGAGCAGCAGCGCGAGTGCAAATAGAGTCTTTTCGGGCACGCGCCGCGCGCCCTGAATTTTGGCGCGGCGCTTGTCTGCGCCGTAGACGCAGAACGTCAGAATATTGATCGCGGCAAGATAGATGACAAAATATCTCACTTTTCGAGCTTGCTGAGCTCCACAGCCGCCGCCGCGCCGAGGCGCGCGTTGTTGAACACGAGCTGGATGTTGGAATCCAGGCTGTCGCCGCCGGTCAGGTCCTTGATCTTGGCGAGCAGATAAGGCGTCGTGGCCTTGCCGTGGATGCCGTCCTTCTTCGCGTCCTCCACGGCCTCGGCAATGGCCTTGTCGATGACTTCCTTGTCCATGGAGTACTCTTCGGGAATCGGGTTCGTGACGAGTAAGCCGCCGCGCAGACCCAGCTCGCGCTTGACGTGGAACGCTTTGGCCAGCTGCTCCGGCGTGTCGAGCTCGTAGTCGACGCCAAAGCCGGACTTGCGCGTGTAGAACGCAGGCAGCTCGCTCGTGCCGTAGCCGATGACGGTCACGCCGTGGGTCTCGAGATATTCGAGCGTGAGGCCGAGGTCGAGGATGGACTTCGCGCCCGCGCACACGACCATGACGGAGGTGTTGGCCAGCTCTTCGAGGTCAGCGGAGATGTCGAACGTCTCCTGCGCGCCGCGGTGCACACCGCCGATGCCGCCGGTGGCGAACACGCGGATGCCCGCCATGTCGGCGATCATCATCGTGGTGGTGACGGTGCACGCGCCGTCCTTGCCCTGCGCGACGAGCACGGGCAGGTCGCGGCGGGAAGCCTTCGGGATGCCCGCGCCGGTGCGGCCGAGGTAGTCGATCTCTTCCTTGGAAAGGCCCGCCTTCAGGCGTCCGCCGATGATGGCGATGGTCGCGGGCACGGCGCCCGCGTCGCGAATGATCTGCTCGACCTTGAGCGCGGTCTCCACGTTCTGCGGGTAGGGCATGCCGTGGGAAATGATGGTGGATTCGAGCGCCACGACGGGCTTACCGGCGGCAAGGGCCTCGGCAACCTCGGGGGCGATATCCAGATACTTGTTCATAGTTAAAAATCCTCCTGTAAAGTAATAGGTGAAAGTTTCACGTTTACCTTTTGAGGTAAGGTTGTATGATAACATACAACTTGTCAAAAGTCAATACAAAGCGGGGCTTGAATTTGCACGGGAAGTGGCATATAATACCTCTATTATCCCGTGAAAACCCACAAAAGGAAGGAAAATTATTATGGAACGAGTGAGAATTGCCGCGCTCTTCGCCGACAAAGAGCAGTACGGCGGCGCAAGCGTCACCGTATGCGGCTGGGCGAAGACCATCCGCGATATGAAGACCTTCGGATTCATCGAGCTGAACGACGGCTCGTGCTTCCGCAATTTGCAGGTCGTGATGGATGCGAATTCTCTTTCTAATTATAAGGAGATCGCCGCGCAGAACGTGGGCGCCGCGCTCATCGTGCGCGGCACCGTCGTGCTGACGCCCGAGGCCAAGCAGCCGCTCGAAGTCAAGGCAACAGAGATCGAGATCGAGGGCGTGTCCTCCCCCGACTATCCCCTGCAGAAAAAGCGCCACAGCGTCGAATATCTGCGCACCATTCAGCATCTGCGCCCGCGCACGAACCTCTTCTCCGCGGCTTTCCGTGTGAGAAGCGCGGCGGCCTACGCCGTGCACGAGTTCTTCCAGAGCCGCGGCTTCGTCTACGTCAACACCCCCATCATCACCGGCTCTGACTGCGAGGGCGCGGGCGAGATGTTCCAGGTGACGACGCTCGACCTTGAAAACCCGCCGAGAACGCCCGACGGCAAGGTCGATTACAGCAAGGACTTTTTCGGCAAGAAGACGAGCCTGACCGTCTCCGGCCAGCTCAACGCCGAAAACTTCGCCATGGCGTTCGGCGACGTTTACACCTTCGGCCCCACGTTCCGCGCCGAGAATTCCAACACCGCGCGCCACGCCGCCGAGTTCTGGATGATCGAGCCGGAGATGGCGTTCTGCGACCTCGACGGCGACCTTGAGGTCATGGAGGCGATGGTCAAGCATATCATCCGCCGCGTGATGGAGCGCTGCCCGGACGATCTCGCGTTTTTCAACAGCTTTGTCGACAAGGGCCTTCTTGAGCGTCTCCAGCACGTCGAGAGTTCCGACTTTGGCCGCGTGACGTATACCGAGGCCGTCAAGCTCTTAAAGGAGAGCGGCCAGAAGTTCGACTACCCCGTCGAGTGGGGCATCGACCTTCAAACCGAGCACGAGCGTTACCTGACCGAGCAGATCTTCAAGCGCCCCGTGTTCGTCACGGACTATCCGCAGGAGATCAAGGCGTTCTATATGCGCCTCAACGACGACGGCAAGACCGTCGCCGCGGCGGACTGCCTCGTTCCGGGCATCGGCGAGATCATCGGCGGCAGCCAGCGCGAGGAGCGCATTGAGCTGCTCGAAAAGCGCATCCGCGAGCTCGGCATGAATCCCGAGGACTACTGGTGGTACTGCGACCTGCGCCGCTACGGCTCCTGCCGTCACGCGGGCTTCGGCCTTGGCTTCGAGCGCATGGTGATGTATTTAACGGGCATCGGCAACATCCGCGACGTGGAGCTGCATCCCCGCACCGTGGGCAACGCAGACTTTTAATTCCTCAAAAAACAAGGGACACGGTTTCCGTGTCCCTTGTTTTTTGAGAATTACACTCCGCTTCGTGCCTTGCCGCCCAAAGGGCGGCTTCGACACGCGCGGAGCGAGAAGAGTTTTTTGGCACGCGCATGTCGCGCCAAAAAACGATTCGAAATCATTTCGCGTCTGCGGATGCGAAAAGCTGTGACGCTTTCATTATTTGTGGTAAATAGTTACAAATGGGAACAAAAGCTCGAAAAGCGTAGTCAAAAGAAGTGAAGTCTGCTATAATGACCGCGCAGTTTTGAGAGAGGAGATTTTGACATGAAACACTTTTTTGCACTGCTGCTCAGCGTGCTGATGGTGCTGTCGCTGCTGACTGCCTGCGGCGATAAGACGACGCCGTCCGACGGCGACGATCAGACCGTCACGGACGAGAATGGCAGCGACACCGACAACAATACTGACGATACAACTGACCCCTACGACGCCGTGCGCAGCTACTGGTCGGAGGACCAGCTCACGCAGGCCTGGGGGCCGGATCAGGTGGTGGAGCACCTCTTTTTCCACCCGATCATCGCCTATCCGCAGTGGGCCTTCCACGACTGCAATGCCAGTCAGGATCAGCGCTACGGCCTCGACGACTGGATGGTGACGGTCGACGAATACAACAAAATTTTGCAGTCCGTGTACGACAAGGGCTACATTTTAGTCGCGATGGAAGACGTCTGGAGCGAGGTGACGGACGAGACCGGCACGCACATGGTGCGAAACACCCTGATGCTGCCAGAGGGCAAAAAGCCGCTCGTCATCAGCTTTGACGACGTGAACTACTACCCCTATATGCTCGACGAGGGCTTCACGAGCAAGCTCGTCGTCGGCGACGACGGCGAGATCTGGGCGCAGTGCACCGATCCGTACACAAATGAGACCTTTTTGACCAAGGAACTCGACGCGACGCCCATTCTCGACCAGTTTGTCTACGAGCACCCCGACTTTTCGCTGAACGGCGCGAAGGCCATCTTCTCGCTGACGGGCTATCAGGGGATACTCGGCTATCGCACGCAGGATGACCGCGACATCGCGGCAGATTCGCCCGACCGCCCCGCGTTCGATGCCTACCGCGCGAGCGAGATCGAAGCGGTCAAGCCCGTCATAGCGCGTTTGAAGGAGACCGGTTGGACGTTCGGCAGCCACACCTGGGGCCACATCCGCCTCGACACCAAACCGCTCCAGACCGTCATCAACGACACCGAGCGCTGGGCGGACGAGGTCGGCTCGCTCGTCGGTCCGACGCAAATTCTGTTCTACCCCCACGGCGGCCGTCCCGACGGTGACGACTGGCACCAGACCGGCGAGCGCTTCAAGTACCTGCAAAGCCAGGGCTTCCGCATCTTCGCGAGCGTCGGCACGAGTTCGTTCAGCTATGTGAAGCCCGACATTTCCGCCGTCATCTGCGACCGTCTGCATCCGGACGGCACCACGCTGCGCCACTCGCGCAGCCGCTATCTGCAATTCTATAATGCCGAGGACATCATGGATACGCAAGTCCGTCCCGATCTTGGCGTAGACTGGTGAGGAGGCGTTATTATGGCAACGTTAGAAGAACTCAAGGCGAAGGCCGTCGCCATGCTGGACATGGCGTATGTGCCGTATTCCCACTTTCCCGTGGGCGCGGCGCTCGAATGTGAGGACGGCGCGGTCTTCACCGGCTGCAACATCGAAAATTCGAGCTACGGCCTGACGAACTGTGCCGAGCGCACCGCGGCGTTCAAGGCCGTGAGCGAGGGGCACCGGCGCTTCAAGCGCATCGTCATCGCTGGGCGCAGCGACGACTACTGCTACCCCTGCGGCGCGTGCCGTCAGGTGCTCTACGAGTTCGGGCCCGACATGGAGGTCGTGTGCCTGAATAAGGACAACGAAGAAAAGCACCTGCACATCAAGGAGCTGCTCCCCTACGGCTTCGACCAGACGTGGCTTGCAATCGACGAAAAATAACGAAAAAAGAGAGCGGCGCTGCCGCTCTCTTTTTTCTTCGTTTCAGTTGCTTCCAGAGGAAGAGGCTCCAATCGTCACCTCGCCGCTCATCGTTTCGATCGTAAGCTCGCTCACCGCGCCGCCGTCGAGCGCGGGCACGGTGTAGTGTGTTTCGCGGTCGCCGCAGGCGATGAGCGTGCCTTCGCGCTCGGTGAGCGCGGAGCGGAACGCGCCGCTTTTCGTTTCATAGTCGAGAGTAAAGCCGTCCTGCGCGGGAAGGGTCAGATAGAGGCTGCCGCTCTCCGTTTCGGCATCAAGGCGCAGCGCACGCTCGGTAGCCAAAATCAGGTTGCCGCTGACGCTTTCGAAGTCCAGCGCGCCGAGCGCGCCGGCGATATCCACCTTGCCGCTCGCGGTTTCGATCTCGGCATTTTCCACTTCGCCTGCAAGCTCGATCGCGCCGGAGAGCGTCGAAATATCGACCCTTGCCCACGTGCCGTCCACCACGCCCACGCTGCCGCTCACCGTCTCGATCTCGACCGCGGGGCAGCTTGCGCACATCACGCGTGCGTCGCCGCCGACGGTCGAAAGGTCGATCTTCTGCGCATCGGCGCTCACATAGGCGTAGGCGTCCGTCGTTTCGACCTCGATCTTCTCAAAGTGACCGGCGTTGACCAGCTCCGCCGGAAGTCCCACGTCGAGATACTTTTCCCCATCGTAGCTGCCGCGGTAAGCGTCGCCGAGGAAGCGGATGCGCAGCGTGTCGCCGTCGATCGCGCAGACCATCTTCTCGCTCTCGGCGAGCGGCGCGGCGGATTCCTCCTTCACGCTGATCTGCGCGCTCTGCCCGGCGGTATAGATGTTCACGCCGCCGCTGCGCCACGAGATGTCGATCTTGCGGATGTCTTCGCTCTCGCCGATGCTGAGCACCGCGCCCGGGTGGAGCTCTTCGCTCCCCTCCGCCTGCGTGCAGAAGGTGTAGGTCGCACTGCTGCCGTCCCAGAGCGCGTCGACGGCGAAAATGCCGTCGCTTTGCGGCAGTTCTGCGCGGAATGTGCCGTTATCCTGCCGCTGGGCGGTCACGGTCTCGGACGGCAGGCCGGTGCTGCCCCAGGCGTCGGACGGCCAGCAGCGGAGACTGACGGAATCGGGCGAATTATCGCCGAAATCGAGCGTTACGGTGTAGAAATAGGCGGCCGACACTGTAAAGGGCATTTCCAGTACAGGCGTGATGTCACGGTAGGTTTCGTCCAGCGGGTGCGCGCCGCAGGCAATGACGGTCATGCTCTGTAGGCCCTGGGGGTAGGTCCAGTCGTAGCTGCTGCTTTTGAGGATGACGCTGCAAGCGTTTGCGCCTGTCACCGTCAGTGTCGGCGGGGTTTGGCGCGCGGCCTCGTCTGTGCTTTTTTCGCCGCAGGCGGCGAGGGAAAGGGCCAGCGCGAGGGGGAGCAGGAGGGAAAGAAGCTTCTTCATCGTTCGTTCCTCATTTCTTTCGGATACTTCTATAGACGTATGATAGCCGAAAAAGTTCCCGCGCACAACGAGGGATCGTTGCACAAAACGCGGCAATTTGTGGTATCGTGAATTCTAATACCGGAGGCGGTACAACTTTTTGCCGCGTTGTGTGCAACGCTGCTTCATGATACGGCGTATCATGAAAAGGCAAATCATGCATCAGTGTTCCCGCGTTTGCAGGGGGGTGTGGGCTGCCTTTTCCAACATTATCAAAATTTGGGGGAAAGAGCATGGAGACGACAACAAATTACAAACTTCCGCAATGGGTCAAGGAGGACCCGATCAAAATGCAGGACTTCAATGCCGCGTTTGCGAGCATCGACGCGGCGCTCAAGGCGGAGACCGACGCGCGCAGCGAGGCCGACGGCACGGCGGCGGAGCGCATCACGGCATTGGCGCAGACGATCGCAAACGGCAAAATCTGCCGCATCAAATACGGCAGCTACGCCGGCAATGGTCTGAGCGGCGCGGAAAATCCCAACAAGATCGACTGCGGCTTTTACCCGCTGCTTGTGATGGTGAGCGAGCAGAGCGACACGCAGCACTGGGCGCTGCGCGGTGTCAGCGGGTTTTACAACTCGAATAACCGGGGCAACGCGGCGATATGGGACAACAGCAGCGTAAGCTGGTTCTGCCAGCAGGAAGAGGATCAGTATTTCGCCCCGCCTGCCATCCAGTTCAATGAGGCGGGCAAAACATATCATTATGTGGTGCTCGGCTGTGACGCGGACTGAGGCGCGGAAAAACAAAAAACAGCCCCCGGCTCAAAAGAGCCGGGGGCTGAAACTCTATTCAGAGATTTTTTGCGCTTACGTCAATGATTAGTTGGCGTAGTAAGCGTTGAGAACACCAGAATCAGTGAGCTTGCCAACAGTGCTGTCGATGGTGAGGGTGATGGAGTCGGGACCGAAAGCGGTGAGCTTGGCGGTAGAGACGCCGAACTCAGTAGCAGCACCATTAAGGGTGATGGTGTAGGTGCCATCAATGGGATTCTTAACAGTCTTGGCGTAGGACTGGAGAACAGCACCGGTGTCCTTATTCACGATGTTCAGGGTGTAGGTGTAAGAGGTAGCGAGAGGATCGGGGTTGGTGGAGGTGTCGACCTTGTTCACAGCGTAAACCTGGAGCGCCAGACGGTTGAGGGTGGCGGAGGTGCCAGCGGGATCAGCGTTGTAAACAACGATGACGTTCTGCGTGGTGACATCGCCGAGAGCCAGAGGCATCTTGGTCAGGCCGTCAACGCCGTTGCCGGAAACCGTGTAGAACTTGTCGCCAGTGATGGTGCCATCGACATAGTCGGTGTAGACAGAGTTCTTGTAGGTGTCCTTGTCAGCGCCCACGATGGAGTCGACCTTAACGGTGTAACCGGCGTAGGCAGCAGCCATGGGATAGCCGGTGAAGGCGGTGATGGCAGCGGTGGTGGAGGACTCAGTGCCGATCGCAGCGATGGCGACATAATCCTTGACGTAGTTGTTGCTCAGAGCGACCTTGAAGAGACCGCCGGCGACCTTATTGGTAGCCTGGGTTCTGAGGGCGTTGAGCAGGGTGAGGACGATAGCGTCGTCCTTGGAGCCGTAGATGTTGCCCTTCACGCCGTCAACGTAGCCGGGGATGGTGTAGACACCGGTCTTGGCGTCATAGGAGACCTGCTCGTTGGCATAGTAGAAGAGGCTGGTGACCTTGGCGGCAACGGGATCGGCGATGACGTAGACGTAATCGGCGACCTTATCACCGTTCAGATCGACGAAGTCGACCTCAGCCTGAGCATAGTTGTCGATGTTGCCGAGACCAACGATGGACTTGAAGGTGTAGGGATTGGTAGTGTTGTTGCGGACCAGGAAGACGGTGGCATCGTCAACGATCAGGTTTTTGCCGTTGTACTGGGTGTTCTTGCTGACGAACAGGTTCTCGTTGAAGAACTTGGCGTCAACACCGGTAGCGACTTCGACAGCGGCGAGAGTGCCGTTTGCCTGGGTGGTGAACTGGAAGAGGTGGCCGTTCAGGATACCGTTGACATCACAGACAGCGTTGGTGTTGATGTAGGAGTCAACGTAGAAGTAGTCACCATCAACCTTCATGACCTTGTTCTGGATGCCGGTGCTGTGGGTGACCTTACCGGTCGCAATCTTGGGGGCCACAACGCCGGAAGCAGTATCGTCGAAGTAGGTCATCTTGCTCAGGTCGACCACAGCGGTGGTGCCGTCCATGTAGGTGACATTCGCCTTAGCAACGCCGGAACCGTCCGCAGCGTTGCCAGCCCACCAGATGGAGTTGATGACGCCGTAGCTGGTAGCGGCAGCGATCTCAACGTTACCGATGAGGTTGTTGTACTGATCGAAGAACCAGGTGAACTTGTTGGTGCTGGCCACCGCGTTGTCGAAGTAGAACTTGGCAGCATCGTCATAGACAGTGCCCTCGACGTTGTGCTGCTTGGCGTTGTAGTAGATCACGCTCTGAGCGCCGTCAACAGAAGTGGCCTTGGAAACGATCTCGCCGTACTTGTCAGCGCCGGTCTTGATGAGGCCGCTCTCGGTAGCGTTGTTAGCAGCGTTGGTGTAGGCGTTCAGGAGAACGTAATCGCCGACAGCATACGGATACGCATCCTCGCCGTT